>OQVT01000427.1_pt1 | contig 23200 bp, 19 predicted proteins | sample 1691561 | NCBI WGS metagenome assembly OQVT01 (sample SAMN03418260, study PRJEB22391) | human gut metagenome | biome: human-gut; feature: organic feature; material: feces | host: Homo sapiens | place: Tanzania | collected 2013-01 | reverse complement strand
CCTTCGGGGCAGTCTATCCCGGCCTTTGGCCGCCCCCTTCTCCAAGGGGGAACGCATTTTAAATTCGTCTCAATACTCCGCGGCGCTTTCCTATGATGATGCGCCGCACCACCCCTGCTGAACCCCCTGAACCTGTAGAACCCGCTCCCCCTCTTTTGCAAACAATCAAGGGACGGTACGTCCCGTGGGCTAACCCTGAACCCTGAACCCTTCATTTTGATAAAGAGTCCTAAGAGACTTTTTATATATTCCGTTTCTATACATTTCACGAAAAGGAGGTGAAATCATTATGATGAACAGAGCAAAACAGATGTATGACTACTATGTCAGACCGGTACTCGGCGAAAAAGGCCAGGACATGGTCGAATACGCACTGATGCTGGCGATCATCGTCGGCATTGGCTGGCTGATCTATCAGCAGGGTCATCTGGCTGATTCCATCAAGCAGGTATTCTCGGATTCCTCTGACTTGATGACAGAGGCTGCCAAAACATCCGCTCAGCCTTCCCCAGGCACCCCAGGCCAATAATGGTTCAATGGTACTTGCTATCCGGCAGGTACCATCGAGAAAGGACAGCCGTCGGCTGTCCCTTCTCGATGGTATCTACTAGGGTGTATGGGTGATCGCTAGGCAGGAGCTGTCGCCGCACCCATTTCTTTCCGATTTACGCATCAAAAGCATCCCCGAAGGAGGCGTGATGTCTATGGTAGGCCGCAAAGGCACGATCATTACTGTATTCAGCACGGCGTATGCCGTGGGAAAGACGCTCATCGCCATCAATATGGCGGCGGAGCTGGCGAAGAGCCGTCACACCGTCTGTCTGATCGATCTGGATCTGCAGTTCGGCGACGTGGCGAGTGCGCTCAAGCTCATGCCGGAGAAGACGATCGCAGACGCGGAGAGATCCATGCGCGAGCATCCGGATGACACCGTAGCCGCCGAGTACTTGACGCCCTTCTCCTCCGGCGGCGTCTCCTTCGATGTGATGGCGAATCCGAAGCTCCTCGAAGAGGCGTACAACCTTGACACGACGCTCATTCGTGACCTCGTCGTACAGCTCCAGCTCGAGTATGACTACCTCATCATCGATACGACATCGACCTTCAGTGCGCTCAACCTCTCCCTCATGGATCTTTCGACAGTGATCGACTTCATCGGCATCGTCGACTTCATCCCGACCATCAAGAACATGAAGCGCGGCTCGGATGCCCTCAAAGAGCTCGGCTATGATGACAATAAGATCCGCTACGTCCTGAACCGTTCGAATGCGCGCACCCGCATCAATGTCAAGGATGTCGAAGCGATCCTGGGTCACCAGTTCCACTACGTCATCCCGAATGATTTCCAAACGGCCGCCGAATCCATCAAGACCGGCGTCCCCCTCGTCCTTTCGGCGAAGGACACGCCGCTTGCCAAAGGCATCCGCACCATGGTGGATACCTATGAAGAAGACACCGCCTCGCCCCAAAAGTCACAAGAGGGCGGCTGGCTGTCGAGACTGTTCTCGTGATAAGGCAGGTTCAGGACTCGCCCATAGGGTGTGCTGTTTGTGCAAAAGAGGGGGAGCGGGTTCTACGGGTTCAGAAGGTTCAAGGTTGTGGTGCGGCGCAAAAAAATAGAAGCGCCGCGGAGTATTAAAATATACGTTGTTTACGAAAAATGAGAAACCTGAGAATCGCCAGAGCCTGTTGAGCTGACCAAAACCGGAGACGTATAAATGACTAGCTATAAAGAACTGTTGGCATGGCAGGTGGCGAGGAAACTCAAAGACTTGGTATATCGAGCAGTTTTGCAGTTGCCCAAAAATGAAGAGTATGCCTTGTCCTCGCAAATGCGAAGAGCAGTCGTATCGATTGGCTCTAATATTGCCGAGGGGCAGGGGCGTGGGACGATTAATGATTATATCCATTTTCTATATATAGCACGAGGTTCGGCTTATGAGTTGGAGTCTCAGATCATATATTGCGATGACCTTCATTTTCTGACGCAAGAGTTATCCACTGAGCTTCATGATCAAATCAGGTATGACGTGTATCTGATCAACCGATTGATTTCTGCCCTGAAAAGAAAGCAGCAGGCTTATTTTCATGATGCCCGAGAAATATATGGGCAGTTAGAGGAAACCAACGAGTGTGGGAAAAATTAAAAAATGCGGCGCTATATAAATATGATGCGCCGCACCACCCCCGTTGAACCTTCAGAACCTCTAGAACCCGTTGAACCTTTTAACTGGAGGCGAATTCCATGTCTTATCGTACAGTCCTCATCGAGAACAACCGCATGATGCTTGAGCGGCTGTCGAGCGTGATCAGAAACAGCCCGGGCTTCGAGCTGTCGGCGCGGTATCAGACGGCGGGCGATGCTCTGGGACAGATGCAGGCATTCAGTCCGAATCTGATCCTTCTGGATATCGACCACGAGCCCAATGCCAGTCTTCTTTCCGATCTCAAGAAGAACTGTGGGCAGGCGCTGGTCATCTGTCTCTCCCGCCGCTGGGACTCGGAGGCGCAGGCCCGGTTGCTGCGCGGCGGCGCGCAGGGGTATATGATCAAGCCGTTCACGCCGGATGAGTTGCAGGCGGCGGTCAGGAATGCAGACCGCGCCTCGCTGCGTTCGTCCACGCGGGTGATTTCCTTCTTCAGCCCGAAGGGAAAGAGCGGCAAGACGACATTGATTTCCAATCTTGCCGCGTCCATCGCCAAGAAGACGGGAGAGCCTGTCGCGATCCTTGACTGCGACCTGCAGTTCGGCGATATGGCGGTCTTTTTCAATCTGAATCCGCAGACGACCCTGGTCGAGGCGGTGCGGGATATCAAATTCCTCTCGCCGGTGACGCTGAAGTCGTACTTCGTCGATGCCAGAAGAAATCTGCAGGTACTCTGCGGGCCGGCGAAGCCGGATCTCGCGGAGTCTGTCACGCTGGATGCGCTGACGCAGCTCATCCATATGACGCGGAGTCTCTACAGCTACGTTCTGATCGATCTGCCTTCGGGATTTTCCGACATTTCCGCGACGGCCTGTGAGCTCTCCGATGAGACAGTCCTGATGGCGATGTACAATGGCGGCTACGAGACGATGCATATGAAGCGCGCGCTGGAAATCTTCAAGGCGTGGGATGACTACAAGGAGCGCGTCTATCCGCTCTTTACCCGCGTCTCGCCTTTTGAGGCCGCGGAGGAGAAGCGTCTCTCCAAAGAGCTGGGCTATCCTGTCGCAGCCATCATCCCGAATGAATATGTCCGCGTCTCGGAGGCGGCTGACAATGGCCGTCTCGTCGTGGACGAGAATCCTGACAGCCCCTTTGCCAAGGCCGTCGATGCGCTCGCAGAGAAGATCATTAGTAAGTAGTGGCTGGTGACTAGTGACTAGTGGCTGGTGACTTGTGACTTGTGACTAGTAGCTGGGGATTAGTAGTTAGGGATTAGGTATTTTTCCCCAACTGAGCAGGCTCCTGGAGAGGGGGCGCGCCAAAGGCGGCGGATAGATTCCCATAGCGTCAGCCAGGCAAATGCTGTACAACGCTGAACGTCGACCCCTAATCCCTAGCCACTCGCCCGCAAGTTTGAAAGCAGGGATGAGTAGCTAGGAATTAGGGACTAGGGATTAGGAGTGACTAGTAACTGGTGACTTGAATGCCACTTTCGGGCATCGCCCTATTTATGCTCCGCGGCGCTTCTGATTTTTATGCGCCGCACCACCATTCCTAATTCCTCATTCCTAATTCCTCATTCTAGCAGAGCTTTCATTCATAATCAGTGGACGAAGCCGCCCATGGGCTAACCCTTCACTCCCCATTCATCTTTTGGATCTGTGCCAGCAGGTCTTCCGCTTCTTGGAGCGAAGCGGTTTCCCTGTCTTTATTTTCTACGAGGCTCATATCGACTGCCATGCCTTCGTGGAGGTCATCAAACCAGGCGGCAGGCAGCTTGATTTCCTCTTCCTCTTCCGTCAGGAAGACCGCCTTCTTCCCCTCGATGCGGTCCAGTGTCAATTCTTTTTTCATCTTAGCGCTCCTTTGTGATCTTGTATCCGTCCCCCGTGGTGGTCAAGGTCAGCGTACCGTCACGGTCGGTACGGTAAATGTGAACCTTCGCCTTTTCCAGCTTCGCCACGGTCGTCTTATGCGGATGTCCATAGTCATTGTTCAGTCCGCAGGAAATGAAAGCCTCCTTCGGCGCGACAGCCTTCAAAAACTCTGGAGACGTCGACGTGCGGCTGCCGTGATGGCCGACCTTCAGCACATCGCTCTTGAGCGTCCCCTTGCCCGCGAGGATGGACGCTTCCTCCTCTTTTTCCGCATCACCGGTGAACATCATGGAAAAATTGCCATAAGAGAGGCGGCCGACGATGGAATTGTTATTGAAATCCGAATTTCCCTTCTGGTCCTTGATGACCTTGACCGGCCCGAGTACCTTGTAGGTGACGCCATCGAAAAAGGAGAGCGCATCGCCCGCTTTCAGTGCCTTATAGGGGATCTGGTTCGCCTTGATGGCTTTCAGATAGTTCTTGTAAGACGCCGTGCCGGATGGCATGCCGTCATCATAGATGGCTTCGACCTTGAAATTTTTGAAAATCGCATTCATCCCGCCCAGATGATCCGCGTGCGGATGCGTGATCACCACCTTGGACAGACTTTTCACCTTATACTTTTTGAGCAGCGCCACGATGGCATCGCGGTGCTCAATGTCGCCGCTGTCGATCAGGACGAATTTTCCGTCCTTCTCCAGCAGGCAGGCATCTCCCTGCCCGATGTCGAGCATGCGGACCGTGAGAGCCTTCCCGCCCTTCACCGCGCTGCTCTTCGCCTTCGACGCCGCAGAAGAAGAAGCCGCTCCGCCGCACCCCGCGGCCGCCAGCCCGACCGTGAGTGTCAGTACGATGGCAAGAAGGTATTTCCAGATCTGTTTGATGGATAACATATAAATCTCCTTTTATAAAATAGGTGCAAATAGTTCGGGGTTAGCCCGTGGGGCGGAGCGCCCTTTAATTCCGTTTGAAAGCTCTGCTCGAATGAGGAATGAGGAATGAGGAATGAGGAATGGTGGTGCGGCGCATAAAAATCAGAAGCGCCGCGGAGTTTTGATAGCGCTTCGCGCGCATCGTCATTTCGAGCGTAGCCGAGGGTCTTTATTGCAGAACGCTCATCGCCTGATGTGAGGCAGTACTAGGACATCGTTTTCCCTCGGCGCATACACGCTGATTCCCGCAGTGCAGTAAAGATCCCTCGGCTGCGCTCGGGATGACGATGCCGGCGAATCCTAGTCACTCCTAATCCCCAATCCCTAATCCCTAGCTACTCACCCCTGATTTCAAACTTCAGATTGATGGGTTCAGGGGTGTGGTGCGACGCAAAATAATAAAAGCGCCGCCACCTTAACTTCTAACTTTTCACGCGGCGCACCACCCCCATGGAACCCTCTGAACCTGTTAAACCCGCCGAACCTCTTTCGCACGTAATCAAAGGACGCCCCGCCCCACGGGCTACCCCTGAAACCCGAACCCGACAACCATTTTCCCTCTCATAAAACTCTCACAAACTCCGCCTACCCAAGGCGGAGTTTTTACGCTATAATAGTACAAATACATAGGTCACAGGAAAAAACGCTTGACCAAATACGAGTAAAGAGGTATAGTAAGTTAATTTATTTTCATCTTTTTACTCTATTTTTATTTAAGGAGGAAATAATGGCAACCTACATCAATGAACCGGCTCATACCTTTAATGAATATCTGCTCATTCCCGGATATTCTGACTGCAGCTGCATCCCGGCGAACGTCTCTCTGAAGACCCCGCTGGTCAGATACAAAAAAGGGGAAACACCGGCCATCACATTAAACATTCCAATGGTTTCTGCGATCATGCAGGCCGTCTCCGGTGAAAAGCTCGCTGTCGAACTTGCAAGAAACGGCGGCGTTTCCTTTATCTACGGATCCCAGACCCCTGAAGAAGAAGCAGCCATGGTTGCCAGAGTCAAAGCACAGAAAGCAGGCTTTGTTCCTTCCGATTCGAACCTGTCGCCAGAAGCGACCTTAGCTGACGTCCTCGCCCTCAAAGCAAAGACCGGCCACTCCACCATCGCCATCACGGAAGACGGCACCTCCAACGGCAAAATGGTAGGCATCGTTTCCTCCAGAGACTACCGCGTAAGCCGCATGGACAAGAGCGAAAAGGTCAAGAACTTCATGACCCCGGTCGACAAACTTGTCAAAGCCAATTACGGCATCACCCTCTCCGAAGCGAATGACATCATCTGGGACAACAAGATCAATTCCCTGCCGGTCCTCTATGAAGACGGCCGCCTCTACGGCTTCGTATTCCGCAAAGACTACGACTCCCATCAGGAAAACCCGAATGAAATGCTCGATGCACAGAAACGCTTCATCGTCGGTGCCGGCATCAATTCCAGAGACTACGCTGACCGCGTGCCGCTCCTCGTAGACGCAGGCGCAGATGTCCTCTGCATCGACTCCTCCGAAGGTTTCTCCGAATGGCAGAAGATCACCATCAACTGGATCCGTGAACGTTACGGCGAAAAAGTCAAAGTCGGCGCAGGCAATGTCGTCGACAGAGAAGGCTTCCTCTTCCTCGCAGAAGCTGGCGCTGACTTCGTCAAAGTCGGCATCGGCGGCGGCTCCATCTGCATCACCCGTGAGACCAAGGGCATCGGTCGCGGCCAGGCAACGGCTCTCATCGAAGTCTGCCAGGCCAGAGATGAATACTACAAGAGAACCGGCATCTATGTACCGGTCTGCTCCGACGGCGGCATCGTTTACGACCACCACATCACACTGGCTCTCGCCATGGGCGCTGACTTCGTCATGCTCGGCCGCTACTTTGCCCGCTTCGACGAATCCCCGACACAGAAGAGAACCGTCGGCGGCACCATCGTCAAGGAATACTGGGGCGAAGGTTCCAACCGTGCCAGAAACTGGGGCCGTTATGACCTCGACGGTTCCAAGAAGCTCGCTTTCGAAGAAGGCGTAGACTCCTATGTCCCATATGCCGGTCCGCTGAAAGAAAACGTCGAAAAGACCTGCGCGAAGATCAAAGCCACCATGTGTAACTGCGGCGCTATCACCATCCCGCAGCTTCAGGAAAAGGCGAAGCTGACCCTCGTCTCTGCGACCTCCATCGTAGAAGGCGGCGCTCACGACGTCATCCGTAAAGAAAAAGACGGCTCGGATAGATAAGCCGACAACAAAAAAGACTGCCCGAAAGGGTGGTCTTTTTTACTTGCTTAGGTTCAACAGGTTCTGAAAGTTCACTGGGTTCGACAGGGTTAGCCCCTCGGGCGTGGTGTCCTTTGATTATGATTACGTGCGAAAGAGGGGGAGCGGGTTCAACAGGTTCAGAAGGTTCAACGGTGGTGGTGCGGCGCATAAAAATATGGAAGCGCCGCGGAGCTTTGAAACTAGCGGTTTTCTCGTATCGCAAACCTAATCCCTAGCCACTAATCCCTAGCTACCAGTCACAAGTCACTAGCTACTCATCCCAGCTTTCAAACTTCATCTTTGGGAAACAACATAAGGCAAAACTTCGCGGCGCTACATAAATATAATGCGCCGCACCAGCCCCATTGAACCTTCCTAACCTGAACCTTGAACCCTGAACCCGTTTTTATGCTATAATAAATCCAGCACTGCAAACAAAGAATGACTTCCAGTCATCCATTCACGAAAGAGAGTGATTGCTATGAAAAAAATGATGATCGCCCTGGCAGCTGCCGCTGCTATCGCTGCCGGCTCTATGTCCGTTTCCGCAGAAAGCCTCTGGAAATATAACGACACCACCACCATCGACATGCAGGAGACCAGCATCAAGAAGACCACGAATGGTCATGAGATCCTGAACTTCGTCGCCATCGAAGCCATCGAAGGCGGCACCTGCACCTACACCTACGCTTACGACCGCACCGCCGGCACCATCCAGGTCGTCGAAATGGAAAAGGAAACAAAGAAGCTCCACTACAAGAGCAACTTCACTCCGACCTCTGTCAACTCTTCGAACCCGGTCATCCGTGCCCGTGCCAAGATGGCAGAAGACGTATATCAGAAAAAAGTAGGACATAAGAAATAATGGAACAGCCAATCACCGCAGATGACATCAGCCGCGACCTCATCCATTTCATCGCCAAGTCCCCCTCCACCTTCCATGCCGTCCGCGGCATCAAGGCGGCGCTCCTCTACGCAGGCTTCACAGAGATCCGCGAAGAAGACCCCTGGCAGATCGAGAAGGGCGGCAAGTACGTCGTCACCAGAAATGGCAGCGCCCTCATGGCCTTCACCGTGCCGGAAGAAGGCGCAGAAGCCTTCCATATCACCGCCTCGCACTGCGACTCCCCGACCTTCAAGATCAAAGAGAATCCGGAAATCGCAGATGGCCCGTATGTGAAGCTCAATGTCGAGGGCTACGGCGGCATGATCATGTCGACCTGGCTCGACCGTCCTCTATCCGTCGCAGGACGTCTCCTCGTCACGGAGAATGGCCACCTCGCAGAGAAACTCGTCGCGATCGACGGCACCATGCTCGTCATCCCCTCCGTCGCGATCCATATGGACCGCAGCGTGAACCAGCATAAAGAGTGGAAGGTCCAGAAGGACATGCTCCCTCTCTATGGCATGACCGGCGCCAAGACCCCTTTCATGGACGTCATCGCCGCCGCTGCCAAGGTGAAGGCAGAGGACATCCTTGCCCATGACCTCATCCTCTACAGCCGCGTCCCCGGCACTATCTGGGGCGAAGAGAGAGAATTCATCTCCTCACCGAAGCTCGACGACCTGCAGTGCGCCTTCGCCTGCTTCCGCGGCTTCACGCAGGGACAGAAGGAGAAATACATCTCCGTCTACGCCCTTTTCGATAACGAAGAAGTCGGCAGCGCCACCTCACAGGGCGCCGGCTCCACCTTCCTTGCAAATACACTTGAGCGTCTCGCTCGCTCTCTCGGATACAGCTATGATGAGACCATGGCCATGATCGCGAGAAGCTTCATGATCTCCGCTGACAACGCCCACAGCGTCCACCCGAACCATCCGGAATATGCGGATCCTGTGAACCGTCCCGTCATCAATGGCGGCATCGTCATCAAGTACAGCGCCGCGCAGAAATATGCGACCAATGCCTTCTCTGCCGCCTACTTCAAGAAGCTGTGCAAAGACCATGACATCCCCACACAGACCTTCACGAATCACAGTGACAACCCAGGCGGCTCCACGCTCGGCAATATTTCAAACACCGTCATCGCCATGCCGACCGTAGACATCGGTCTCCCCCAGCTCGCCATGCACTCCTCCTATGAGACTGCCGGCGTCAAGGATACTGCCTACCTCGTCGATGCCGTGACGAAATTCTATGAGTAGGGACTGGTGGCTAGGGACTGGGGACTAGGACGATACGAGAAATCGGATTCGCTCATCCTTAACACCATCCATGACGAAAAAAGCACGTCTGAATCTTTTGATTCAGACGTGCTTTTTGTTGGATTTAAGGTTTCAAAATACGAAAATATCGCTATGCTTCAAAATTTCGCGACGAAGCCGCGCACCACCATTTCGAATTTCTAATTTCTCATTTCTAATTAGAACGTATATCGCGCAGACAGCGTGAAGGTGCGGCCATCCCCGATGTAGTAGTGGTTCGTAGAAATATCTTCATCGAAATATTCGCGATCGAGGACATTCTCGATCGCAAACTGCATGGAGAAATTCTTGTTGAACTGGTAGTTTGTATTGAGATTCAGGAGGAAGTACGCATCGCGTGATTTGAAATGTCCACCGATCCACCCCGCTTCGGTGCGATCGGAGATGAACATGCCGTCGACGTTCACCGTCCATGGATCCTTGTGGAAGGTCGTGCCGAGATGGAGCAGGTGACGCGGGATGTCGTAGTTCTTATCGCCATTGATCTTGCCCGTCTGCCAGGTGTAATTGATGTAGGAAGTCCAGCTGTCGCTGTGCTTCTGGTTCACCGCGATCTCAAAGCCGTGCGTCTTGGCTTCACCGACGTTCTGGTATTGCTTGCCATCCTTAAATAAGGGCTTATCGATATAGTCTTTTGTCTTCGCATAGAATACGTCCGCATGAACATCCGTCTTTTTACTGATTTTTTTCTTTATCCCGAGTTCCCACGTATCGGTAGTTTCAGGCTTCAGCGACGGGTTCGGATAAATGGGCTTAGCAGATGCACCCATTCCCGGTGTATATCTGTATAATTGATACAGGATTGGTGCATTGAAGGATTTTCCGTAGGAGAGATACAAATTGGTATCATTATTCCATGCATAGTCTACGGACAATTTCGGAGAAAACTGAGAATACGATTTCGAATCAGTGATATCTACTGATTTGTTTTTATTATCGTATCCGTCATACTTAGTATAATGATCATAGCGACCGCCAATGTAGGCTGTCCACTTCGGAGCAAATGCCCATTTATCCTGCACATAAAGAGCCCAATACTTATCTTTGCCACCTGTCTTCTGATTTACTGTTCCAGTGCTAAACCAGTTTTTCCAATCAGAGATTTCTTTATAGCTCGTATAATCAAAGCGATCCATTCCATACGAAAAACCGGCTAATACGGTATGTGCATCCAGTGTCCAGCGTTTATTGATATCGAAATCCCAAGATCTGGATGGATATGAAGTTTTTGAACCTATCCCATTAAAATTCTCTTCATTGACCGATTTATCCGGTTTGGTGTTACCATCTTTGGTATAGTCTGTCATACCGAAATGCGCATGTACTTTGTTCTTCTGATCGTTATAGGTCAGAGAATGCATGTTGTATGTACGCCATCCTTTATCCCCAAGGAAATCAGCCGCCGTATATAAACCAACCTGCTTCCATGCTCCAGTGAATGATTCGCCGCCATCATAATGCCAGTCATAGATGGCATGGGTATACTTATAGGTCAGCTTTTGATCATCATTGAAAGCGTAACCAAGATTGAAACCGTAATTTTCAGAAAGCGCATACTTTTGACCGCGGTTCCCAATGACTTTACCACCATCAGCACTGGGATCCAGTTTAGCAGCTGTGGTAAGAGAGCCTGCCTTCTCAGGGCTCAGGTAGACGTTATAGCTCTTCCAGCCGTTCGTCTGCTTGCTCTCATAAAACGTCCCCCAAGACAGCTTGTCCTTCTTCCCATGCACGGCATACGCTTGCTTCACCGTGCCGTGGCTGCCGTAGCTGACGACCGCGGAGCCGTGGACGCCGTCACGCTTCTCGCTCTTTGTCATGATATTGATGACGCCGCCGACCGCACGACCGCCGTAGAGCGCGGACTGACCGCCGGAGACGACCTCGATCTTGCGGATATTCTCGACAGGGATCATGTTCCAGTCGACATCGCCGTTCCATGCGGTATTCATCTGCTGTCCGTCGACAAGGACGAGGATATTCTTCGAGCTATAGCCGCGAAGGTTCACCGTGCCTTCGACGGAGTTCGACGCAGAGACGCCGGTCGCCATCGCAACGGCATCAGAAGCGGTCTGTACATTGCGCAGCTTGATATCCTTCTCGGTGATGACCTGTACATTCGCCGGTACATCCTTGAGGCTTTCTGCCTGACGGGTCGCGGTGACCGTGACGCCCTGCAGCGCAAACATCGGAACCGCATCGGCCGCGCTTACGCTGCCCACGCCGAGAAGCGCCATAGCCGCCAGAAGAGCCGCTGTTTTTTTCATGTCTTTCATGTTCAATTCCCCTTTACTATTTCTTTCCTCTCTCTGATAGTTCCGGAAAGTTTTTTCAGACATTCCTTAGCGAAAAATGAAATTTCTATAATTTTCTGCAAAAAGTCTGAGTTACATACGTGTACTACCATATCATATTTTGAGGGATTTGTTAAGAGAAGAAAAGGCGTTCAGAAATTCAGGATTGGGGATTAGGAGTGACTAGTGACTAGTGACTGGTGACTGAAATGCAATCTTCGGGCATCGCCCTATTTATACTCTGCGGCGCTTCCATATTTTATGCGCCGTACCTTCCCCATTGAACCTTTTGAACCTTCAGAACCCTCTGAACCTTCTGAACCAATCACTTCATCATTTCATACAGCGCCGTCAGGGGCAGACCGACTACGTTATCATACGAGCCTTCGATTTTGGAAACAAGGATCGCCCCCTTCCCCTGGATACCGTAGGCGCCGGCCTTATCCATCGGTTCACCGGTGGCGACGTAGCGATCGATTTCCAGATCCGAGAGCTTTCGGAAATAGACGCGCGTCGTCTCGACATGGAGATGAACGCGATCCTTATGAAAGACAGCGAGGCCTGTCTTCACTGCATGCTCTCTTCCTGAGAGAAGGCGAAGCATCGCGCGCGCATCGTTCGTATCCCTTGGTTTCCCCAGAATATCGCCATCCAGTGTCACGACGGTATCGGCCGCCACGATCGGAACTTCGTCGCCTTTCTCCTCACAAATGCGCTTCCCTTTGCCATACGCATTGAAGAGAGTCACAAGTCCGGCATCTTCAACGCGGGAAATTTCCCGACAAACCTCTTCGGGAAATTCTCCTAGCCTCGCGCGGGCTTCTTTGGGCGTCGCCGCTTCAGAAAAAGAGGACGGACAGATTTCCTCCGTCCAGCCGATCTGATGGATGAGCTCTCGCCGGCGCGGCGAAGCAGAAGCTAAAATGATGTGCATAGTGAATGCTCCTTTTCTGAAAAACTCGTAGTCTAACGGTTCAGGGGATAAGAGTGACGGGTAGCTGGGGATTAGTGGCTAGGGATTAGGTTAGCGATACGAGAATACAATCATCTATCATCGCGGCGAAGCCGCTGCCCTCCTCCCTCAATCCACATTTTCCTCCCTGAACCTTCAACTATCATACCACAACTTGCCTAACGCTCTCCCCTTTGCTATGATACGGATAGAGGTGATGATCGTGAATAACAAGAATGGCATTCTTAAAATGATCCTGTTCGCGCTTTTGGGCGCATTCCTTGCCAAGGGGCTGAATGCAAGGCAGACGGCGTATTCGCCGACGAAGAAGGAGGTCGAGGGCTGGCAGGCGCTCGCGCCGATCAAGAAGGCCTTCTGGCTCTTCCATCCGATGCGCGCATTCCATTTCTTCCTGCTCCAGCAGTCGCTCGCAATGACGTGGAAGCTCGGGAAAAAGTATTTGAAATAAGCAGGCGGTCATGAACAAAAAAGAAACGCTTGAAAGCCTGACGAAGCGTCTGGTATCCATCTGCCGCTTCAATGCGCCTTTCTATTTCTACGCGAGCGACTTCGCGAGTGCGCCCCTTCCGGATAAGGAACTGCGAGATCGCGCGTGGCAGCGGCTTCATATATGCTGCCTGCTCCCGAGAAATACACGCCAGCGCCTGCTGCTCTATACGAACCGGACGGACCAGGCAGGGCGGCTCGCGCTCGCCGCGAAGGCCGCAGGTTGGTCAGGCGCCGTACTCTGCTTCTATGAGGATGGATATGTGCTGACGACATTCGGCAAAGGAGCGCTCCGCACAGAGCGCCTCTCCCCCTCGTCTTTCGCGTTCCCACCGAAAAAAAATGATTTCACCCCGCCACAACGCATGACATTCTACCTTGGGCTCCTGCTCTATGCCGCTGGCGCCACGCACGCGCTCCTTCCTGCGATGGACCTCGCGAGACATGCAGTCTATGGGCAACAAAAAACTCCGTGAGATATTTCTCTCACGGAGTTTTTGGGTTGCTGATTGTACATCGAGAATTCGCCCCCAGCAATCTGGATCCTGGAAACAGGGATTAGGAGTGACTAGTGACTAGTGACTAGTGACTGGTGACTTGAATACGACTTTCGGGCATCGCCCCGTTTCGTCATCCTGAGCGGCGAGAAACGTCGTATGTGAGATAGCGAATGCCAGAACAGTTGCGACCTGAGTCGAAGGATCTCGGCGGAGCCGCCACCTTCATTCCTAATTCCTCATTCCTAATTCCTCATTCGAGTAGAGCTTTCATCCCCAATCAAGGGACAGCACACCAGAGACTCACCCTCTCCCTTCCATCTGTGCGATCCGTCGCTTTCGCTCCTCCAGATCCGTCTCTCGAAGGCTCTGCACCGTGGTGCCGTAAATGAGCGCGACTGAGATGATATTCATGATGAGCGAGGAACCGCCATAGGAAATGAAGGGCAGCGGGATCCCTGTGACAGGGAAGCAGCCGATGACCATCGCGATATTGACGATGCCCTGCACGGAGATCAGCATGGTGAGTCCGTAGACGAGAAGCGCCGCATAGGTCTCCTTCAGCTTTCTGGCCACAGCGAATCCGGCAAGGAGAAAAATAAGGTAGAGAATGAGGACGAAAACAGAGCCTATGAAGCCAAATTCCTGACTGAAAACGGCGTAGGCGAAGTCGGTGTACTGTTCGGGCAGGTAGAGAAATTTCGACATGCCTTCGCCGACGCTTTGCCCGAAGAGGCCGCCGGAACCGACAGCGATGAGGCTCTGTACCGTCTGGTAGCCGCGGTTCGCCGCATAGGAGAAGGGATCCCAGAGTACGACCACACGGTCCATGCGATACGGTTCAGCAATGACGAGAATCGCAAAGGTGACGATCGCACCCCCTACGCCCAAGAGGATTTCGAAAAGCGGAAGTCCTGCCAAAACGTAGAGAAGTAGGGGGAAGAGCAGAATCATCCCCGCTGTCCCCATGTCCGGCTGTTTCAGGACGAAGATCGCCATCACGAGCGGCCCATAGAGCGGCAGAAAGTACCAAATCATGGAGCGGAAGGTATTCTCCTTTTTCTTACTGTCACGAATATGGCAGAGGGGACGGAAAAATCGCTTGATAAGCGTGATTTCCTCTCCTTTTCGGATGCACCTTGCCAGAAAGGATGCCGTCCAGATCAGGCCGGTCACTTTCGCGACTTCAGACGGCTGGAGAGAGAAGCCCGCGAGCATGATCCAGCGCGTCGCGCCATTCGCCCGATGCCCGGCCACAACAACCACAGCAAGGAGTAGTATCGTCACCACCACCCAGACGAAGGCACCGCCCCGGATGAATCCTTTCGGCAGCCAAGCCACGACGACGCCGATGGCCAGACTGAGCGCCAAGACCCCGACATGCTTCAAAAAGTGCGCATACGGCCCATCGCCCGCCGCCATATTCATATAGTAGGTGGCATTATAGACATTCATCGCCCCGATGGCGATCAGTATGGCGGCCGCGATGAGCATCCACTTCAGACACTCGGGCACATACTTCGTATCCTTCAGGGACGTCTCGCTACGAGACGACATATGAGGTTCCCCTTTCTGGAAAACTTCTCTTCATACTCTGTCTCCACATCCCCAGGGACGGGAGCGGCATGAAGATCATAGGTCACGTCCGAAAGCTGCCAGCCCATGGCCTCAAATTCTTCGACGGAGAAATCAAAAAGGTCCTTGTTATCCGTCTTGAAGCGGATCTCACCGCCCTCTTTTAAAATGACGGCGTAGCGTTTCAGGAAATCACGATAGGTGAGGCGGCGCTTGGCGTGGCGCTTCTTCGGCCATGGGTCGCTGAAGTTGAGGTAGATCACATCGACTTCGCCTTCGTCAAAAATATTCAGGATCTCGCTCACATCGCCTAAAATGAGACGAACATTATCTATCGGCGGATCCTTCTCCGCGGTCTTCTGCGCGGCATAATAGATGACGCCTTCCTGCACTTCCATGCCGATGTAGTTCACATCAGGATGGAGCGCGGCCATACCGGAAATAAACTGGCCTTTGCCGGTACCGAATTCCACATGGAGCGGCTGCTCTGGGCGGGGAAACTGTGTCTCCCACTTACCTTTCATATCGGTCGGTTCTTCCAGAAAGAGGATGGATGTGTAATTTTTGATCGCTTCTTCGATCCAAGGTTTACGTCTGAGACGCATGGAGGGCTCCTTTCGAGGATAAAGTAAAGTGATTAGTGATTAGGGATTAGGAGTGACTAGGGACTAGTGACTGGTGACTGGTGACTGGAGATTAGACTAAAAGACTGGGAGACATTAGACATCTGACGTCTGGCATCTGACGTCTGGCATCTGACATCTCCAGCGGGCATCGCCCTATTTATATTCTGCGGCGTTTCATTATTTTTTGCGCCGCACCACCATTTCGCATTTCTCATTTCTAATTTCTCATTCAAGTGAAGCTTTCAAGCGGAATCAAAGGGCGAACCCTCAAAACCTATTTCTACTGCCCTGCTCCCGCATTCGGTACATTCGGGATCTCTTCTCCCGCGATCTTGACAGGCTGATACCGGCTCCAGTCGAAAGACGGAGCGAAGAGGCGGCGGCGCTGGATGTCATTGTTCCAGCGGTCATCCTCTGCTTCCTTGCTGCTTCCGAGCTGCTCGGTATCATTTCTGACCATCACATTGCCGTACATGGTCATGAGTGTCGTCACATCTTTATCAAAGTCAGGGGAAAGGATGTCGGACTTTTCATCATAACGGGCCGCTGTGAGTCCCATGAGACCCATGAATGTATCGTAGAGCATGTCATTGGTGAATGGCATATTTCTTCTTTCCCACATAGCCTTCATGGTACGCGGGTGGCTCCTCTGGTAGTCATCCGAGGTGTAGATCCAGAAGGGAATGTGTACCATCGTGTAGTCGAACTGGTCTGCATTGTGCCCCGGACGCTCAGTGACCTGCTCGCCATGGTCGGAGAAGTAGAGGACACTGTCCGCTTTCATGTAGTTCACGGCCTCGTTCATGATGCTTTCGACGACGTAGTCATTGAAGAGGACAGAGTTGTCATACTCATCATTCATGACATCAGCCGTCGAGCGTTCTTTCCCCATGCTCTCCGGCCAGTGATAGAACTCGGACGGATAGCGGTCCCAGTAGCTGACGTGGCTGCCCATGAGGTGAACGACGACGAGCTGGCGCCGGTTCTTCGGATCGACCTTCCGCAGATAGGGGATGAGAGCCGTGTCGAAGTCCTTCGTCACGACATCTGTGCCGACATACTGGTTGATCCAGTACTGATCATCACAGGCGCTCCCGATCGCGCCGATCGGCGTATCCCAGACGCCGTAGCGGGACTGGTTCGAAATCCATGTGGTATGGAAGCCGGCCTGCCTTGCCATGTCAATGATGGAGTAGGCATCGACCAGCTCCATATCATTGTACTGGTTCTTCTCCGTCAGGGCTTCGGTCAGTACCTGAACGGTCTGTGTGTAGCAGGAATAGGCATGATTGAAGAAGGTATAGTGCGAGTCTGCGGCCGCTTCGGTCTGGAAAGGCGTGGTATTTCTGTGATAGCCATAGACACCCATGTGGTCGCGCGTCAGAGACTCGCCGATGATGAGGACGTAGACACCGTCCGGCGCCGCCCTGAGCTGCGCAGCAAGGACGCGATCCTTGATCGACATGTGGCGGCGCTTCTCCACCATCGTCTGGAAATCGGAAAAGCTCGAAAGCGTCTCGTAAGTCTCATAATACACATGCGCGAGCCGCGTCGCCCCGATGGAGAGGCAGCAGAGACCGACATTCACAAGGAAGAGCAGTGCCATCGCCCACCACGCTTTGCGGGAAACGGGAAGGCGGCCATTGAAGGAGAAGCGGCTGCTGTGGAAGATGAGCCACGCGAGGATGAGGATCGCAAGCGTCCCTAGGATCAGCTCGGCATACGGGATATTCACATCGATATACTCCTTCGTCTCGGCGAGATTCGTCTGCGCGAGCGCGAGCAGCATGTTGATGGAAATCAGAGAATGCGTGATGAAGTAGTAGCCCACATACGTGAACTGGATGCCCACATAAAGGAGCATCAGGACGACGCACGCGATGCGCGCGATCATGCGCCATTTCCCCGGCAGGATCCATGCCGCCGAGAGGCAGGAGATGAAAAGATAGAGCGGCGCAGAGAGCTCGCCTGACATATCCGACATGTCAAGCACCACGTCCGTCTGCGTCGAAAGGTACGGCACGATGAGCGAGAGCAGCCATAGGAAGCCGATGGTGATCCACAGATGCACCGCCGCCCGCGTCAAGCGGTGCCGGATGAAATAGGCCGTCACGAAGCCGACCTGCAGGAAGAGCAGGAAGACCTTCACCTGCGAAGAAAGCTCAAATCCGCCCGGCGCACCGAAATACCAGGAAAGAAAAAAGGAAAAGCCAAAAGGCACCAAGGTCGCGATCGCCCACCAGATCTTCCAGTGGCCCGGACTATCCGTATGCTTCACGTCTTGGGGAAATTTTGTATCTGTATCTGTCTGTTTCATTCTGATGACCCTTGTAAAATATTCGCTGACACAAGAAAATAACTATATTATTTTATCATATATACGAGACCTTTTACTACACGTATTTCAAAAGAAAAAAGCTGCCGATCCGGCAGCCGTCCCTTTTGACCAAACCATCGTGCCTCATCGGCACCACGAGAAATGATGCGCCCCTTCCGATCGCGATGAACCCGTGAGCGGAAGGAGCGCATCCCAGAAAAGCAAGTCACCTGCAGGGCCTTCCCTCTCTCCATTTCCGCCATCCGACAAGCACCAAGAGCAGCAGCAGGTGGGTCAAGACGATGCAAGGCCCCGTAGGAATGGATGCCGCATAAGAAAAGGTCATACCGATGAGGAAGCAGAAAATCCCCAATGCCGTAGACAAGAGGATCGTCGTAAGAAAGCGATGACAGATCTGCATGGCCGTAATGGCAGGAAATACGATCAGGCTGGAGATCAGAAGAGCCCCCATCATACGCATGCCGAGCACGATCGTGACCGCCGTCATGAGTGCCAGGATCAGATTGTAGAAGCGGCTCCGCACGCCGGATGCGGCCGCAAACGATTCATCGAAAGTCACCGCAAACAAGGGATGATAAAAAAGAATATATAAGACCACGATGAGACTGCCCGCAGCCAAAGTGAGCCAGACATCCGCGCGGCTCATCGCCAGTATGCTGCCGAACATGTAATTGGATACATCCGCATTCATCCCTCGGGTCAGAGAAATGACCAGAACCCCCACAGCCAAAGCACTGCTGCAAAGAAGCGCCGTCGCCGCATCTCCTTTGATCCGCATGCTTTCCTTCAATTCCAGCAGAAGAAAAGCTGCCGCCATCGTGACAGGGATGGAAACCGTCAGCGGATCCATATAAAAGGCATAGGCCACTGCCAGTGCGGCAAAGCCCACATGCGACAAGCTGTCACCGATCATCGAGTACCTTTTGAGTACCAGACTGGTTCCCAAGAGAGAAGCGCAGATCGAAATCATGATCCCTGCCGCCAGCGCACGCACCATGAAGGGATACTGCAGCATTTCCAGAATAAGAGACATCAGAGGATCCCTCCTTGCTTCCATACTTCAGGATGTTCTTTGAGAAAATCTTCTGTCTCACCGAAAAACATCTGCTTTCCTTTCGCCAGATACAAAACCTGATGCACCTCATGAAACACGCGGGGCAAATCGTGGGATACCATCAAAATGGTCAGTCCCAGCTCTTGGATGCATCGCTCCAGCATGGCATACATCTCTTCTGTGATGCGAGGATCCAGCCCGGTCACCGGTTCATCCAGTACCAGCACCTGGCTGCCCGCCGCCAATGCCCGCGCCAGAAGTACTCTCTGCTGCTGTCCGCCTGACAGTTCCCGGAATGCATGATGCTTCAAAGAGGAAAGGGAAAGAAACTGCAGCATATGCTCTGCGTAGTCCCGATCCGCTTTTCTGTATCGATACGGGAAAGAAAGCTGGCTCAGCCTGCCGGACAATACCACCTCCCACACGCTGGCCGGAAAATCTTTCTTCATGGTCTGCTGCTGCGGCAAATAACCAATTCCCCGCTGATGCGAAGGCAATTCTAAATGAATCTGTCCTGCTGCCTGTTTTTTAAGCCCCAGAATCCCTTTGACAAGGGTGCTTTTACCAGAACCATTTTCACCGATGATGCCTAAGTAGCTCCCTTTTTCCAAAGAGAAATTCACATGACGCAGCACCGGCCTTCCTTCATAGGAGAAAGAAAGATCCAGGCACTCCAATACACTCATTTAGTTCAACGCCTCCTTCAAGGTCTTGACATTCTCTTCCATCAGGTCTATATAAGTCACGCCCGCTTCGAAATCCTTCCAGGTGACATTGTGAAGGGAATTGAGCTGCCGCTCTTTGGCCCCTGTCGCTTCTGCAATAGCTCGGCTCACCTGCTGATTGGACATTTCTATATGGAAAATCACGGGAATCTGGTCTGACTTCACCTTATCGATCAAAAACGCCATGGTCTTCGGATCGGGCTCTGTATCTTTGGCGCATCCCGGAAAAGCGGCCTCATATGTCAAACCGTACTCTTTGACAAAGTACAGGAAAGGAAACCGATCTCCCACGATGATTTCTTTTCTAGCCGCGCCATCCATGACCTCACGGAAGCGCAGATCCAAAGCCGCCAGCTCTTTCACATATGCGTCTGTATTCTTCCGGTAGTCTTCCGCATGCGCCGGGTCCCATGCGGAAACAGACTCATTGATCTTCTTGACGATGGCAATGGCATTGACGGGAGACGTCCACACATGCTCATCCATTTCCTCCTCGTCCATCTCTTTTCCCTTTTCCTTCCGCATGCCTTCGGTATACTCTTCCCGAGACAGCTCCACGGCGTCCATCATCCGGCATACCGAAGCCGGCTCCTTGCCGGTCGCATCGAGTACCCTGTCCACCCATTCATCAGAATCGCCGCCGGTGTAAATGAAAAGATCACAGTCAGCCACCGCTTTCAGTTCCTTCGGTGAGGGAGAAAAACTATGGACATCCATGCCAGCCTTCATCAGCATGGTGACTTCGCCATGCTCCTTTACAATATGCCTCGCAAAATCATAACCGGCAAAATTGGTGCAGACGATCCGAATCTTCTTTGCCGTGGCCAGAGGCGCCTCTTCCTTCTTCTCTGCCATGCAGCCTGCCAAAGCAGCAGCCACCATCAGGCAGGCTGCAAGCAGCACCAGAATGCGGCCTGTTCTTCTCATAGTAAGAGCTCCTTTCCGTTGGAACGCAGGGGTTGGATGTGACCAGGGACTAGTGACTAGTGACTGGTGACTAGGGACTAGGGATTAGGGATTAGGGACTCGGTAAACACTGTCCCCTGCGTGTCATTGAGATTTTACTCGAATTTGCGACGTTCTCGCAAATTCAGACTCCATTATACGCATTGCCCTCTTCGCAGTCAACAGATTTGCGAAAATATCGCAAATTAAAAGAAGATTCCTCAAACGGAATCTTCTTTTACAGATATGGTTTTCGCCGGGAATCCGCACGGGAACCCATGCGAATCATTTATTCTGGCAATTTTTACATAACCCGTAAATCGTGGTCTGTCCCAGATTCATCTGAAACGCATCATTCCCCGCTAAGGCCTGTGCGAAAGAGAGCGCAGTCGCATGATCCACATGGGTCGTCTGCCCGCACGAAAGACAGGTCATATGAAGTTCATCCCGACAGGCATCCGCCCCGACGAACCTATACAATGTCTCCTGCCCATCACTCGCCGCCGACTTCAAAATCAGCCCAGCCTCTGCCAAAGAAGACAGATTGCGATACACTGCACTGAGACTGATCGCAGACGCTTCTGACCGATTCAGCAGAGTCTGTATATCTCTGGCGGAAAAAGAATCATCCGGATGGGCATTGAAGAATTGAAAAAGACGCTTGCGCTGCGCTGTCATGTACATACCGATCACCTCATTTGTCCTTCATCTTATAGCAGAGGCAGAAAAAATGCAAATGCAGGCAAAAAGTCATAGGTAGGAGCCATATTTCACAAGTCCCTCACCTGTGATATGATTGACTTCATAAAACAGCAGTCTGTGTGAGAAATGGCAGGCTATTCATTTCCAAAGAGAATCCTATGAGCAGAATCAATCTTACCCAAGGGCCTTTGCTCCCTCAGATGATGGCTTTCGCCATCCCTTACCTTCTCGCCTGTTTTCTGCAGACGTTCTACGGCATGGCCGACCTCTTTATCACGGGGCTCTTCAATGGCGCCGCACCGATCACGGCCGTCTCCATCGGAAGCCAGCTGATGCACATGCTGACCGTCATCATCGTCGGGCTCGCCATGGGGACGACCGTCTCCATCAGCCGCGCGGTGGGCGGTGGAAATCAAAAGGAAGCCTCCTGCTGCATCGGAAGCTCGGTGCTTCTCTTTGCCCTCTTCAGCCTCATCGGCACCGTGCTCCTTCTCCTTGCGATCGAGCCTATCCTCTCTTGGCTGAAGACCCCGACTGAAGCATGGGCGGATACAAGGGCGTACCTTCTCATTTGCTTTGCAGGCATCCCCTTCATCGTCGCCTATAATGTCCTTGCCGGCATCTTCCGCGGACTTGGCGATACAAGGACGCCGATGTACTTTGTCGCCCTCGCCGGTTTCATCAATCTCCTGCTCGACTATATCTTCATCGGCCCCATGGCGATGGGAGCCGCCGGAGCGGCCGCAGCCACCATCCTTTCCGAAGCGGTCTCCGTCCTCCTCTGCCTCCTCTATCTCCGTTTTGCAAAGCTGGGGCTTTCCCTCACAAGAAAAGACTTCTCCTTCGATGCTCTCCGCATGAGGATGCTCCTTGCCATCGGTCTGCCCATCTCCTGTCAAGACGGGCTCATCCAGATCTCCTTCCTCATCATCACCGCCATCGCGAACAGCCGCGGCGTCGAAGTCGCTGCCGCTGTCGGCATCGTAGAGAAGGTCATCAGCTTCCTCTTCCTCGTCCCCTCAGCCATGCTCTCGACCGTCGCTGCCTTCGCCGCGCAGAATGCAGGCGCCGGAAACGATGCGCGCGGGCGGCAGGCACTCCGTTACGGCATCCGTGTCTGCATCGTCTTCGGCCTTCTTACGACCCTATTCGTCCACTTCCGCGCCGAGGGGGTCGTCTCCCTCTTCGTCACCCATGAGCCTGAAGTCGTGCGTCTTGGCGGTGAATACTTCCGCACCTATGTCATCGACTGCATCTTTGCTGGTATCCACTTCTGCTTCTCGGGATATTTCTCTGCCTATGGGAAATCGATCTACTCTTTCCTGCACAACATGATCTCGATCGTCACCGTCCGCGTCCCCGGCACATACCTCGCCATCCTCCTCTTCCCCGAGACACTGTCTCCGATGGGACTAGCCGCCCCGATGGGTTCCCTCCTCTCCGCGGTGATCTGCGTGGGGCTGTATATGTGGAAATTCAGGAAATCTGGTGACTAGTGACTAGAAATTAGTGGCTAGGGATTAGTAGCTAGGGATTAGGTTTGCGATACGAGAAAACCGCTAGTTTC
>OQVT01000426.1_pt1 | contig 23212 bp, 16 predicted proteins | sample 1691561 | NCBI WGS metagenome assembly OQVT01 (sample SAMN03418260, study PRJEB22391) | human gut metagenome | biome: human-gut; feature: organic feature; material: feces | host: Homo sapiens | place: Tanzania | collected 2013-01 | reverse complement strand
GACGGTTTGTTGCTGCCAGAATGATGACGCCGTTGTTTCCCTCAAAGCCGTCCATTTCGGTGAGCAGCTGGTTGAGCGTCTGTTCGCGTTCGTCATTGCCGCCGATTTGTCCGTCGCGCTTTTTGCCGATGGCGTCAATCTCGTCGATAAAGACAATGCACGGCGCTTTTTCCTTTGCCTGCTTGAACAAGTCGCGGACTTTGGAGGCGCCCATGCCGACAAACATCTCGACAAATTCCGAACCGGACATGGAGAAGAACGGCACGCCGGATTCGCCTGCGACAGCCTTTGCCAGCATGGTTTTGCCGGTTCCCGGAGGGCCGACAAGCAAAATGCCCTTTGGCATAGAAGCACCGATGGCGGTATATTTGTTCGGATTGTGCAGATAATCTACGATTTCCTGTAGATTTTCCTTTGCTTCATCCTCGCCTGCGACATCGTCAAAATGAATGCCCTCTGTGGATTGGACGTAAATCTTGGCATTGCTCTTGCCCATGCCGAACATCATGGAATTTTTGCCGCCCGCCTGATCCATGAGCTTTTTGCCCATGTACTGGCCGAGACCGACAAAGATAATCAGCGGCAGAACAAAGGTCAGCAGGAAGCTGAGAATTGGGGAAGTGGTCTGCTGGATTTCCTGCTCAAACTTTGCACCGGAATCGTACAGACGCTGTACCAACTGCGGATCGTCCATTTTGCCGGTCTTGTATGTGGTCTCGTTGGATTTGTCGGTGAAAATGATTTCGCTGTTGTCAATTTCGACTTCTCCGATGTTTTTGTCAGCAATCATGCTCAAAAACGTGCCGTAATCGACATCCTTGACTTGATGCTGCATGAGCATTGGCCCTGCGATCAGGTTAAGAAGAATCACGACCAACAAAATGACTCCGTAATAAAAGATCAGAGGCTTTTTTGGGTTTTTGACTTCTTTCATGGCATACTCTCCTCGTGTTTATTCGTGCGCGATGTATTCTGCGGCGGCTTCACCAGCTGTTATACCGGAGCACCATGCCCAGTGCAAATTGTATCCGCCGCAATCGCCTGCAATGTCCAAAACTTCACCGGCAAGAAACAGACCCGGCTGCTTGACGGAACGGAATCGGTTGTCAATTTCGTTCAAAAATACGCCGCCGCCCGTAACCTGCGCGTGATCCCATGTCTGTACGCCGGTAATCGGAAAATCCCATCCCTTGAGCAGAGACACCAGTGCGTCGATATCCTGCCGTTTCAGAGAAGAGGATGGTCTGTCGATTGGCGTCAAATGCAGTGTTTCCAGCGCGGCGAACAGCAGCTTTTTGTTGATGAGTCCGAGCAGATTGTCCTCGATTTTGTCGGTGGGATACTGCTTGATGCGCTGCTGCAAAATGCTGCGCAGTTCGTTGTGCTGCCAGTCCGGAAATAAATCCAGACGAACGGTATATGCCTGTTCCTGTATGGGTTTGTTCATCCAGCACGACAGCTGCAGGGCAGGAATGCCGGAGAGACCGTAATCGGTCAGCTGTACTTCGCCCAATTCTTCGGTCAGCTTTTGTTTGCCGTCAAATAGCGTGGCGCGGCAAATGACGCGGATGCCCTTGAGCTGCTTGAGTATGTTTGTCTGCTGTCCGCAGCGCAGCGGAACCAGACAGGGGTACAGCCGCGCATAGCGATGACCCATTTGCAGCGCGAGCGGATAGCTGGTGCCGTTGGTGCCCTGCTTGGGCGCGGCGCGCCCGCCTGCCGCTAGAATGACAGCGTCAGCATGAAAGATTTGTCCGGACTCTGTCTGTGCAGTAAAAACTTTCTTTTGAACAGATAGAGATTTAACTTTACAGTTGTGCTGCACCTGAATATGATGCCGCTGCAAAGCCAGTTTCAGCACATCGAGCACCATGGAAGCCTGCCGGCTGTATGGATAAATGCGCCCGCGATCTTCTTCCGTGCAGTACAGTCCCAGCTCGCGGAAAAATGCCAGCGGACGCTCTGCCGGCATGTCTGCGAGCAGGTCATTCAGGCGGGCGGTGTTCTGCGTGTGATAATGTCCCGGCGAAATTTGCGCGTTGGTCAAATTACATCTGCCGTTGCCGGTGGCAAGAATTTTCTTGCCGATGCGATCCAGACCGTCCAGAATGGTGATTTGGGCGGAAGGATTGGCTTGTGCGGCAGAAATAGCGGCAGCCATACCGGATGCGCCGCCGCCGATAATAAGGATGCGATTCATAAACGAACCTCCTTTTCTATCATGATACATTCTAATACCTGTATTATAGCATGAATCTCCAAAAAGAGTTTGAATAAACATGAAATTTTCGTTACATTTTGTGTTTTGCGGTGATATCCTGTAGATTTTCTGACCAAAAAGAGGTAAAATAACAAGAGATAGCAGACATACATCTTTTTATAGGAAAGGTAAAACAAGGAAAGTCGTATGAAAGCAAGCGAACGATTGTTGAAATATGCCGTGATTTACACGGGAAGCGATGAAGACCATGCGGAGCAAACGCCGTCAACATCGGAACAGATGACGCTGGCGCAGGTGCTGGCGAAGGACATGCGGGACATTGGACTGACGGACGTTTCGGTTGACGCGCATGCCTATGTGTATGGATTTCTGCCTGCCACGGCGGGCAGAGAACAGTGTCCGCCGATTGGATTCATTGCGCATATAGATATTGTCAATGAATTTGGCACCTCGGAGATTCATCCGCAAATCGTAAAAGAATACGATGGCGGAGAAATCGCGTTGGGAACCAGCGGCCGCACGCTGGACACGGTACAGTTTCCCGATTTAAAACAGGCGATCGGAAAGACCGTCATCACGACTGATGGAACAACGGTGCTCGGCGCAGATGATAAGGCGGGCGTAGCGGAAATTCTGACCATGTGCGAACGACTGGTACAGGACAATCTTCCGCACGGAAAAATCTGTGTGTGTTTTACACCGGATGAAGAAATTGGGCACGGCGCCGCCCTGCTCGATTTGGAAAAATTCGGTGCCAGCTACGCCTATACGGTGGACGGCGGTGCACCCAATGAAGTGGAGTGGGAAACCTTTTACGCTGCAGCTGCCGATTGGAGCATTGCCGGTGTCTCCGTGCATCCGGGCGATGCGAAAGACAAAATGGTCAATGCCGCGCTGGTGGCAATGGAAATTAACGGTATGCTGCCGCCGGATGAAATTCCGGCAAAGACCCAAGGCCGCGAGGGATTTTTTCATCTGTGCGATATGTCCGGCGATGTCTCTGCGGCAAAGCTGTCTTATATCATCCGCGACCATGATGCGGAGAAATTTTCACAGCGCAAGCAAACTATGCGCGAAATCGAGCGCAAAATCAACGAAACATACGGAGTGGGTACAGCGGCGCTGACACTGCGCGAGCAGTACCGCAACATGGCGGAGATTTTGCAGCATCATCCGGACGTTGTAGAACAGGCAAAACGGGCGATTCGCGCTGTGGGGCTGACGCCGGTATCCAATCCGGTGCGCGGCGGCACGGATGGCGCGCAGCTGTCCTTTCGCGGTTTGCCGTGCCCCAATCTTGGAACCGGAGCATATGCCCTGCATGGACCGTATGAACACGCGATTGCGGAACAAATGGATGTTATGACAGAAATTTTACTGCATATTGCGCAAGCATAAGCTGGTGTGGGAGGAAAAAACTATGGATAAGGAAAGCAAACGAAATAAGAAAGAAGAAAAAAGGGAAGAAAAGCACAGGCTGAGCTGTTACACCAATCGAGAATTGTCGTGGTTACAGTTCAACGTTCGCGTGCTGCGCGAAGCGGAAAACGAGCATGTGCCGCTGGCAGAACGGCTGTCGTTTGTGTCGATTTATCAGTCGAACCTGGACGAATTTTTTATGGTGCGCGTCGGTACCCTGATGGATCAGATGCACGCAGGAGAAAAAATTCGAGACAACAAGACCAACATGACCAGCAAGCAACAGGTGGAGGCGATTTTGGAGCGCACCCGCGAGCTTGAGGCACTCAAAACCAAGATTTATGAACAGCTGATGGGCGAGCTGGAGCCGCAGAACGTGCATCTCATCAACTTTAATCGTCTGTCTAAGAAAGAAATAGCGATGCTCGAGGCGTATTTCGACCAGAACATCGCGCCGTTTCTCATGCCGATGCTGATCGGCAAACAGCAGCCGTTCCCGTTCCTCAACAACAAGGAGCTGTACGCGCTGATGCTGCTCACAACCAAGGGCGGAAAATCCAAGCTCGGTCTTGTGCCGTGCACCAACAGCGCATTTAAGCGCCTGATTGAGATTCCGTCCCGTCCGGGTACGTTTATGCTGTGTGAAGACCTGATTTTACAGTTTGCGTCCAAGCTGTTCCCGACTTATTCCGTCAAGGAAAAGTCCATTTTGCGCGTGACGCGCAACGCGGACATTGACGGCATCGAGGTATATGATGAGGACTTGGACTACCGCGGCGTGATGGAACAGCTCATCAAGCAGCGCACCCGCTTGAGTCCGGTGCGCGTGGAGTTGAGCCATGACATCAACAAAAAAACCTGCAAGGAACTCGCCAAACATCTCGGCATCAACATGAAGCATGTCATTCGTGTGGATACTCCGCTGGATTTGTCCTTTGTATTCCAGCTGCAGCATTATCTGCGCGATCGGTCGGAGCTGTTTTACGAAAAGCGCAGTCCGTGTGATTCTCCGGCGCTGAACATGAAGGAAAGCGTGCTGGATCAGATTGGCAAGAAAGATGTGCTGCTGTCGTATCCATATGAGAGCATGAAGCCGTTTTTGCGCATGCTGCATGAGGCGGCAGAGGACGAGTCGGTGATCAGCATTCGCATGACGCTGTACCGCGTGGCAGACCAGAGCAAAATCATTGATGCGCTGATTGAAGCGGCAGAAAACGGCAGAGAAGTGATTGTTATGGTGGAACTGCGCGCGCGGTTTGATGAAGCCAATAACATCGAAATGTCTCGCAGATTGGAGGAAGCAGGCTGCCATATTATTTATGGCCTTGGCAAATACAAGGTACATTGCAAGCTGTGCCAGATTGTGCGCAAGCGGGAGGACGGCTTCCAGTACATTACGCAGATCGGCACGGGCAATTATAACGAAAAAACCGCGCGGCTGTACACGGATCTGTCGCTGCTGACGGCAAACCGCGATATTGGCACGGATGTCGATAAAGTCTTTCGTTCGCTGCTGATGGGAGAAACCGTTTCTCACATCGAACATCTGATGGTGGCGCCGCACTGCCTGCAAAACAAGGTGCTCGCCCTGATAGAGGATGAGATTGAAAAGGCGAAGCATGGCCGTCCGTCGTACATCGGCGTAAAATTGAATTCTCTGACGGACAAGGACATCATCGAAAAGCTGATTGATGCCTCGGAAGCGGGCGTCAAGATTGAATTGATTATCCGCGGCATTTGCTGTCTGGTGCCGGCCGTGCCGGAGCTGACCGAGAATATCACGGTAATCAGTGTTGTCGGCAGATTCTTGGAGCACTCGCGCATTTACCGCTTCGGCGTGGGCGAGGAAGAAAAGGTATACATTTCGTCTGCGGACTTTATGACCCGCAACACGCTGCGGCGTGTAGAAGTTGCCGTGCCGATTTATGATTTGGCAATCAAAAAGCAGATTTGCCATATCTTTGATACGGTTTTGGCGGATGACGCCAAGGGAAAGATGCAGACCAGAAATCGAGAATACATTGACCGGATGCTTGGCGAGAAAAAGCTGGATGCGCAGGAAGTATTGTACGAGGAAGCGTATCGGGCGATCAATCGCGAAGAACCGGAAAAAGAGGAGGAAACCGAATGATTCCACAGGATCCAGTGATTTTGCTCAGCTATGTCAACACCAAACTGCGCGACCAGTACAGCTCCTTGGAGCAGATGTGTCACGATATGGGTGTCAGTCAGCGGGAGATCGAACAGAAATTGGCGGGAATGGATTACGCGTATGATTCTGCGCGCAATCAGTTCGTGTAACATAAAAACAACTCCATACACGGCAAAGTGCCGGCGCGTTTTACCGCGCCGGCACTTTTTTTGCAGGAAAATTAACGGGAATAAAACAATTCAATCTTGACAAAACTATCCTATCTGATATACTAAACATGATTAGCGTAGACTAATCATAAATATCGGGGAAAACCGGTATTCTTGTTCCAGTAAAAAGATAACAATACCACATATGCCAGAGAGACATGGCGAAAGGAGACAACGTATGAGTTGCTTGACGATTGAGACAGTAATCGGACGCGAAATTATGGATTCCCGCGGCAATCCGACCGTGGAGGCAGAGGTTGTTCTGGCGGGCGGCGCGATTGGCAGAGGTGCGGCGCCGAGCGGCGCATCGACCGGCGAATTTGAAGCGCTGGAGCTGCGCGACGGAGATACGAATAGATATTTGGGCAAAGGCGTGACGAAAGCGGTTGCCAATATCAACGGCCCGATTCGGGACGCTTTGGCGGGCATGGATGCTTCGGATATCTATGCCGTGGATGCAGCCATGATACAGGCGGACGGCACCAAGGACAAGTCCAATTTGGGTGCAAATGCCATTCTGGCGGTGTCGATTGCCGCTGCACGCGCGGCTTCGATTGCGCTGGACATTCCGCTGTACCGGTTCCTCGGCGGCATCTCCGGCAATCGCCTGCCGGTGCCGATGATGAACATTCTCAACGGCGGCGCACACGCGGCCAATACTGTGGATGTGCAGGAGTTTATGATTATGCCGGTTGGCGCGCCGAGTTTTCGCGAAGCGCTGCGCATGTGCGCAGAGGTATTCCATGCGCTGGCAGCTCTGCTCAAGGCGGAGGGACTTGCAACTTCTGTCGGCGATGAAGGCGGATTTGCGCCGGATTTGGCGAGTGATGAGCAAGCCATCCAGTATATTCTCAAGGCAGTAGAAAAGGCCGGCTATGTGCCGGGCAAGGATTTCATGCTGGCAATGGATGCCGCTTCTTCCGAGTGGAAGGGCGAAAAGAAGGGAGAATATGTGCTGCCGAAGGCGGGAACCAAGTTCACATCGGAGGAATTGATTGCGCATTGGAAGCAGCTGGTAGAAAAGTACCCGATTATCTCCATCGAAGATGCGCTGGATGAAGAGGATTGGGACGGCTGGAAGCTGCTGACGCAGGAACTGGGCGATACCGTTCAGCTGGTTGGCGATGACCTGTTTGTGACCAACACCGAGCGGCTGAAAAAGGGCATTGACAACGGCTGCGGCAATTCCATTCTCATCAAGCTCAACCAGATTGGTTCGGTATCCGAGACGCTGGAAGCCATTAAGATGGCGCACAAGGCGGGCTATACCGCGATTTCTTCTCATCGTTCCGGTGAAACCGAGGACACGACCATTGCGGATCTGGCGGTTGCGCTCAATACCTGCCAGATTAAGACGGGCGCGCCGAGCCGCACCGAGCGCGTGGCAAAGTACAACCAGTTGCTTCGCATTGAAGAAGAACTGGGCGCCAGCGCCGTGTATCCGGGCATGGGTGCGTTCAACGTCAAGAGATAATTGTCAGCACGGAATGACTTTTTCGGCATAATGGAGATAAGCTGCTCCGCCGCCGGATAGGACGGCGGAGCAAATCCTGACAAAAAAGATTAGTTAAAACTAACATGCAAAATGCACAGCGCGGCGGCGCTGCGGGAAAATGTTTGGAAAAGGGTATTGACTTTTCTCGCGGACATCGGTATGATAACAGTGTTCATACAACTGACGGAAGTGGAAGCACCACATGGAGTATGAATCGCTGTTTTGCCGACCGTCTGGGCATTGTTTACGCTTGGAAGGGCGGATTTTTTATACAAAAAATTCGCATTTTCCGCATTCAAAAACACATATCTGACTGATAAAAAGGAGAAACGACCATGGTTGATTTCGAACAGTGGGAAGGTTTTGAAGGACGTATCTGGAAGGAAGAAGTAAACGTAAGAGACTTCATCCAGAAAAACTACCAGCCGTATGACGGCGATGAGGCTTTTTTGGCAGACGCTACCGAGGCGACCGATAAGCTGTGGGGCGCGCTGCAGAAGCTGCAGAAGCAGGAGCGCGCAAAGGACGGCGTGCTCGACATGGAGACAGAGATTGTTTCCAGCCTGACTGCGTATGGCCCGGGATACATTGATGAAAATTTGAAGGATCTCGAGCAGATCGTCGGCTTGCAGACGGATAAGCCGCTCAAGCGCGCGTTTATGCCGTACGGCGGCATCAAGATGGCAGAACAGGCGTGCACGACCTATGGCTATCAGCCGTCCGAAAAGCTGCATGAGATTTTTACCAAGTATTGCCGCACGCACAATCAGGCGGTATTCGAAGCATATACACCGGAAATGAAAAAGGCGCGTCACACACATATTGTGACCGGCTTGCCGGATACATACGGACGCGGCCGCATTGTCGGTGACTATCGCCGCGTGGCACTGTACGGCATTGATTTCCTGATTGAACAGAAGGAATTGGACAAGTCCAACGTGGGCGACGGTGTGATGACCGATGACGTCATTCGCCTGCGCGAGGAAGTTGCCCGCCAGATCAACGCACTCAAGAGCATGAAGGAAATGGCGAAGATTTACGGCTATGATATTTCCAAGCCGGCAAAGAACGCCAAGGAAGCGTGCCAGTGGCTGTATTTTGGCTACCTCGCTGCCATCAAGACACAGAACGGCGCTGCCATGAGTGTCGGCCGCATCTCGACCTTCCTGGACATTTACATCCAGCGCGATCTGGATGCAGGCATCCTGACCGAGACCGAGGCACAGGAACTGATTGACCATCTGACCATGAAGTTCCGCATGGTGAAGTTTGCGCGCATTCCGTCGTATAACCAGCTGTTCTCCGGTGATCCGGTTTGGGCAACGCTGGAAGTAGCAGGCATCGGCATGGACGGTCGTTCGATGGTAACCAAGAACGACTTCCGTTTCCTGCACACACTGGAAAACATGGGTCCGGCTCCGGAGCCGAATCTTACGGTTCTGTATTCGTCCGCTCTGCCGGAGACCTTTAAGAAGTACGCATCCAAGATTTCGATTGCTACCAGCTCGGTACAGTATGAGAACGATGATGTCATGAAGCCGGTTTGGGGCGATGACTACTCGATCTGCTGCTGTGTATCCGCAACGCAGACAGGCAAGGAAATGCAGTTCTTTGGCGCACGCGCCAACCTCGGCAAGTGCCTGCTGTATGCGCTCAACGGCGGCGTAGATGAAAAGTTCTTTGAGCAGGTTGGCCCGGCATACGCTCCGGTCACCAGCGAATATCTGGACTACGACGATGTCATGAAGAAGTTCGTTCCGATGCTGGATTGGCTGGCAGGCCTGTACGTCAACATTCTGAATCTGATTCAGTACATGCATGACAAGTATTATTATGAAGAAGCAGAGATGGCGCTGATCGATACCGATGTTCGCCGCACGTTCGCAACCGGTATTGCAGGCTTCTCGCATGTCATTGACTCGCTGAGTGCGATCAAGTACGCAAAGGTAAAGGCAATCCGCGACGAGCACGGTCTGATTACAGACTTTGAAATCGAAGGCGACTTCCCGAAGTACGGCAATGATGATGACCGCGCTGACGATATTGGCGTATGGCTGCTCAAGACCTTCCTCGAGATGGTCAAGCGCCGTCATACTTACCGCAATTCTGAGGCGACGACTTCGATTCTGACCATCACATCCAATCTGGTTTACGGCAAGTTCACCGGTGCCATGCCGGACGGCCGCAAGGCTTGGACACCGTTCGCACCGGGCGCAAACCCGTCTTATGGTGCAGAACAGAACGGTTTGCTGGCATCCCTGAACTCGGTGGCAAAGCTGCCGTATCATTGGGCACTGGATGGCATTTCCAACACCCAGACCATCAATCCGGATGCACTGGGACATGAGCCGCAGGAACGCATCAGCAATCTGGTACAGGTTATGGATGGCTATTTTGATCAGGGTGCGCATCATCTCAACGTCAATGTATTCGGCACAGAAAAGCTGATTGACGCGATGGAGCATCCGGAAAAGGAAGAGTACGCCAACTTTACGATTCGTGTATCCGGCTATGCCGTTAAGTTCATCGACCTGACGCGGGAGCAGCAGCTGGACGTTATTGCAAGAACCTGCCATAAGGTTATGTAATGAGTTGAAAGCTAGAATATAGATGTTTTATGCTGGTTTCTGCGGGAGGGAGCGCGCCTCCCTCCCGTGGGAGGCGGCATTTTTTGCAGAAAGGAGACAAAACATGAGCCAGACAGGCTATGTGCATTCTTTGGAGACCTTCGGTCTTGTGGATGGACCGGGTGTTCGGTTTATTGTTTTTTTGCAGGGATGTCAGCTGCGGTGCCGGTACTGCCATAATCCGGAGACATGGCAGTGCGGTGTCGGGCAGCCGTGGACGGCGGACAAGCTGTTTCAGCGCGCGTACCGCTATCACAACTATTGGAAAAACAACGGCGGCATTACCGTCAGCGGCGGAGAACCGCTGCTGCAAATGGAATTTGTGACGGAATTTTTCCAAAAGGCAAAGAAAAAAGGCGTCCACACAGCATTGGATACTGCGGGACAGCCATTTTCTATGGAACCGGAGTTTTTACAGAAATTTGATGCACTGATGGAAGTCACGGATCTCGTGATTTTGGATCTCAAGGAAATTGAGGACGACAAGCATCGCGCCTTGACCGGCAAAACCAATCAGAACATTTTACAGATGGCAACCTATCTGTCCGACCACGGAAAGCCGATGTGGATTCGTCATGTGCTGGTTCCGGGACTGACAGACGATCCGGAAGGCTTGAAAAAGACCGGCGCATTTATCGCCAGTCTGCGCACGGTAGAGCGCGTAGAGGTGCTGCCGTATCACACGCTTGGTCTGTTCAAGTGGGAAAAGCTCGGCATTCCGTACACGCTGGAGGGCGTTCGCCCGCCGTCTGAACAAGAAAAGAAGCAGGCGGAAGAACTGCTCGGCATTGAATAAGCTACCGGTGCAGAAAAACGCTGTATAGCCTGAGCAGCGCGCGCCGCAGGGGAAGCAGCGTCAGCCAAGGTCCGGCGAAAAATTTCCACCAGAAATTAGATGCGTCAATCCATGTGCCCTTGCGCTGTACTTGTACAACAACCGCGAAAATTTGCTCCGGTGCAATCGGACCCTCCAGCAGCTGCTGCGCATCGCCGACAAGATAGCAGCCTTCTGCCCGAACGCGTGCAATGCGGTGCATGACATACTGTCCGGTTTCGCGCTGATAAAATACCATATCTCCGCGCCGAAACGGTCTGTCCGGTGCGCGAAAGCAAATGCTGTCGCGCGTGTCGACGAGAAACGGCGCCATGCTGTTTCCGGCAATGCGCACGCTGACGGTTTGACCGGATGCGACGAGCTCGCGCATCGCGGAAACGTAAGTATATGTGTCTAACTGTTTCATCATAGATCACACTCAAAAGAATAGGCCGCGCCTGCGCTCCGGCAGGCTGCCGTGATGTGGAATGTCCCGATCGTATAGTATGCGGTCGGGATTTTCAAATAATAAACGAAGCATTTCGCGTTCGCCGTAGGTTTCTAACAGATACTCGATGATGTCGCGCATGTGTGTCGTGCGCATCACGGGGCTGTGAGCATCGCTGGCAATGCAGGTGGCAAGCCGGTGCTGCAGCAGATAATCTGCGGCAATCTGTGCATGTCTGCCGAATTTGCCAAAAATGCTGCCTTTGTTGAGCTGTGTAAAACAGCCGAGCTGCAGCCAGTGATAAATCAGCGACGGATAGTCCTGCACGCAGAAATACCGCTCCGGATGGGCGATGACAGGAATCGCGCCGACAGATAACATGCCGTCGAGAATATCGCCGATAAATTCCGGCGCTTCATCGAAGGCGAATTCCACGAGATAATAGCGGGAGCGGTTGAGACTGAGCAGCGCACCTGCCTGTATCTTTTCGCACAAATCCTCGGAGGCGAAAATCTCCATGCCGAGATGCAGGGTCAGCGGGATGCCTTCTTCCTGCAGCGCCTGTTGAAGCTGTGAAAATACATGCTTCAAGTGAACAAGATCAAAGTTTTCAAATCGGCCGAGCTGGTTGCTGTGCGGGGTGGCAATGATGGTGTCCACGCCGCTTTCCAACGCAAGTTCTGCCATTTCCAACGAATCAGAAAGCGTTTGCGAGCCGTCATCCAATCCCGGAAGAATATGGGTGTGTATGTCAATCATAGAAAGTCCTTTCTAAACGCACTAACCATATCATAGCATAAAAACGCCGAGAGAAAAAGAAAAATGTGACGGTTTACCGCAATATCTGACGGAATACCGGTTGACCCTGCTTTTTTGCAATGCTACAATAAAGCATATCGAAACGAGGGGATGAGAGCAATGCAGTATTCCGGATTCAATAAAATTTTGCGTTCGGTTTTTGTACAGACACTGCTGAATAAATTGGACGACGGAACGTTTTCGGATTTTTTTGAGGATTGGAAATGGATTTTTTCTTATAGCCGAAAATATACAAAGGTCATTATCTGTTACACCATCATTGGTATCATCAGCTCCACGCTGGGATTGGTTTCCTCGGTTGCGAGCAAGTATATGATTGACATTATCACGGGGTATCAGTTTGAAAAGCTGTGGCTGGTCGCGGTCATTATGGTGTCAAGCATGGTTGTGAGCCTGCTGTTTACGAGCTTGGTCAATCGGTATTCGACAAAGCTGTCTATTTATGTCAACAACGATATGCAGGCGGATATTTTTGACCGGATTATTGACGCGGATTGGCTGAGCATCTCGCAGTTCGAAAATGGCGACATTCTCAATCGGTTTAATAATGACGTCAATACCGTCGCGAGCAACGCTGTGAGCTGGCTGCCCAATTTGATTATTTATGTATACAGCATCGCTGCAACGCTCGCCGTGATTTTGTATTACGATGCGACCATGGCGCTGATTGCGCTGCTGTCTGCGCCGATTTTGCTGTTGTCCGGCAGATATTTGATGCGGAAAAACAGCGAATACCGCCGGAAGGTGCTGGAGGTCAACAGTAAGTTGATGAACTATGAGGTGGAGACTTTTTACAACTTTGACACCATCAAATCGTTCGGCGTGATGGAACACTACAGCAAGGGGCTGCGAGGCTGGCAGGAGCGATTCAAACAGACCAATTTGGCATATAATTTGTTTACCATCAAGACGAACATTGGCATGTCAGTGCTGTCCGCAGGCGTGTCCTTTCTCGCATTTGGATATTGCCTGTTTCGACTGTGGACGGGAGATATTTTGTATGGAACCATGACCCTGTTTTTGGAGCAGCGCTCCAAGCTGTCCAATCAGTTTTCCAATCTGGTGCGCATTATTCCGGGTATGTTAAACAGCGCCGTGTCTGCGCGGCGCATTCGGGAGCTGGTGGAGCTGCCGCGCGAAGTACATATGCCGGAACAGTCGGAACGAATGCGGCAGGCCGCACAGCACGGATTTACCGTGCAGCTGGAGCATGTGAATTTTGCTTATATCCAAGAGCATCGCGTCCTGACCGATTCCAACTTTATTGCCTCTCCGGGAGAAATTGTGGCGCTGGTTGGACCGAGCGGAGAGGGAAAGACGACCATGCTGCGCATGATTCTGGGACTGCTGCATCCGAACCAAGGCACGGCTCAGCTGGTCACGCAGGACGGAGAGACCGTGCCGATTCATGCGGATACCCGACGATATTTTTCATACGTGCCGCAGGGAAATACACTGATGTCCGGCACCATCGCGGACAATCTGCGTGTGGTCAAGGAAGATGCAACCGAGGAAGAAATCAAGCAGGCGCTTGAGACTGCGTGCGCATGGGAGTTTGTGCAAAAGATGCCGGACGGCATCCACAGCCTGCTCGGCACACGCGGCAGAGGCGTGTCAGAGGGACAGGCACAGCGCATCAGCATTGCGCGTGCAGTGCTGCGAGATGCCCCGATTTTGCTGCTGGATGAGGCGACCAGCGCATTGGATGTCGCAACCGAACGGCAGGTGCTGCGCAATATCATGCATCGGCATCCGAATAAGACCTGCATCGTGACCACGCATCGCCCCAGCGTGCTGAACCTGTGTCAGCGCATTTATCGTGTCATTGACACCAAGGTGACGCAGCTGGATGAGCAGGCGTCCAATCAAATGGTGCAAGATTTTTAATTTTTACCTGACAAAGAAAACCTGCCGCAGAATTTTCTGGGCAGGTTTTTTGTCAGGCATCGAATATGAAATTGGATAGACATTCGGTATTTTCTTCGTCATATTCGATTTCACGAGAATATGCTTTGCAAATACAGATTTGATCCCAGTGGGACAGCGTTCCGTGCGTCATCCAATGAAAAATATCCAGTACTTGAATGACCGCGGTGCTGATGAGCGCAAACTGTACCTTTTCGCGCACGGCGTCATCATCGCGTGCGTTCATAAAATGGCGATACACAAAATACAGCAGTAATTGGTCATATTCATAGCACTTTTTCTGATAAAATTGCAAAAAAGCCGGACGGGCATACAGCAGGTCGGAAAGCTGTATTTTGATACAAAGCAGATGGTCTTTCCAATCCGGTCGATTGATTTCCATTTGCAGCAATTGGTCAAAAATCTGCGTCAGGCAGGCTTCGTTCCAAAAAGCCTTTGACCAGCAAAATAAATCTTCTTCTGTCTCGTCTGCCGGAAAGCCGAATACAACGGCGTCATATTGATCCTGCATGGCGCGGGCGGCGCGGTATATCGCATCTGTTTTTTCGTCAAATGAGACGGATGCTTCCGGCTTGATGAGATGAAAGAGCTGTTCGCGCATAGAAAATAGTGTCTGTTCGATGCCGTATTCCGTTTTCTCGTCTGTATCAGATGTATCCGGCTCTTGAAGAATATCCCATTGGGGATAGCCGGTTTCCTGCAAAATCAACTGTGCAGCAGCCTCACAGCACAGACCGAGTCCATCCTCTCTGCCGCCGGAGAACCAGCCAAAATAGCGCGGATGATCCGTGCAAATCTGTACCATGTGCTGTTCGCCCAAATGCTTGTAGACTTCGCAGAGATTACAGGCATCGAGCAGCGGACAGCGGTTTTGCTTGTCCATGAAAAAATGTGCGGTTCCGGTCTGCGGTGCGGGAGCGGAAATGCTCGCGCGGAGCTTGTCGCCAAAAGCGCCGGGAACCGTTTGGTAATAGGCGAGCGTGTCCGCATCGACTTCAATTTCCCAGCCGATACAGCAGTTGTCCGTGCAGGCTGAGCCAATACAGCGGAAATTTTTATAGTAAGAAGGGCGGCGAATATAGCCCATGTTCATCACCTCGTGCAATTGAATGGTTTTATTATAGCAGATACCGAGAAAAGAAGAAAATTTTTTTCACAGTGCTTTTCTTTTGGCATGATATTCGGTATAATGCGAGTGGGACGAGAAATTCCCGAGACACGACAAGGAGGATATATTTATGATTAAGATTACGGCAAGACAGGTCATCAAGAAAGAATGCATTGCGAAATATCGCGAGCTGACCCGCGAGCTGGTTGCAAAGTCTCAGGCAGAGGAGGGCAACATCTCGTACACATCCAACCAGAGCATCTCGGATGAGCGCGTTCACTGCTTCATCGAGTACTGGAAGGATCAGGCGGCAATTGATACGCACAATGCGACCGAGCATTTCCAGCGCATCATTCCGCAGTTGGGCGAGATGTTTGACGAGCCGGAAATTGTCGATCTGTACACTGAGGTAGAATTCTAAGACGCCGCAGATTTTGATGAAGGACACTGTTCCAATGGAACGGTGTCTTTTTTTGTGGACATTTGAAATAAATTCCATATTCTACGGAAAAATGCACAAAAAATTCCATGAAAAATTGTAACAAATGGAGTTTTATTTTGAATTTTATAAAATTTATTGAATTTTATTTTGTAAAGTGTTAAGATGTTTTAACAAATCTAACACAGAATGTTCACAAAGAGAGAGAACCTGTGGCAGAAAAAACAGCTGTGTGCAGCAGAAAGGAGGATTTTGCACGCAAGAGAACGGATTTCTTTGGAGAGGAGAGAAAGACGAATGAGTAAAGTATTCAAACGGATGCAGGCGATGTTCCTAGCGGTCATCATGATCGTAGGCGTTCTTCCGACGGTTTCTCAGGCGGACGATGTCGGCGCCAAGTTCAAAAATGGCCCGTACCTGCTTGCACCAAAAGAACACAGTATGGTCGTCGTATGGGAAAGCACAGAAAATGTGCCCTCGACCATCGCATATGGCACGGATAAGGATGCCCTGTGCGATCCCATCTCGGTAGACGTGAATGAGGATGCACCGGATTTTCAGGGAACAAAGATGAATCTGTTCCACTACAAGCTGGACAATCTGGAGGCTGGCACGCGGTATTACTACGAGGTCAAGCTGGAAAATGGCGAGACCTGCTCCGCGAGCTTCCGGACGCTGAGCAGCGATCCGAGCCAGATTCGCATGATTACCCTGTCTGACTCGCACATTTTTGCGACCAGAAACGAGCTGGATGCAGCAGTCAAGGAATTTGATCCGGATGTTATGCTGCACTGTGGTGACATGGTAGAAGGCACCGGTGCACAGGCAGAGCAGTTCAGCTTCTGGTTCCAGGGCAAGGCAGACAATGATTTTATCCACAGCTATCCGATTGTGTATTCCAGCGGCAACCATGATCAGGGCGGCGTATACTTTAACACGTATGTATACTCGATTCAGGATCAGGAATACGGCGGAACCGTAGAGGGCGACAGTTCGTTCAACTACGGCGGCATTCACATCATCACGATGAACAGCAACCCGTGGGGTCTGTTCCAGATGAACTCGGAAGCTACCGGCGCACAGGCTGACGAAGCAACGCTCAAGACCATTGAAAACGCCATGAATTGGCTCAAGGCAGATCTGAAAACCGACGCCGCAACCAAGGCGGATTTCCGCATGATTATGATGCACCATCCGGTATCCGATGCATACACCAAGCGGTATATTCCGGACGTCATCGAGCCGGGCAAGGTTGATCTGATGCTTTCCGGTCATACGCACAGCTATGCACGTGCCGTATCTTCCAATCCGGAAGTCGGCGCCGGCACCATTTATCTGACGCATCAGGACGCAAGAACTTATAACAAGAAGGGTGATTTCTTCTATATCACGCGCGATAAGGGTTCTGACGTTCTGAAGGTTGAAAACTACGGCGCAACCGGTGAAGGCGCAGAGAGCAAGCTCGCCAATACCACGCTGGTTGCAAAGGAAAAGCAGCAGCTGAAATGGTCGGATATTTCCATTGAGCCGACAGAAGTTCTGTACAACGGTGAAGTGACAGTCAAGGCAACCGTGACCAACGTGGGCAAGGGACTGGCAGCAGCTGTCATTCCGGTTGACGACAATGGCAAAACACGCTATCTGTATGAGTTTGAGGACGGCATTGTCACGCTGGATCCGGGCAAATCGGCAACCCTGAGCGGCACGCTCCGCATGGAATCGCTTGGCAAGCATACGCTGAAGCTGGCTGACAAGACCGTGGATGTCAATGTCACCTATCGCGAGCCGACGGCAGATTATGCCAATGTTCGCATCAAGCAGGGCGATAAGGATGTCAGCGATCCGACCAGCAACGTACTGCACATCAAGGCAGACGTCAACAACATCGGCAACGATGCCGGTACATTCAACGCAGAATTTAAGGTAAACGGTGAGACCAAGGACAGCAAGCAGTATTCCTTGAAATCCGGTGAATCCAAGGTGGCAGAGTTCTCGTATACGTTTGACAAAGCAGGCGATTACGAGGTAACCATCGGCAATGCAAAGCCGCAGACCATCACTGTAGAAGGCTCCATTCAGGGCATGCCGATTGTCAAGGACAAGTCGGGCAACGGCAACAATGCGTATGTTCATGGCCAGCCGGAATACGGCACGGATGACAACGGCAAGCAGACACTGGTTCTGGACGGCAAGCGCGATTATCTGGAAATTCCGGACAGCGGCAGCTATACCCCGAAGGATTCCATGACCGGTATGATATGGGCAAACCTGCCGAGCGCAGGCACCACCAAGGGCGGCGTTTCCGAGCTGACCGAGCAGTATGTTGATTTGGACGGCAAGGGTGCCATTCCGGATCACAACCCGCTGATGGTCAAGGGCATTGGCCTTGGCTGGGGCACGCCGTACATGTTCCGCATGGCAATTCGTGAAACCGGTAAGGTGACATACGGTGTATGCCTGCAGGACGATAACGGTGAATTCAGCTGGAACGACGGCAGCGACGAAAACTTTGGCATCAAGAAGGACACTTGGGTACAGTACACCAGTGCATTTGATTTCCAGACCGGCGGCGATTCCTATGAGAATGAGCTGCATTCTGCACACGTAGATAAGCCGGCATTTACCGCGCCGATTAAGACGTGGGACGGCGAGCCGATGTACATTGGTCTGGGCTTCAAGAACACCCTGCAGACCAAGCGCAACCGCGGCATGTATCATACCATGCTTCCGGGTGCTGTTTCTCAGGTACGATTCTACACCTCCAAGCTGTCGGAAGATGAAGTGACAGCTGTTCGCAACGATCCGACCGCAGGCGGTGCATCCGCTGACAGCATGAAGATCTGGCTGGACTTCGAGAGCAGCAATATTGACACCGCAGGTACGCATACGACAGAATGGGTAGAGATTACCGACGCACCGACCAAGCTGGCTTACAATGCAGCGTTCGCAGGCAAGGCTTCGATTACCGCAACCGTACAGACCTCCGATGACGGCAAGACCGTCAAGGAAGAAAAGAAGGTAGAGCTGGCAAACGGCAGCAGCACCGCAGATCTGACCGGTATGGCAAAGGCAAAGTATGCCCGCATCATCACCAAGTTTGTATCGGATTTGAACGCAACCGAGTCCAGCGTACCGGTTCTTAACGAGTACGCACTGACCGCAGGCGAGACCAAGACTTGGAACACGCTGGTTGATTGGCAGAAGGGTACGTTTGAAGGCGCAGCAGGCCATCAGGACAGCACGGTTTATAAAAACTATGCAAAGGATTATGACGACTACGGCACCGTAGGCGAAGGTCAGGAAGACGAGACCAAGTTTACGGATATTGAGAATCATTGGGCAGAGGATTACATCAAGCGCGCAGAAAAGCTGCATCTGTTTGACGGAACCTCTCCGACGACCTTCTCTCCGGATGTTGCCATGACACGCGGCATGTTTGTCAAGGTACTGGGCAGCCTGGCAAAGATTGATACCGCAGCATACGCAGGCAAGAGCAAGTTTGCCGACGTCAAGGAAGAGGATTACTTCTGTGCATATGTCAATTGGGCACAGAAAAACGGTATTGTAGCCGGTACGTCTCCGACGACGTTCTCTCCGAACGAGAATATTACGAGAGAACAGACCGCTGTTATGCTGTCCAATTACATGGACTATGCAAAGATCAATCTGCCGGAGTCCGAAGTCTCTGCGTTTGCAGATAACGACCAGATTTCCGCTTATGCAGGCAAGGCAGTGCAGAGAATGCACGCGACCGGCCTGATGGTAGGCAGAGGCGATAACATGTTCGTTCCGCAGGGCGAATCTACGAGAGCCGAAATGGCAACCATTCTCGTGCAGTTCTGCGATAAGATCGGATAATATCGTACATTTTCACAGAATGCAGGCACCTTCCCGCTTGGGAGGGTGCCTGTATTTGCGTTGACAAGGCTTGGATTCCATTTCAAACATCGAGCAGAACAGTCTGCTTGACAGAAAGTGGAGGAAACACGTATAATATAAGCATATAATCGTTTTACAAAAACGATTATATGCCATTTTGGTTACAAAAGACCAATTCTATAGTATAAGGGTGATAAAATGGAATTGACTCATTTGGATGAAAACGGTGCGGCACGCATGGTCGATGTCGGTGCAAAAGATGTTACACAGCGAACAGCAAGCGCACAGGCTGTTATCACGATGAAACCGGAAACGCTTTGCATGATTGTTGACGGGACTGCACCAAAAGGTGATGTGTTTGCGTGTGCACGCATTGCGGGTATCATGGCGGCGAAGAAAACAAGTGAATTGATTCCGATGTGTCATCCGCTCCCCATCGACAGTGTAAAAATCGACATTGAGCCGATCTCCGATACAAAGGTTCGTCTGGTCAGCACGCTTCGCTGCACCCATAAAACGGGAATTGAAATGGAAGCACTGACGGCGGCTTCTGTTGCGGCTTTGACCATCTATGATATGTGTAAGGCAGTAGACCGCGGTATGCGTGTCGATGAAGTACTTTTGCTTCATAAGTCGGGTGGAAAATCCGGTGAATATAACAGAGAACAGACTATATAATAAAGAAAGGGGGACTCGGTAAAAATATTGTGGATATTTCTTTGACGATATCACATACAATAGAAAAATCAAATATTTACTGTGGAAATCACATGGAACGCAGGCATCTTCCCGCTTGGGAGGGTGCCTGTATTTGCGTTGACAAGGCTTGGATTCCGTGCTATACTTAGAAAACTAATTGGTTAGAAGGGATTCTATGATCAAGAACGAACATATTTCAAGATATATCGGCATTCTTGCCAATCGCCTGCGCCGTGAAATTGACGCACTGGCATCGCGCGGAGAGTACAGCGGTGCAGAGGGGAAAATTCTGCATTTTATTTTGGCGCATACGGATAGCGAAATCTTCCAAAAGGATTTGGAGGAGGAATTCGGCATGCGTCCGTCATCGGCGAGTGCGTTGATTAAAAAAATGGAGCAGCGCGGACTGATTACCCGCGAGCCGGTTCCGTATGACGGCAGATTCAAACGGATTGTACCGAGCGAAAAAGCGCTGAAAAATAAAGAAAACGTCCTGCACGGAGTGCAGGCGCTGGAGTCGCGTCTGCTCGACGGCATTTCCAAAGAACAGCAGGAACAATGGCTGGCGATTACCAAAAAAATGATTCAAAACCTGTGATTGCATGTGATCGCAGGTTTTTATTCGGGACATTACTTAGTTAACTAATTAGAATGCATATATACTTTAGGAGGAAGTCAAATGAATCAAACACTGGATTTGGGCAGGGATAAAATCGGCAAACTGCTGCTGGCATTTTCCGTGCCGAGTATTATTTCTTGGGTGCTCAACGCCCTGTACAACATGGTCGATCAAATTTTTATCGGCAACGGTGTGGGATACTTGGGCAATGGCGCGACAAACGTTATTTTCCCGCTGACCCAGCTCGCCATTGCGATTGGCTTGATGATTGGTGATGGCACAGCAAGCTATGTCAATTTGAAGCTCGGTGTACAGGAACCGGAGCGTGCGGAAAAGGGCATGGCGGGCGGTCTGCTGGCGCTGCTCACAGCCAGCATTGCGCTGAGTGTTATTCTGTCAATTTTTTTGCAGCCGCTGTGTCATGTTTTCGGCGCGACGGAAGCGATTCTGCCGTATGCCATGGATTACGGACGCATTATTGTCGCGGGCACCTGCGTCAATATGTTCTCGTGGGGCGCGATGAGCATGGTTCGCGCAGACGGAAGCCCGCGCATTGCGATGCTGAGTATGCTGGCGGGATTTGTCATCAATATGATTGGCGATCCGCTTACCATCTTTGTTTTTCACTGGGGCGTCAAAGGCGCGGCAATCGCGACGGTTACCGGTCAGTTTGTCAGCTCGCTGATTTGTGTTTGGTACTTTGTTCGCAAGAATCAGGCAGTACAGCTCAAAAAAAGCTCGTTTTCCGGTTGTAAATCTTATATTCCGCGTCTGTGCAAGATGGGCGTGTCCAGCCTTGTGACACAGCTCACCATTGTTTGCGTGCTGTTTTTCCAAAACAATCTGCTGGTAAAATACGGTGCCATGAGCAAATACGGCGCGGAGATTCCGCTGACGGCTCTTGGCGTCACGATGAAAGTGTTCACGCTGCTGCTCAATGCTATTATTGGTTTGTCGTCCGGCGCACAGCCGATTATCAGCTATAATTACGGCAGTCAGGCGTATCCGCGCGTCAAGCGCGTGCTGACACTGCTGCTTGCTGCGGCGTTTACGATTATGCTTGTTGCGACGGTTTGGTTCCAGCTCGCGCCGATGAGCATTATTCAAATTTTCGGCTCGTCGGATGCGCTGTACAACGAATTTTCCGTCAAGTGCCTGAAAATTTTTCTGCTGCTCATCACGCTGGACAGCTTCCAGATGGTCGGCAGCTCGTATTTGCAGTCGGTAGGCAAGGCGGGTTCCGCGGCTGCTCTGGTGATGTTCCGGCAGATTATTGTACAAATTCCGGCTATGCTGATTTTGGGCAACGTGTTTGGCATCGACGGCATTTTGTATGCCGGTCCGGTGTCCAGTCTACTCGTCGGCATCATGGCAATTGCCTTTCTCGCACGCGATTGGAGAGGAATGTCGAGAGAAATCAAATAACAATCGAACAAGACAAATCCCGCCAGCCCGTTATTGGAAAATAACAGATTGCCTTTATCATGTGCTTTTATCGCATTGATCATCTGGAACAGGATCACCAGCAGGTTCAGTCCCATACCAAAGGCAACCGCCACAATAAATACCGTATTCAGCTGCCCGATAAATGGCAGATTTGTCATAGCTTCTACCGGTTTCAACCATAGTGCCGGTATCACATCTTCAAAACCAAATACACTTCCAAACATAAATCCAAATGCCATTGAGAAAATACCTGCAACCGATATAATTCCCGCGAGATTTATCTTCTTCGTCAAATACAGGATTCCACCAATTGCAAACAGGCAAAAGCCCTGTCCCACATCTCCGAACATTGCGCCGAAAATAAATGTATAAGTAAGTGCCACGAACATTGTCGGATCCATCTCATCATTCGCCGGAAGCCCATACATCCGTACAAACATCTCAAACGGTTTGAAAAGCTTCGGATTCTTAAGTTTTGTCGGCGGTTCACCGAAGAACTTCTCTCTATCTTCTTCCACTACAACAAATACTTTATCATCCTTTTTCGTCTCTTCCAGGAATTTAGCGACATCTTCTTCGCCCATCCATCCGCACAGGATGTAATACTCTTCCTTGTTGTCGCCTTCCTCAATCCGCGCTGCCATCTTACGCACATCAAAGATATTGCACAATTCTTCCAGACGCTTCTGCGCTCCTAACAGTTCTGCCGCATGCTTCTCAACCAGTGCACGGATACTTTGCTTAATCTTCTTGATCTTCTTTTTCGTTTTACCGATCTCTTTCTGTAATTCCTCACATGCCTGTGTCGGCGTTCCAATAAAATCTGATGACAGGCTGATCCGTTCAAAATGAAGTGAATTAAATACAGAATCTATTTTGCTCGCTTCCGGAT
>OQVT01000423.1_pt1 | contig 23255 bp, 7 predicted proteins | sample 1691561 | NCBI WGS metagenome assembly OQVT01 (sample SAMN03418260, study PRJEB22391) | human gut metagenome | biome: human-gut; feature: organic feature; material: feces | host: Homo sapiens | place: Tanzania | collected 2013-01 | reverse complement strand
ATGTGCTACCCGCACAGGCCGACAACCATTTGCCTGCCTGGGCTTTTGGTGGTTTATCGGGTGAGCCGTTTCGAGCGTCCTGAGGGCATAAATCACAATAAATACACGCGTACCTATATAATATATATCTACACGTACACACACAAATCATTACATACACATCACACACATGTAAAAAATGGATAGTTTTCCAAAACTGATAATAACTTTTTAATTACCAAAATTTCATGCTTATGCAGAAGAAAATGACATTACTAAGAACGTCGTTCGCTCTGGCTTCAGCATTGTTCGCTTCTACCGCAGCCTTTGCACAGGCCGTTCAGGTAAGTAACGAAGCCGAACTGAAGACAGCGCTGAGCAACACTTCAGCTGACATTGTCCTTACGCAGGACATCACCCTTTCGGGTGAGTGGATTCCTATTGGAACAAAAGAGGCCCCCTACATGGGAACCTTCGACGGCCAGGGCCACGCCATTAAAGGTCTTACCATTACTACTAAAGCCGACAACCTTGGTTTCTTTAGTTTTATTGGCAGCACTGCCAACGTTAAGAACGTAAGCTTTACCGGCGCTAAGGTGCTGGGTAACAAGCAGGCAGCTATCGTAGCTGGTCAGGCCGAAAACGCCACCATCTCAAATGTTTATGTATCGGGTTACGTTACGGGTCGCGACCACGTAGGTACCATCGTGGGCGATGCTCGCGGCGACGCCAATGTGGACGCCGATGGTACCAACATCAGCAACTGTGTTTCTACAGCCGCAGCCTTCTCATCAGACAATCAGGCTGGTGGTATTGCTGGTTGGACTAACCTGGGCATGTTTGAATATAACGTAGCCTACGGCGCTGTTACCGCTCCCAATGGTGGTGCAGCAGGTATCTGCTCAATGATTGATAATAATGGCCACGCCTCGTTTATAGGCAACGTGTCGGCTATGCCCTATGCAAAGGGTGGAAACAACCGCACCAGCGGCATCTTGGGCTGGAAGAACGGTTCGGGCTGTGCCATTGTTGACGACGACCAGAACCTGTCGTCAGAGGCCACACAATATTTTGTTGGTGGTAACCTTACCGCAGCTGCCGACATTAAGTTTGATGAGAACAACGATGGCATCAACGGCATCGTAACACCCGCTGCCGACCTGAAGACCGCCGCCACCTATACCACCGCTGGCTTCAGCGCCGACGTGTGGAACCTCGTAGATGGCCAGTATCCCGCCCTGAAAACACAGGCTGCTATGGAGAACGCTATCTATACCGCTCAGACTCCTGCTCGCTACGTAGTGGGCACCGAGTATGACACTCAGGCCGCTTCGGCTCTGGGTAGCGCTGTTACCATTACCAGTAGCAACCCCTCAGTGGTAGCTGTTGAAGGCACCATGCTGAAGTTTGAAGCCCAAGGCGACGCTGTGGTAACCTTTACCGCTGCTGCTACCGACGTAGCACCCGCCTTTACCACCACGCTGCCCATCACCGTGGGCGACATTAACTATGCTATCTCCACTCCGGCCGACCTGATGGCCGTGAAGTATAACATGGCTGGCGACTTTACACTGGAGAACGACATCGATATGACAGGCGTCGACTTTACACCTATCGGCATCGAGGGCAACACCAGCGTAGCTAAGTTTACAGGTACCTTTGATGGTAAAGGACACATCATCAAGGGCTTGAAGTATGACAACGCTGACAAGGGCGAGGTAGGCCTCTTCAGCCAGACCGAGAACGCCACCATTACCAATCTGGGCATTGAAGGCGCACACTTTGTAGGTAACGCCAATGTGGGCGGTATCGTAGGTCGTATGTATGGCGGCATTACTGCCAACTGTGCTACCCTTAACTCATACATCGAGGGTCGCGACCACGTAGCTTCTATTGCTGGCGAAATTAACAACACACAGGATGGCGACACCTATAACGGTGGCACCGTGAGCAACTGTTTTGCCGACGCTGTTGTCAAGAGCCGCCAGTATCAGGCTGGCGGTATCGTAGGTACCATCACTTGTGGCACTGTTGAAAACAACCTCTTCACAGGTACTGTTGACGACAAAGAACGCGCCACGGGTATGGTAGCCCTCGTCGACCGCAACGATGCTCCCTCTATTATTCGTAACAACGTGGTAGCTGCATCGCACCTCTATGGCAATGTGCTGCGCATTGTGTGCACGGCCGGTCGCGACAAGGCTCAGCTTGAAAACAACTATGTGCTTGAAACCACCTACTGTGGCGCAAACGCTAAGAACGCTGGCGTGATGGAGAACGCTACCGATGCCAGCTCAGAAAATGGTGCTAACGCCACACTCGACCAGCTGCGCTCGCAGAGCTTCTACGAGGATCTGGGCTTCGACTTTGCCGAAACATGGAAGTTCCTCGATGGCGCTGAAGGCAAGACCTATCCTGTGCTGAAGTGGATGCAGCCCAAACTGCCCACCACTATCTTCGACATCCCGGCCGAGCGCGCGTTGCTGTACGACCAGGGCATGGAGTTCTTCTCATTTGCACCCATCCACGCCTCTTACGGTCAGGACGTTGACGTGAAGATTGTATCAGGCGGCGACAAGGCCACCCTCAACGAAGGCGCTCTGTGGGCTGGTGACGAGAGCGGCGCTTATGCTGGTTCAGGCCCCGTAGTGCTGAAGGCTAACATTGCCAGCGACGTGGCAAGCCTCTTCAACACCACCAATGCCGATGCACAGTTTACTATCAACATTGCTAAACTGGGCGAAGGTGTTGACATTAGCACTGGCCAGGAGCTGGTTGACAAGATTAAGGCTAACCCCTCAGGTGTATTCACGCTGGTGAAAGACATCGACTTGAGCGGTATTGACCTGACCGATTTCTGTTCAAACGATGCCTTCTCAGGAACACTCGACGGTAACGGACACGTGGTGCGCAACGCCAGCGTAAGCTATACCAACGGAGAAAACAAGGGTATCTTCTGTACCACCAATGGTGCTACCATTAAGAACGTTGCTTTTGTCGACTTCAACGTTTCTGCTGCAAACGCTAAGCACGTTGGCTTCATTGGCTCGGCTGCTTCTACTAAGTTTGATCAGGTTTATGTTCAGGGTAAGGTTTCAGGTGACGACCACGTAGCCTTCTTGGCTGGCGATGCCGATAACTGTACTGTAACTAACACCTTTACCAATGGTACCCTCGTAGGTGGCAGCCAGATTGGCGGCTTCTTCGGTTGCACACTGGAAGGTGGTGCCGACATTCAGAAGAGCTACTTCAATGGTTCGCTTACCGCTACATATCGTGGCTGGGTGGGTGGCTTCATTGGCTTGATTGATAAGGCTAACAGCGAGGTAACCATCGAAAACTGCGTTTCTATTGGCGACTGCCAGTTCTCACAAGACGCTAATGGCGACCCCAAGAAGACAGGCCCATTCATCGCTGGTAACAGCGCTGGCAACGAACCTAACGCTAAGGTAAACTTCTCAAACAACAACATCAGCAACAACAGCGCTACAATGTCGCACGAGTCGGATTGGCCAGGCAAGAACCCCACCACCGACGACGAGAACCCTGTAGACTATGCTCAGGATATGGCCGCACAGGTGCTGCAAACCTCTACTCCGTATGAGGGTCTGGGTTGGGACTTTGACGAAGTTTGGACAATGGACGCTACCAGCGGCTATCTCTATCCTACACTGAAGATCTTTGGCTCATTCCCCACAAGCGGTGTGAAAGACCTGCAGAACGACGTGAAGGCTACCTTCGTGGCTGCTGCTGCCGACAATGTGCTCACCGTGGCTGGTCTTGACGCTGCCGCTACTGTAACCGTAGCTAACGTGGCTGGACAGACCGTAGCAATGGTTTCTACCGCTACTGGTGCCGCTACCATCCAGTTGCCCGGCAAGGGCCTCTACCTGGTAAAGGCTACTGTAAACGGCAAGACCGCTACAGCTAAGGTGCTGAACAAGTAAAAAAAACTCTCTTTATAATATGATAACCGTAAACAATAGGGTTTACGGTTATCGTTATCAGGTTAAACACTTGAAAAAGATAAATAGGTGAACGGGGGCGATACCCACACATATATACATATACGTTGTGGGCCGCCTCCCCTTCACTCCTTTAACAAAACATTGCACCCCTTACATCACGCAACACACATCACAACATCATACCCCACAACATCACACCCCACACGACGAGAGATACGCGTTGTCTCTTCTCCACAAAACTTGAATATACTCGCCCCACTATATATACATTGCACGCAAATCACAAAGAAATAATAAATCACATTGATATGTATTATCACCAACTTTATCTTTAATTTATATGTTTAAAACAAAAGCACGAAATCTATGGAAGGGGCTACTGCTCATCGCAGTATTGCTCGTAACCATTCCTACGTGGGCAGCGCCTATCAAGGTGTCTGGACGTGTTAACGACACGAACGGCGAACCGCTGATGGGTGTAACCATTAAGGAAAAAGGAACAAACAATGTGGCTATTACCGACATTAACGGTAACTACACCATTTCATGTACTACTGCTAAACCAGTGTTGGTGGCACAGTATGTAGGTTTTAAAACCACCGAGAAGAAGGTGCAAGGCACCCTTTGCGACCTTATCTTGAACGAAGACGTAGGCGCCCTCGACGAGGTGGTAATAACAGGTTACACCACACAGAAGAAGGTGTCGGTGCTGGGTGCGCAAAGCACGCTGAAGATGGAGCATGTGAAGGCTCCTGTAGCAAACCTCAGCTCTGTATTTGCGGGTCGTATCCCCGGCGTGGTATCGGTACAGCGTACAGGTGTTCCGGGCCAAGACGACTCTGACATCTGGATTCGTGGTATCTCTACCATGACCAATACAAACGAAGGTCCGCTGGTGCTGGTCGATGGTATTGAGCGTAGCTTCTCACAGCTCGACCCCGAAGACATTGAGAGCGTAACGGTATTGAAAGATGCTGCCTCGACCGCCGTTTATGGTGTGCGTGGTGGTAACGGCGTTGTCATCATCACCACCAAGCCGGGTAAGGTGAGCAAGCCTCAGTTCTCGTTCGACCTCTATCAGGGCATCACACAGCTTACCAAGGTGCCCGACCTGGTTGACGGTATCACCTATATGCAGGCTGCTAACGAGGCTTACAATCATACCAATGGCATCGACTACTACTCGCAGCAGTATATCGACCGCACACGTGTGGCCAATGGTATGGCTGCCCCCAACCTCTCGGCCGAAGAGTATGCTGCCCTGAAGGCCGACCGCACCGTGAACAAGTATCTTTATCCTAATGTCGACTGGATGAAGGAGCTGTATAAGAACACTGGCTGGAACCGCCGCGCCAACGTAAACATTCGTGGTGGTGCTCCTAACGCCACTTACTATGTGTCGTTGTCTTACTATACCGAACGTGGTATGACCAAGGGCGACAAGACGCAAGACTATACCTCAGAGATATCATACGACCGCTACAACTTCTTAACCAACATCAACCTCAAGCCCAGCAAAACAACAAAGATTGATGTAGGTGTGAGCGGTTTCCTTACTTCAGGCAACTATCCTCAGCAAGACCTGAACACTATCTTTACAAAGGCTATGACCACCAACCCGGTGCTCTACCCTGTGCAATATCCTAATGGCGAGAACCCCGGCGTGTCGCCCGACAACCGTGAGCTCGACAGCCCCTGGGTAACGCTTACACGTCGTGGCTACTCAAAACAGCACAACACACAGCTGAACACCAACCTGAAGCTGACACAAGACCTGGGCTTCTTCAACTGGAGCAAGGGCCTCACGTTCCGCGCCTTGATTGCCTTCGACGTAAAGGCTAACCAGAACCTGCAGTATAAGGTTGACGATAGCACATGGAAGCTGGCTGGTAGCCAAGACCCCACCACCAAGGTGTGGGACGAAAGCACTATGTATGACGAAGAGGGCAACCTGCTGCTTACTGAACAGTATAAGGGTAACAAGTCGATGAGTGTTACAGCCGACAAGTGGGTGTACCGCACCTTCTACTTTGAAACCGCCCTCGACTATAAGCGCACCTTTGCCAAGAAGCACAACGTGAGCGGACTGGTACTGTTCAACCTGCGCAACTATCTTGATGCTAACAATGGCAACCTGTTCTCAGTGCTGCCCCACAAGCAAGAGAGCCTCTCGCTGCGCGCTACCTACGACTATGATAACCGCTACTTCATTGAGGCCAACGCTGGTTATACTGGCTCAGAAAACTTTAAGAAAGGACATCGCTTTGGCTTCTTCCCCGCCTTCGCTATCGGATGGGTTCCCTCAAACGAAAGCTGGTGGAAGCCGCTGTCAAAGGTAGTGTCGTTCTTGAAGATACGCTACTCAGACGGTACGGTAGGTAATGATAGCTCGGGCGACCGCTTCGGCTACTTCTCAAAGATTGAGGGCGACGGCACTGGCTATCGCAGCTACTGGAACAGTGGTGATGGCCTGCACTATACATCGTATGGCTACAAGCCACAGTGGTCGAAGGTGCGCAAGCAAGACTTAGGTATCGACCTGGGCCTGTTCAACGACCTGACCGTAACCGTTGAGCTGTTTAAAGAAAGCCGCTCGAAGATTTTCGTTTCACGCGACAACGTGCCCTTGCTCGCTGGCTTTGCCACAGGCATCTCGGCCAACATTGGTAAGGTAGAGAACAAGGGTATTGAGGCACAGTTTGAATATAACCACCAGTTTGGCAAAGACTGGTTTGTATCTTTGCGTGGTAACATTACCTATAACAAAGACAAGATTATTGAAAACGGACAGGCCGAACCCGCTTATCCTTGGCTCGACAAACGCGGACACAAGGTGCTGTCATCGCTCGGATACACCGCTGTGGGCCTCTTCACCAGCGAAGAAGACATCAAGAACAACAACATTTGCCAGTTTGGCGAGACCTATCCTGGCGAGCTGACCAAGCCCGGCGACATTAAATATAAAGACCTGAACGGCGACGGCAAGATTGACGACTACGACAAGAGCTATGTAAACGATGGCGACGTGCCCTCAACCTATTATGGCTTTGGTGGCGACGTGCGCTGGAAGAACTTCGGTCTGGGCATCTTGTTCCAGGGCACCGCTGGCGCTCACCGCTTCCTCTCTGGCTCAGGCATCAATCCCTTCACCAGCTCATCGGGTGGCGGCACACTGTATGCCAACATTACCGACCGCTGGAGCGAGAACGACCCTGAGAACACCAACGTGTTCTACCCCCGTCTGGCATGGGGCGCTAAAGACCCCAGCAACCAGAACAACTACCAAACCTCTACCTGGTGGTTGCGCGACATGAGCTTCTTGCGCCTGAAACAGTTCACCGTGTCATACTATTTCCCCAAGGCATGGACCAAGAACGGCATCTTGAAAGGCGGACGCTTCTACATCATGGGCGAGAACGTGCTCACCTTTAGCAAGTTTAAGCTGTGGGACCCCGAGCTCAACACCAGCAACGGTATCTCATATCCTAACGTGCGCACCTTCTCAGTGGGCGTAAACTTCAATATTTAAACACTAAGAAAGAAACAATACATATATATGAAAGCTAAATTATTAAGCATATTGCTCGCCGGAGCCACAGCACTGACCTTTACGTCGTGCGACGACTATTTCGACGATGTGCCCGATAACGCTACATCACTCGAGGCCGTGTTTGCCAACCGTGGCCAGTCGCTAAAATGGCTCTCGAACATCTATACATACATTCCCGATAACACCGACGTGCGCTACAACTCGCGCACCAATGGTAACTGGCCAATGGCATCAATAGAAGGCTACCTGCCCTGGGATCATATCGTAGCAAACAACATCATCCTGGGCACGCTGTACCCCTCTACCGACTTTGTAAAGTCGCAGTGGACAGAGTATTATCGCGGTATACAGTATGCCAACATCTATCTGGCAAACATTGATAAGAACAGCGCCATGCTGGCCGACGAGCGCGAGTGGAGCAAAGCCGAGGTGCATGCCTTGCGCGCTTACTTCTACTTCAACCTTGTGAAAGAGTTTGGCCCCGTGCCCCTTATCGGCGACAAGGTGTATAGCGTAGACACACCGCTGGATGAGATGATGATGCCCCGTAACACCCTTGACGAGTGCTGGGACTATATCATCGCCGAGCTGAAAGCAGCCCTTGATGGTGGACGCTTGAAGTCGACCTTCGGTGAAGACGGTTCTGTAGACAGCCAGTATAAAGGCAACCTCACACAAGAGGCCGTTGAAGGCATCTTGGCAGAGGTTTACCTCTATCGCGCCAGCTACCTGTTTAATGGCGACCCCTACTATCAAACCATGGCCAACAAAGATGGCACGAAGCTCTTCCCACAGAGTAAAGATATGCAGAAGTGGAAAGATGCACGCGATGCCGCCAAGCGCATCATCGACAGCGGCAAGTTTAAGCTGGTGCTGCGCGACCAGAGCGGAAAGCTGGTTGACAATGTAAAGAAGGCCGACCCCTACAAGTCGTGCTTCTACTCGGCCATCGGTCGTGTTGATAACGAAGAGATGATTTTCTTGCGCACCAACGCTAGTAACGACTCATACATCATCAAGCCCCGCCACACAGGCATCTCGGGCAATGTTGACCGCGGCGCTGGCGCCTACTCTATCCCCTTGCAGTTTATCGATCTGTTCTTCATGAGCAACGGTAAGCGCATTGACGATGTAGAGCAGAAACCCATCTCACAGGTTACCACCTTTAAGGCCGACGACCCTGTATATCCTGTTTACGACACCGACAACCTTACCTCAAAGGATAAGAATGGCAACGATGTAGCAATGAACGCACGCAACTCGCTCAGCACAACAAAGTATGTTGACCGCTTCTCAAGCTACAACTACTTTACACCGGGTTCGGGCAAGGGCATCATGAAGCAGTTCTACTGCCGCGAGCCTCGCTTCTATCTCGCCGTAACCTTCCAGAACCGCCGTTGGGACTATGACCAGGCCAACACCTACTATACCGATATGTCGTTTAACGGCAACTCGGGCTCTGATGGTAAAACACACGACTATCCTATCTTCGGAACCATCGTGCGCAAGCTCTACTGGGAGAAGGAAAGCAATATTGATGGTGCCGTTATGTTGCGTCTGGGCGAGGTTTACCTCAACTATGCCGAGGCTTGTGCCCAGCTGGGCGAAAACAAAGAGGCCCTGAAGTATGTAAACCTTATTCGTTCGCGTGCCGGCATTAACGAGTATGCCTTGAACCGCGCCGAAGAGGGCACCAAAGATGCTCGCAACAAGAGCAAGATATATGTAGGCGACCTGGAGCACAACCAGGAACTGCTGCTGAAGGTTATCTATCGCGAGCGCCTGATTGAGCTGTCGTATGAAAGCAAACACTACTTTGACGTGCGTCGTTGGGGTGTGGCCGACATGGCCGAAGGCGATGGCTGGGTATATCCCACCTGGCATAAAGGCGGCGAAGGCGGCGACATGATTGGCTTTAACGTGAACAACGAAGGCAGCGATGCCGATAAGGCCAATGCCCTCAACTTCTACAAGCGTGTGAAAGCGCAGCACCGCATCTTCACCAAGCGTATGAGCCTGTTCCCCATTCCACAGGAAGAGGTGAACCGCGACAAGCAGATTGTGCAGAACGAAGGATGGACAGCCGAATAATATGTCATCCGGTATATTGATTTGTTAATTAAGTAGACTGTTGCCACAGCATGGCCCGCGCCGTGTGGGCAACAGTCTTTTTTTTGATCTTTCACATGACATACAACATGGCATACGTCCATTATCCTCACTCGCGAAGCAAGTTAACTTCCTTTTAAATCCCGATAAACACTATTTATATAAAAAACAGATGAACAATAAATCGTTTTTACTTAGCATCATGTTGCTGGGCATGCCCGCCATGCTATCAGCAAACCCCATAACCGAGGCCAAAGCCAAGCAACAAGCAGCACAGTTTTTGGCCCAACGTATGCACAGTGGCGCACGACGCGCACCCCTAAAAGGCGGCACAAACCTTACGCTGGCTGGACAAACTAAGGGCTATTATGCCTATAATATAGGCCGAGGCAACGGCTTTGTTATGATGTCGGCCTCTGACCGCACACAGCCCATCTTAGGATATGCCGACGAAGGGCAGTTTAACCTCAGCAACGCCCCACAGCCCTTAAAGCAATATGTGCAGCGCCTATCGGCCATTGTCGAGGCGGCTGAACAGGGCAACGCACAGTTGGCGCCACGCAAGTCGGCGGCAGAAAGTGGGGTGGCCACGCCCGTATCGGTGGCCAAAAACTTTGTGCCCACACTGGTGTCGTGCCGCTGGAACCAAGGGTCGCCCTACAACCTCGAGTGTCCTAAATATACCGATGCCAATGGCAATCAACAAACAGCGGCTACAGGCTGCGTAGCCACAGCCATGGCACAGATAGTGTATTACTGGAAGTGGCCGAAGACCACCACTACCATGCCCGCCTACACCACCAACTGGAACAAACAAACGGTAACCTACCCTGAGATGGCACCCACCAGCTTTAAGTGGGATAAGATGAGCGACGTGTATAACGGTAAGCAAAGCCAAGAGAGCCAACAGGCCGTGGCACACCTGATGCGAGCACTGGGACATGGCGCAAAGATGGGGTATGGACCCGCATCGGGCGCCAACTCGGGCAATGCAGCGGCCGCCCTACGCGATTATTTTGGCTACGACAAAACATCGTTCTATGCCTCGCACGAAAAGTATACGTACACCGAGTGGGAAGACCTTATCTACAACGAGCTGGCAGCAGGACGACCCGTGCTGATGAATGGCGACAACAGCGACCTCACAGGCGGACACGAATGGGTGTGCGACGGCTACGATGGCAACGGCCTCTTTCATATGAACTGGGGCTGGGGCGGCATGTGCGATGGCTACTTCATCCTCACCGTGATGTTTCCTGACCAGCAAGGCATAGGCGGAAGCACATCGAGCGATGGCTACAGCATGAGCCAGGGCATTGTGGTAGGCTTACAGCCCAATTACAGCGGCGAGGAGCAGCCCGAACAGCCCGAGGTGGTGCGCAACACGGTAACCAACCTTCGACCCCAGCAAACCACGCTATCGCGCTCAAACACCAACCGCAATTTCTCGGTGCTCATACAATATTCAGCAGGCACTGATATGGGCCAGGCCTACACCTTTAACAGTGGCTTCGGCCTGTATGATGCCGAGGGCAACGCCGTAAAGGAGCCTATCGGCCAAGAAACCTTCGACATCTCGCCCGGCACCTGGTGGCCCACACGCGGCCTTACGGTGGTGTTTGGCAAGGGCTTGACCGATGGCACCTACTACATACGCAGCATCAGCCGAAAGAATGGCACACAAGATTGGCTGCACACCGTAAACTTCAACACCACGTTTATAAAGGTGGTGATTGATGGCACCAAGGCGCAGCTCACCGTCTTTCCACGCACCGACATTATTGTGCAGAACCTCACGCTTGAAGGGTCGGGCACCGTGGGCGTAGAACAAAAGGTGAAGGCCACAATGACCAACAACGCCGAAACCGAATATTATCATAACACCTTCTTGCTGGTTGATGGCGCCTTTGTGTCGGGCAACTGCATACAGATACCGGCCCTCTCAACGCGCGACATCTATTTTAAATATAAACCCGCCTCGGCAGGCAAGCACACCCTTCAGGTGTCTACCTCAAAGAACGCCTCTGACGCCTTCTACACCACCACGGTAGATGTGAAGGCAGCGGTGACAAACAACCTGAAGGTGTCGAAGCCCACCTCGCTACTAAAGGTATATAACGTAAACAACAAGAGTTCTATCTACGGCAAGGTGATGAAGCTCGGCGTAAAGGTTACCAACGAGGGCAACGATACCTATTATAGCTATGTTGAGGCATCGCCGTGGGAACTGGATGGCAACGTATACTGGAAGCGTGGCAGCTATAAGCAAACCATAAAGTTAGAGCCAGGAGAGAGCACCACACTGACCTTCACCCTGCCCAACCTAAACCTGGGTAGCACCTACAACTTCCACATCGACACCGACAAAAGCAACAGTTCAAACTTGGGCAACTTTACCTTCGTGCAAGGCATCGACTACTGGACTGCCGATGGTGCCGCCAACGCAGCGCCCACCAAAGGCTTTAAGGTTACACCCGATATGGTGGCCGTGCATGTGCCTGGCAAGCTAAACGTGCCCACCGTTGCGTTTGAGGGCACACCAGCGGCCAATGCCACCCTGTTCTTCGACGAGGGCGCACAGATAAACAGCCGCGTGCTGGCCATCTTAAAACGCAATGTGTCCAACATTGTGATGGGCGACAATGCCGAGCAACTGACGCTGACCGACGGCCAGCCCTTCTACTTTCCCTACAACTTTAAGGCAAACAACGTGACCTATGTGCGTGCCGCCGAGCGCAATGCCAACGCCTGTATGACCATAGCCCTGCCCTTTGCACCACAAACCGTTGAGGCTGATGGCACACCGCTAAGCTTTGTTCAAAGCGCCGATGATGCCGTGGGAGCACTGGCAGCTGAGGAGTTTACATCGGCACAAGGCACTACCGTAAACTTTACATTGGCACCCGAACTGAAGCCTAACCGCCCCTATCTGCTTACCATAAAAGGCGAGACAGGCGCTGCAAGCTTCGACCAAACAGGCAAGACGCTGACCTTTAAAGCCACCGATGCCGCCATCGAGGCCACCGAAAGCATCTCGACCTATAGCACAAACTATCGCTTATTGGGCCTTTACAGCGCCACCAGCGTGCCTAACGCCTACGTGCTCACACCCGACGGCACCACCTTTGTGCAACAAGCTGAGGCCACGCTACAGCCCTTCTCGGCCGTGTTTGTGGCCAATAACGACGAGGCACTGCAAGCCAAGACCCTTCAGGTGGGCGGACTTATAAGCACAGGCATCAACTCCCTTGTGCACGAAAAGGCTACCCACGCTAACGATGCCATCTATACACTGAGCGGACAAAAGCTGACGAACAACCGCTCACTGTCTTCACTGCCCAAGGGCATCTATATTATTGGAGGACGAAAGGTAGTGAAGAGATAAGCAGGAATTAGAGGTAAAGGAAGAGTTTGGAACTCTACCCTTTAACAATGTGTTACTTTATAGAGAGGACACAAAAATGTACCAAGTTATTTTTTAATCATTACTAAATCACACACAGGGCTTTTATGCTCAAAACTTATAATATATAATATAATGTGTAGCGTGCCTCTATATGACACGACTATAAATCAACTTTTAATAATTATGGACAAAAAACTGTCACTATTGTTCCTGCCTCTTTTAGGTCAGGCATTGGGCTTGCATGCCGCCGACATTGACTATACACCGCTGCGACTCAGCGGGTTTAATGCCGATGTGGTGTTGCAGCCTGGAGAGCGTGTTGTCAATACAGCCGATGGGCATTGGAATTTCTATTCAGAAGCGCTAAAAGGGCGCGGTGGTTTGCCGCAGATGCTGCATGGCATGTTTTCAGATGTGCCGTACCAGTTGGCCGATTTCTCTGCACCTTGTGCTTTCAAACTCTCGTCGCCCGATATTGATGCTGCCGAGGGCACTGCTTACGGACAAAGTATCACCATTGCGCTGGCTGCACCGCAGAAGGCGCGCACACTATGGTTGCTGGCTACGGCACCACATGGTGCCACAAAGGTAAATGTTACGGTGCATTTTGCTGATGGCTCTACACAGAATATCAATAATATTGCTATTGCCGACTGGAAAACTACGCAGAGCAAAGGGTCGGCTTTTTGGCAGTTGGGCTTGACAAATGGTGATAGCTCGGCGGCCGACTGCAACTATGCCTTGTATGAAGCCCCCATCTCGCTTTCTGATGATACGCACGAGGTCGTCTCTATCACTGTAAGTTTGGCTGAAAAGGGGCGCTCTGTATGCCTTTTTGCTGTTACTGCTACCGATAAGACAAGCACCGCTGTTAAAGACAAAAAGTTATTTTTTATCTCCAATTCGCACCTTGATACGCAATGGAACTGGACGGTGAAGTCGACTATTGCCGATTATGTAAAGAACACGCTTAACCAAACGTTTGAACGTTTTGAAGATAAGGATGACCACAACTTTACCTTCAACTTTGAAGGGGCTATAAAATATATGTGGGCAAAGGAATATTATCCTACCCAATATGAGAAACTGAAGAAATATATTGCTGATGGGCGCTGGAACATTGCTGGTGCCTCTATCGATGCCAGCGACGTAAATATTGGTTCGGCCGAGTCGTTGATACGCAATTTCCTTTACGGACAATCGTTCTACCGTAAAGAGTTTGGCGTGCGTGGCGGACGCGACATCATGCTGCCCGACTGCTTCGGCTTTCCCTGGTCTTTGCCTACGGTGGCCGCACATTGTGGCATGAAGTATTTTCATTCGCAGAAGTTGTCATGGAATTCGGCCTACGCCTACAACCAGTTGCCCCGCTTTGCACGATGGAAAGGAACCGATGGCGAAGAGGTGCTGTCGGTACTGAAGCTGTGTGCCTATGATGAGCACGAGCAGTTTCGTAAGGATATGTCGGCCGACGCTGATATGATAGCCGAGGTAAACACAAACACATCTACTTATGGCATTCCTGCTACTATCAAGTATGTGGGTCCACGGGGCGACCGTGGTGGAGGACTGGATAAGGAAACGGCCGACTGGCTATCGAAAAGTGTGGATGGCAACGGGCAGCTGGGGGTAACGCTCAACTCATCAACGGGTATGCTCGACCAGCTGTTCCATATGGGCTATGATAAACTGCCCGTCATTAATCATGGTTTGCCCATGCGTGCTCATGGTGTAGGTGGATATACCTCGCGCACAATGCTGAAATACTGGATGCGTAAGGGCGAACTGCTGGGCGATGCTGCCGAGAAGGCTTCGGTGACAGCCAACTGGTTAGGTACATTGCCTTATCAACAGAAAACTCTTACTGATGCTTGGGTGCGTTTGTTGTGGCATCAGTTTCATGATGATATTCCAGGTACATGCATCAACGATGCTTATACTTATACGGTAAACGATCAAGTGCTCAATCAGCTTGACTTTTCGCGCACACTGAATAATGCAGTGGGTGGCGTGGCTAAGCTAATGAACACTCAGTGGTGCCATGATGTGCCTGTGGTGGTGTATAATCCGCTATCGATACAGCGTACTGATATTGTTGAAGGGCAAATAGCAATGGCACCTGATGTGCAGAATATCAAAGTGACGGATGCGCAGGGCAATGCTGTGCCATGCCAAATAACTGGCCGTGAGGATGATGGCCAACTTCACTTTATTTTCTTGGCCACGGTGCCCTCGTTGGGGTATGCTACCTATAATGTGGCACCAGATACTAATGTTACTACTCCTACCTCAAACCTCAGTGTCAGCGAAAAAGGTATGGAGAACCAGCGCTATAAGGTTACCATTGATGCTAACGGCGACGTGTCATCGATTATAGATAAACAAAACGGTAACCGTGAGATGTTAAGTGCACCCATTCGTTTGGCATTGCTCTTCGACGAGTCGCTTGCATGGCCATCGTGGGAGATTCATGGCGACCAACTGCAAAAGGCACCGCGTGAGTATGTTGACAAAGAAGGACTGCAGGTAGAGGTAGCTGAAAATGGCCCATTGCGTGTCAGCTTAAAGGTGACGCGTAAAAAAGGAGCATCTGATTTTGTGCAATACATACGTCTGGCCTCTGAAGGCTGTGCTGACCGTATCGACTTTGTGAATGAGGTAAACTGGCAAACGCGTGAACGTTTGCTGAAAGCCACTTTCCCGCTCACCGTAAGCAATCCTAAAGCCACTTACGATCTTAGCATAGGCACTGATGTAAATAATAATAGCACCAGTTATAGTACCGACTCAAACAACAATACCTCATTATGCGAGTTCCTCGGACATCAATGGGCCGATGTTACTAACACCAATGGCGATTGTGGCGTTTCTATCCTTAACGACAGCAAATATGGTTGGGATAAGCAGAAAGACAATGAGATACGTCTCACGCTGATACATACACCTAAGGTGGGCTCAAATAATTATGCTTATCAAGGCAAGCAAGATTTGGGTTTGAATCGTTTTACCTATTCATTCTTTGCTCATAAGGGCGTGTGGGGAGCCGATACGCAATGGGAAGCCGACAAACTGAACGAGCCGATGTTAGCTTATCAAACAACCTGTCAAGAGGGCTCGTTGGGCTCTGATTTTGGCTTCCTAAAGGTAGATAACCGCAACGTGGCAGTGAAAGCGCTAAAGAAGGCTGAGGGCTCAGATAAATATATTGTTCGCTTTTATGAGTTGACGGGCAAAGGACAGGATGTTACAGTCGAATTCCCCGCCGACATTGTTTCTGCCGACGAGGTGAACGGTGTTGAAGAATTGTTAGGTCCCGCACAGTTTAGTGGCCGCAAACTGTCATTCCATATTGATCGTTTCCATCCTAAAACGTTCCAGTTTGAATTAGCTTCTTCTGCAGCGTCATCAGCATCAACAGTTAGTGAACAAGCACCGCAGTCGGTGCCTGTGAGCCTCGATTATAATGTGGATGTGATGAGCACCAATGAGCGTCGCAGCGATGCTGACATTGATAAGGCTTTTCCTGCAGAACTGTTGGGCAGCGAACTGACAGCCGATGGCATTTCATTTACCATGGGCAGCAGTAGCATAGGCAAGAAAAATGCTGTGCGCTGCATGGGGCAGACCATCACTTTGCCTGCACTGAAGGGTGCCCGTAAGGTGTACATACTGGCTTCGTCGCTCAATACGAAGGGCAGCACGGCAACGTTTGGTATCGGAACCAGAACCGTAGAACAGTTTGTCGACTACTATGGTGGCATGGTGGGCGTATGGAGCAATAGCATTGATGTGCAGAAACATTATCGTATGGAGAATACAGCCTTTACGGCTACTCACTCGCACAGCAAAACGGCCGATAATGTATACGACTATCTGTATATGTATAAGTATGCATTTACGCTGAATGAGGGCGATAATACGATTACGCTACCTAACGATCCTGATCTCTTGGTCTATGCTATCAGTGTGTCAGATAACGCTAATGACGATACAAAACCGCTATCTGAGGTGGTAAATGTGCTGAAACACAAAGATACTAAGGACCCTTATCAAGCCGTAGAACACGACGACGACATCATTACGCCTGCAACGGTGAGAGCTTCAGGGCAAACAAACAGTAATGAGAGTGCGCAGAAGGCTTGCGATGGCAATGCCGATACCAAATGGTGCGACAACTCGTCGGCTGTGAAATGGCTGGAGTATAAGTTTAAGACCCTCATGACAATAACAGGCTGGAAGGTGCTAAACGCTGGATGTGAAGGCGATGGCAATATTGCTTCCGAATATGTGTTGCAACGTTATGTAAACGATGGATGGGTTGATGTGCAAACCGTGGTAGACAATTCAGCTAATACTACCGACTTTGTGCTTGAGCATCCTTTTGTTACTGAGGGTGTGCGTTTACGTATGGTAAAGGGTGAGCAAGATGGCACCATTGCCCGTGTATACGAGTTTAGTGTGTATGGCCATGAACCTAAGGAGGGCGAGGCTGATCAACCTCAAATTATTAGTCGTATTCCTACCTATGGTTTTGGCCGACAGGTGGCCACGGTGGTAAAGTCGAGCGGACGTGTAAATGAAAAGGAAGATCCTTACTTTATGCTTGACAGTCAGCGAGGCACCAAGTGGTGTTATAATGGCTCTATTGAAAAACCTTCGGTTGTGTTTGAACTGAGCGAACCTCATCTGCTTACAGGCTTTGATATCTACGACTCGAAAACACATGAAGCCTTTAGCAATTCAGACGAGTATGAGATAGCTTATAGTATGGATGGCAATACCTACACAACAGCGGTGAGCGAGAAGGGTGTGTCGGCCGAAGATGTTCACTCGTCTACACTGAGTGAGCCTGTTAAAGCTAAGTATGTAAAACTCACTATGGCAAAAGGTGATGGAGCCGTGCGCGTGTATCAGTTTGATATATGGGGCACACCTACGGCCGAAACAGAGCCTACTGCTACGTCGGGTCTTTTATCGTTACATCGCTCGGTGATTGGTTCTAACAGTCCGGTTAATTTCAATGAGTCGGCACTCAACTTATTTGATGGTCTGAAGACGCGCACCCTAAAACCTTTTACATGGAAGGTAAAGAAGACCAATTCGGCCGATGTGTATGCTTGGGCTGTGGTCGACTTAGGTGCAACGTGTAACATCAACCAATTTAAGTTGTACGACTCGAAAAACTTTGGCGGAGCCAATAACATCAGTGGCTATCGCATTTATGTGTCAAATACACGTCCCACAGATGCAATGATGGGCAATTATGCTAAAAATGCAGGTGGCGTAGGCTGGAAACGCGTGGCCAATGTTACGGGTGCGGCTGCTGAAAACACAAAAACCTATGTACCTGATGTTACGGTTAGCGGTCGCTATGTGAAATTAGAAATCCCTTATAGCTGCGTTACCGACTCGGCTCTTATCGGCCAGTTTGAGGTATACGGGCAGGTGGCATCGGGCATTGATAATGTTTCTGCCAAGACCGACATCGTTGTATATCCGAAGGTCGTAGAGCAAGGGGCTGACATACATCTTGAAGCCGCTGCTCATAATGCTTCATATAGCATTGTGGCAGTAGGTGGAGAGACGGTAGCTGTAGGACATTTTAGTGGAAATGCAGCTGTGTCATCGGCAATGCTTAAGAAAGGCGTGTATATGGTTACTATTGTAGCCGACCGCAAAAGAAAGACCGAGAAAGTGATTGTGAAATAAAAAATGATATCATAGTGGGCGTATTGAAACAATAAAGATGTTGTCTTGATACGCCCACTTTATAAATGAAAAACGCGGTAAAAGAGCTGTTGGTTAGCTCCTTTACCGCGTTTCTTTTTTTGTGCGAGTGTATAAATAGCAAATGGCAAGCACAAGAGCCTTTTACAGCTCCGCACTTGCCATTCTTATCATTACTTACTCACACTTTATCGTACCATTATCTTTGCCGTTTGCTGTTGTGCGCCTGCACATACCTTAATAATATATATACCGCGCGCGTGCGAGGGCAAAGCCACCTGTTGCGGTCCGGCCGCTACCGTTTGCTGCATAGCCAGTTGGCCCGACGGGGTGTAAACCGCTACAGTGCCGTTAGTGGGCATTGACAGCATCAGTTGTTTGTTCGCTACGCATTGTGCAATGCCTATCTTGGCTTGGCCTACGTTATCGGTCACAGCACCTATGCCCGACGCTATTTGGTCGCTATACAGCAGTTGCCACTCGCTCAGCTGCAGCATGGTGTCGCCATTGTTGCCATCCATCACCAGTCGGTAGTGGGCATAGGCATGCTTATTATTGAAAGCAAAGAACAGCGTGGTCTTGCGGTCAGGAAACACTTGCTGCGTTTGCTGGTCCAGCGTCACCCAGTCGGTGCCATTGTCTGACCCCATCAGCGTCCATGCCTTCGGGTCGCGTCCCGCATTATCGTTGGCCGACGACACGCTGTAGAGATTGGCCACCACAGGGGTGTCGAAGTCGTAATTCAACCAAGAGCCCATGAAAAAGCGATAGCAATATTTGGTGTCGATGTTGTTATCGGCCACCTTGTCGCCCGTTTCATTGGCGTTATCAACAGGCACTAAGGCCGTGGCCGTGGCGCCCGAAGTGTTCAGGGCATCGGCGGTAAGGCACTGTCCGTTCAGCTGCCAGTCGTCAATCACCACCTCATCAGCATCGGCCTTCGACACAGCCGTAATGTTTAGGCGTATATATTTCCATTCGGCACCGCTGGCCAGCGTGTTGTTCACCACCATGCCGCGCTTGGTAAACACCTTGTTCAGTTCGGTGCGCAAGGCGGTCCACTTGCTGCCATCTTGCGACACTTCTACCTTCCAACTCTTCGGGTTGGCCTGTTTCTCGCCCTGAGCACTTCCTGCACACAGCGCATACGATTTCACCTTAAACGTCCACGGGCTCTCATACACCACCTGTGCCTGCCCGTTGGTCAGTGGTATACGCACTGAGGTTGACGGGTCAGCATCGGCGATTGCTTTTAACGAAGCGGTAGAAGAGACTGCCGTGAAGGTGCCACCATTGCTGAAGATGCCAGGATAGAAGGTAGCGGTAGGCACTAACTGTGCAAAGACGGTGTAACTTTGCGCGGTGCCCTCGCCATCGGTTAGCAGCCGAAACTGGCTGTAGCCCTTCTGAGCCGAAGCGGTATAGAAGGCAGTGGCGGCGGCACAAGCAAACGATTGGTGCGAGCGATGGTCAATATCTTCCCAGGTCTTGCCATCGGTCGATCCTTGCAGTGTCCAGCCTGTGGGCGCTTGCTGCCCTGTGGTGGCGGGGGCTGTTACGGCATAGCGGGTGGGGTTATACAAGCCATCGGCCATGCACACGTCGTTGCCCTGAGCGGTAAACCCCAAGTTGGTGTTAAGGGTTCCCACCAGTTGCCAATCAGACACGGCCGTATTCTCGCCACCATGATTAGCTGTGATGTTCAGGCGAAAGCGGGTGTAGAGCCCATCGGTGTTCAGCTTGTGGCGTTGAGTGGAGGCACGGTCGGCAAACGAGGCAGCGTCTTGGCGGTCGAGTTCTATCCATGTTTCGCCGTCGTTTGAGGCCATCAGCGTCCAGGATTTCGGATCGTTGGCGCTTGGCTCAGTTCCTACCGACACGCTATACTGCAAAGGGCGCACGGCCACTTCTGACTGATAGCTGAGCGACAACTGGTGTCCTGCTACCGAGGCCGACGTGGTAGGGTCGGCATCAATGGCCAGCACTGCCTGATCAGAGGCGGGACTGAGGGTGAGCACGCCACCATTCTTTGTCACGTCGCTCATCAGCGGCGTGGCGGTGGTGAGAAACTTGAAGCTATCGAAGCTGAAGGCGCTGGTGCTTGATGTAACCTTTGTCTTGAAGCGCATATACACATCGTGGCGACCTGCCACAGGGGCGATGTCGGCGGTAAGGGTAGCCCAACTGTCGGTGGTAGGAGCATTGATGGTGGCAATGGGCTTGGCCGAGGGGCTGTCGAGGCACACTTCTACGCTGCCACCCACAGCTTTGTTCACTACTTTAGAGAGGGTGAGTTGCACCTGTCGTGCAGGGGTCGACCCGAAGTCGACATTGCGATAACAGGTGTACAGCCCTTTTTTGATGTTAGTGACCACAGTGCGACCATCAATCTGGTCGGTGTAAACACCTTGGGCATAATCGAAGTCTTCGGCCTGAAACACTTGCCACGCCTCTTTCACAATGCCCGATGTGGGAACAAACGCGTTAAACGCTGCCGACACAGCGGTAGAGCAGCCAAAGGGCTGATCGTCGTAACGCTTGTCGCCATAAGTGCCATCTTCGGCAGCCTTGGTGAGCCATGCCGACGAGGTAATGCCCTTTGAATTGCGGTTGCAATAGGCATGCAGGGCATTGCGCTGCATCCAGGTCATGATGCTAGGCACATTAAAGTGGGTGGCATACAGGCGCATATAGCGCATAAGGATGCCCTTGAAGCCACAGAGGTCGCCCTCAACGGTTTGGCACACGTTGATAATGCCATCACTGTTGCACAGGTGGTTCAGCGAATAATCTACAATCTTCTTGGCATCTTGCAGATAGAAGCTGTCGCCATAATGATTATATAATAAGGTGGCAGCGCCTAACATGGTGCCTTGGTTGTAGGTTGACGACCAATAGCTGTAACTACCCGGCAAATTGGTCTCGGCGTTCCAGGTAAAACAGTCGTACACAGCACCTGACTCGGCATTGAACAGGTAGCGGCGTTGCTTGTCGTACAGGGCGCGTGCCTTTTCATAATAACTCTCGTCGCCCAAGCCCATGGCAATATAACAGGCGGCCACCTCGGCCGGACCATTGATGCACGAGTTGGTGCCGTTCTTGCCTCCACTCTGCTCGGCCCAACGCAGCATGTCCCACTGGAGGTAGGCGCGCTGCCAGATGCCATCAAAGGCTCGCTTGGCATCGTTGATATATACTTTTTGGCCAGTCAACTGATAGGCACGAGCGGCGGCAATAATCATCCACATCACGTCGTCGTTAAAGTCGTGGCCATACCATTTATAGGCATCTTCATACACCAGATGCAACCAGTCGGTGCCCACCTTTTTCTTGAAGTAATTGTAAACCGAGGTAAAGGCATCGAGATATTGCTTTTGGCCTGTGGTTTCGTAGGCGTCGAGCATGGTCTCAAGAATCTCGGGTTCGCCCCATCCGCCCTTGGTAAAGGTCTTGCCACCACTCACGGTTTGAAGGAAAGAGGCGAGGTAGCGCTCGCCCATCTCATCGCGCAAAGCGTGGGTAAAGGTGGTGATAGGGGTTTCTTCTACAAAGGTCCAGGTTTGCTGAGCAGCATCGTCGCCCGTCTTCTTGGCAGACAATGACAGTTGGGTGCCATCGGTAGCCGTTAGGGCACCGAGGTAACGAAGCTGTGTGCCTATGGTTTGGGCTATGCGATAGGTGTTTGTGTTGGCATCGATGGGTTCAAGGGTCCATTGCGCAGATGTGGCAGTGGCCTTATCCGACTGCTTCGCAACAGTTGAAGCAATGGTAAGATACTTGCCCGTATATACGTTGCGTAGCACCCACTTTTCGCCTTGGCGCTCGGCATACCACTGCTGGGCAGGGGCTGGCGTATGTGTCCATAGCATCACCTTCTTGCCGTTATCAAAGGCTGAGTTTTCTACAAACACGGCCTTACCGTTGTCGGTAGCGGGCACCAAGCGGTAGGCTTTACCTGTCTCAATGTCGGCCCACAGCCCTTGTACAACGGCCATACAGGCTACTGTAAGGATGAGTTTTTTCATACGATTTGTTATGTTTTAATTGTTTTGGTCTTTTGCAATATATCATAAGAACAGGTAAACGCGCATTTTTTACACCACCATAGTGTTTTTTAACACAATAAAGCCCCACCGTAACTACTCAGCACCCATAGATCCCGCATTTCCTTTAGTATGCTCGGCACGAGCATACTGAAAATAGGAGATAAACACCTATGATTAGTGTTTACCTCCTACTCGATTGAAAAACGTGAAATAAAGTTGTTAGTCATTCCAAATGAATCCACCTTCGCCGACGTCCGGTCCGTCTTCGCCATCTTCGCCGGCAATATTTTCAACAGGCTTGTCTTTGCCGAAATCATAAAGCGATGCTGTTTGTAATAAAGCATCATCATTATATATTTTTATATTAATGATTATCGGTTTTATATATTCCTTTTTCATTGTTGCTTTTTTTATCTGACTACATATTTTTTTCCATTCACGACATAAATGCCCTTTGGCAGATTATTCAG
>OQVT01000417.1_pt1 | contig 23324 bp, 8 predicted proteins | sample 1691561 | NCBI WGS metagenome assembly OQVT01 (sample SAMN03418260, study PRJEB22391) | human gut metagenome | biome: human-gut; feature: organic feature; material: feces | host: Homo sapiens | place: Tanzania | collected 2013-01 | reverse complement strand
TCGTTAATTCGTTCAATTCGTTGTTACCGCGTCTGAGCGTAAATACTCACGTGTGATATTTTTCACTCCAAATGTCGAATGATCCCAAAACCCCGCTACGGCATAAACCGTAGCGGGGCAATGTAACAACGGACGACCGATGAGCCCAACCTTAATCTTCGCTATCCATATAGTCGCCAATACGATATTCCATATCGGAAAATTCTTCAGCTACAGCGTCATAACCGAAGTCGGGCGTCAGCTGAAGGCGCTTCACATATTTCGGATTGACAGTCTTGTCGAAGTCTTTATTGGTCGACATGAAGTCCTCGTATATACCTACAGCCACCTCTACGGTAAACTTCATGGGCAGGTTACATTCGAAATAGGTCGCCACAAACATACAGGGCTTATCATTCGCCGAGGTGAAATATCGGGTGGTAAGGAGTTTGCCCCACTCATCATAGAGCTTCACACGCATTCCCTTGCGATAATAGTTCTTCATGCCCACATACTCCCATTCGGTCATGAAGCCATACTCGTAGTATTCATACTTCTCTCTGCCCATGTATTGGGTGAGTTGCTTCACCCGGGCACCCTCCTCCGGCTTGTAGAGCTTGTATTCCTCCACTTCCAACATTCGCTTCTTATCGTGCTCCACCACGGTCACCAAAGCGCTCCAGTCTTCGCTCTCGTCAAAGTTTTCCACATCAAACTTGATGGGGTACCTCTTGTTCTTCTCCAAGTTCATTCCTGGCGCCAGGTTCACCATCTTCACGATAGCGGTGCCTTTCCTGATGAGCAGGCACAGGTCGGAAAAGTGGTTGGGTTCTATCTTCTCGCGCCCCACCCTTTGGAACGTCACGTGTCCCTCGAACCTCGTGGCGTTGCTTGTGCCACTCGACACGGGTGCCACCGACATTTCCTTGATTGTGGGGAAATAGTATTCGGTCTTGGTGGGGAGCTTGTCCTTCAGCAGGGATATGTTTCCAAACACGCTTCCCACTCCGGGTATGAGTTTCACCACGGTCGGCACCTTGTCGTTGATGCCATAAGCGTTGAACATGCTGGTCACCACGGCTACATTCTGCACCTTAAAGAGCTCCAGGCCAATGCTACGCTTGGTGACATCGTTGCCGGCCGTAAACTCATAGAAGGTATAGGGAAGCTTAATGCTGTTGGGGTTCTGCCATTCGCGCTTCGAGCACTTGAAGTTCTCAGCAAACGCATCCTCCACGCTGACGGTTGCACCCAGGCCACCGTCGAAAAGCGAGACGCCAAAAGCCGATACAAACGACAGATTTAAGCCAAAGGTGAAGTTCACCTTGTCGAAGGTTCGTTTTCCGGTATGGGTGTCGGTCGAACTGGTTGTGAACTGGCTATCCCTAAACTTCAGATAGGGCAAGGTCTCATAGCTCCGCTTACCCACCTCCATGCCGAAGATCAACTCTCCCTTATCAGTCCAGGTCCTATCTATGTGGTCGAATCCCATTTCGCTCTCCAGTTGGAACGATGAACCGATCGACAACACTAAAGGAATAATATCGACGCTCATGGAGGGAATAGGAATGCATGGCGGGCGCTCCACCGAGAACGGTCCCAGCAAACTGGTGTTGAGGGTGCCTGTTCCAGAGAGATTGATGGTTTGCTCCAGCGTAACGACATAATCTTTCTTCAACCAGAAGTCGATGCCGTCGCCGCTGTCGTCGTAGTGGGCGTCGCAGTAAACCCTCAGGCGGGCCTTGAACTCATGGTTCTTCTTGAAATTGCCGGTCCACACATAAGGTGTGGTTATCGGTGGCAGATTCTTGCTGTCGGCAGCATACCCAATGGTAAAGGTCTTGTCGACAACAGGCGTGCCCGAGGGGCGGCCACGCGTAAGATACTGCTTGGCCAACGACTCGTCGGGGAGGCGGGTCCTCAGGTCGAACTTCAGCACCTTGAACACACGCTTGGTGCCGACGCTCTTACCGATACACTTATACTGGTCGCCCTCCTTGAACACGCGCTCGGCCTCGATGGCGATGCCAGCAAACAGCGAGTCGGCGGCATGGTACACCACCTCGCCCGTCTGGGGCAGCAACTCCTTGGGCATGCTGGTGCTGAAACTCACAAGCGAGTCTTTGATCTCAGCGATGTAGCCCTTGTAGTTGTCGTGGTTGAGCCATATCACATCCTCGTTAAACTGATACTGGGCATTGAGCGTCGAGCTTTTCACGTGGCGTGGCGCCGTGAATCCGTCGCCGTTGTTCTCTATGCCATCGTCGTCGGCCGTCGGCTCATCGACCAGCGAGTCGAAGGAGAGTGAGCACGAGGCCAGCAAGCCCACAAGGAGCAGGAGAAGGTAATGCAGTCGTTTCATATTGTCGTTGTTGTGTGTGGGTTAATGAATGGTGAAGGGTGAGGGGCTAACGATGGATAGCGACGCGTCAGTCGATCCTCAAGCTAACGAGGTTCGACAGGGTGCCGTGGCTCTGTCCGTCGAACTCCACCTCATAATCGAACTCATAGAGCTTGAACGTGGAGCGGTCGATGGCTCGAAACTTGATGGTTTCGCCCAGCACCACGTCGCGGCGGCCACTAATGCGAAACACATAGTAGGGGATTCCCTTCCACTCCTGACGCACAGGCACGCCACGCAACTCGCCCGCCACGAAGGCTCCCACGAGCAGCATGTCGCTGGGCTGCCGTCCGTGCACGCTGATGTCGGCATACACCACCGTCTCGTTCATATACTCACCTTTCTGGTCGCGCCACGGGCCCACGACCCTCACCAGGCAGGTGTCGGCCACGGTGGCGTCGACCACCGACCGCGCCACCACCTTGCACACGCCGGCCTTGAGGGCCAAGAGCGAGTCGCCGGTCACCGTGGCGATGGAGTCGGCGTCGCTCTCCCACTCCACGCCCACGTCGCCCGAGACGGCTGGCATCACGAAGGCTATGAGGCGGCATGTGTCGCCGGCAAGAATGTCGATGGTGTCGCGATAGAGCACCATGGTGGGCTTTTGTTGAGAGTCATCCTCTTCGTAGGTGTAGAAGTCGCCACACGAGCACAGGGCTGCGGCTGTGAGCAGCAAGCACGCCGCGACACGTGCCAAGCTCAGCGATGACGAGGATAGATGTTGTAGCTTCATATCGACAAGATGTGAGTGGTTTGGAGATAGGGATTGTAGCTTATTGTTTCGTGGGCGCTGTCACCGTCACGATGTTCGAGGGGTTGCTGGAGCGTCCGTCGGAATAGAGAAGCACCACATAGTAGTCGGCGCTCTCGCCTGCCGACAACACACGGTCGGAGTGCATCAGATCGTTGAGGTCCTCTGAGATGAGATACTCGAAGGTGTCGCTGCCCGGCTTGCGGACATACACGCCCCAATAGCGCTCGCCTTCGGGCTGCTGGCCGTGGCAGTCCCACGAGAGGCGGGTGCGCCCGGCCTTGGCGTCGTAGCGTCCGATGAGCTTCAGCGTCACGTCGACGGCGGTGTTGCGGTCGTTCATGGCCGACACCACAAGGCTTGGTCCGGAGCTGATGCCGGTGGAATTGAACGACTCCACGACATACTCGTAGCGGCGCTGGTTGTTGAACGGTGGGTTGTCGTCGACGCACATGCGGTAATCGTTGGCGGCCACCTGATCGGCTTCGTAAGAGGCGATGAGCTCCCAGTCGGCCTGGCCCTCCAGTCGGCGATACACGTTGTGGAGGATGATGGCCTTGTCGGCGCCCACTATCCAGCAGAGGTGTATGCCGGCGGTGTCGACCACGAGGGTGTCGAGGTGCGCAGGCGTGGGCGGCAGCAAGTGGGGGCGCTCCACCTGCAACATGGCGGTGTAACGGCCGATGTTGGAGGCGTAGTCGGTGGCGCGCACACGGTAGTAGATGTACTTCTGGTTGACATCGACGGCCACCGAGTCGGTGAACGTGGTGTCGCGCATCTGCTGCGGCGAGATGATCATGAACTCATGCGTCGAGTCGTTGGCGGCCGCCACCTCGTAGAAGGCTATGTCGCCACGGTCTTGCGGTGCGGGCGACCACGACAGGTGGATGCGGCCGTTGGGCTCCACGGTGGCCTTGAAGTTGAGGGGAGGCTCGGGAGCCTTCTTGTCCTCAATGCGCAGCTGCACGGGCATGGAGTAGCCCATGTTGCCGGCGGTGTCGACGGCGGCAATGGTGAGCATGCCCGTTGCCAAGCCCGTCACGTCGACGGTAAGCACCGTGTCGTGCGGATTATACATCGTTTCGGTGAGGCGCTTCCATTGCTTGCCGGTGTAACGCTCGTTGTAGTAAAGGGGCATCAGGCCGATGCAGTCGTCCTCAACATAGGGCTTCTCTACCTCGATGTGGGCGGTGATGGTCTGCAGGGAGTCGGGGTTGCCATCGCGGTCGATGAGGATGCGGCGAACGACGGGTGCCGTCGGGGCGTCGAGGTCGCCCACACGCACCTTATGGGTGGTGGAGCTGACGAGCAGGTCGCCGAAGGCATCGTAGGCCAGCACGCGATACTCGTACACGCCGGGCTTCTCAACCACGTCGGCATAGCGGCTGGTGTTCTCCTGTGTAAGCCCCAAGTCGAGCGCCGAGGTGTAGGGGCGCTTCGTGAGGCGCTGCCACTCCGACTCGCCCTCCAGGCGGCGTTCCACCTCGAAGGCCGAGTTGACGGCGTCTTCCCAGCGAAGCAACACGTTCAGGGCCTTGCCCACCGAGTCGCTGTAAGCGGGGGTGTAGGTCATCGGCTTATACTTGGTGCAGGTAACCTCCACCTGTCCGGGCGCGATGGGCAGACGGCCGTGCGGATCGCGCTTGGCGGGCTGCAGGATATACTCGTAGCGCACGCCGGGCTTCACGTCGCGGTCCACATAGCGCAGACCGATGGCTTGCGCCACGTCGGGACGCCATTCGCTCACCATCTCGGCGAAGGCAAACTTGGTTTGCTGATCGTCGTAAACCTCGAGCATGCTACCCACCGCGCCGTAGGGCTCGCGCGTCTGGCCGGGCATCACCTCGCCCTTGCCATAGAGCATGCCCACGGCCACGAAGGCCAGTGAGTCGCTCTCGGGATAGCGGGCACGCAACTGCTCAAGCGTCTGCGGGCGTATGCCCTTGGCAATGAGGTCGTCGTGATATTGGCCATTCTTGTCGGTGTAGATGCGATAGAGGTTGTAGCCCACCTGGTTGAGGTAGTTCCACGTCACGAAGTCCTCGGGCGCCCAGCGCAGCACAATGCTGTCGCCGTAGCAGCGCGCCAGCAGGTTGATGGCTGCGGGCTTCGCCTTCACGGGCGTGGCATGGGCCGAGTCGGGCTTCAGCACGAAGATGCTACTGTCCTTCTGGCTATCGGTCACCTCGGCCGACGACCTGTTGGCGCGACCGGGCGCAAGGATGGCCGATGCCGACACCGCCATAAGGAGCGATGCCAGAAGTGTTGCTATGACCTTGTGTCTTTTCATAATCCGTTGTTTTTTATGTTTACTTTGATGTTAGTGGATAGGATATTCTCGTCATCTGACGCGTTTACGCCGGGTGGGCGTGGAGGTCGTGGTCGAAGAACCGGTGGCCGCCTTCCGTACCGGCGTGGTGGTCGTAGATTTCTTCTTCGGCGTATTCGTGGTGTTAGACGTTGCGCCATTGGTCGACGTGCTGCCCGACGTGGAGCTCGAACTGCTGGTGCCGGTCGACGTGCCCGTTATGGTGCCGGTCGGCACGCGCTTCAGGGGTCGCTCTGTTTCCACTTTCGATGTAGAGGTGGTGTCGGCCGTCTCGGTGTTGATCGGTCCCGACTCACGGTTCTGCTTCGTAGCGTCGGCGCGCTCAATGTCGCCCCTCGTCAGGGTGCCAACCTTCTCCACCGTAGTGGGCGGCGTAGGTGTGACAGTGACAGGCTTCCTGATCGGAGCCTCGTCGGTCTTGGGAGCCGACTCTATCAAGTTGTGATTCTTATCATACTTGTTGCCGTCCTTGTCAACCCAGTTGCCGTCAGCGTCGAGCTTGTGGTTCTTAAGCCAGTCTAACGCTTTCTCCTGTTCCATTTCCTTCCTGAACTGCCCAGGCGTCTTGGTGTTGTTCATCTGCAGGTCTTGCTTGGAAGCGGAACTTGAGCCTACAGGCTTGTTCGTCGTGGCTGTGCCGCCCGTCGTGCCTGTGCCGCCTGTCGTTCCCGTGCCGCCTGTTGGGCTACTGGTCACCAAGCCACCATCGTTGGGGAATCGGTTGAGGTCGGCCACCGTGGTCGGCACAAAGCCCTCTGGCTTGTCGTCGAAGGCCGAGCGCAACAAGATGTTCACCACAGGAGCGTTGTAGGTCATGACACTCTTATAGCGTCCCTTCGTCATGTCGTACAGGTCGGGGATGGCCACATACTCGCCGCTATTGAGGTCGAACGTGTTGACACGGTATGCCTGCACCTTCACGTAGTTAATGCCCTTCAGCGCCTTGACATAATCGAACGGGCGGTAATCGGCAGACGTCTCGTCGGCGAGCGCTGTCCACACCTTCTTCTGATTGTCCTGGGCGAATCGGTCGACCAGTTCCTTCGACTGTCCCTCAAACTCGAAGATGTCGTTCGGATCGAGCAGGTACGTGATGAGCGCCATCTGATAGAACGGTATCGACGCCTTGGCGTACTTTCTGACGAACGAGAAGCTTGTAGAAGCAACGAAGCTGCTGTCTTGCTTATCGGTGTTCACGTTCATGTATAAGCCGTTGCGCTCTTCCAGATAACTGGAAACGAGATTCTTCAGCCTTCCCTTTTGCTTAAACAGGCTGTTCGCACGGGTCATCTCGCTCTGCAAGCTGACGCTGACTCGTCTTGCGAGACCATACACATCCGTGATGTTACGTAAAGCCTCTGAAGACAAGCGGGCAAATCGCTCGTGTAGCATTCCAACGTTAACGCCACCCATACGGAAGTTGCCCACGAGGGCCACATCCTCCTCAGGTTTGTCCAACTCGCGAACGGGGAAGTAGTCGCGCTCAGGACAGTAGATCAGCGTCTTGAAGAGATCCTTGGCGCCTTGGAACACATTGCGTGAACCATTACGGCCAAGCAAGCCGGCATACAAGCCGCCGTTACCCACTGCCAACAACGACTCGGTGGTGGTAACGCCGATGTTGTACTTCAACAGTTGGGCTCGCCAACCACCTACCAAAGCGTAGTTGCTCAACCAGCTGAGGTAGAAGAAGGGGTCGCGCTGGATCCAGTAACCGTTGACATCATTGACGAGCATCGCCGAATAGTCGGTGTGGTTGGGGAAATAGTCGTACTTACGGGTGTTCACCTCGTAGTCGATGAGGCGCGACGTGACGAACGGCTTCTCATACTGCAGCGCATCACCAGCGAGATATTCGCCGCCCTGCCATGAGGATGACGTTATGGTGAGGGGCAGGTATGCCAGGTTGATGGTGTCGACAACCTCGTAAGGGATCTCCTCTTCGGCCGTAAACTTCTTAGTGGTGTACATGTTGGCATTGCTTGCCAGGCCGTCGAGGATCTTACGGATCTCGTTATCGACCAGACCACGCGACTTCCACTGCTTATAGAAAGTCTCCGCCAATTGCTTTCGGTTCTTGTCAATAGCCGTATTGCTACCGGATGGCGACGTGGCACCACCCTTCGATGATGTGCCGACAACCTTCTGACCGTTCACGGTGCTGCCCGCACCCTTCGCCCCGCTCGTGCCTGTCATGCCGGCCGTTGCCCTCGAGGGAGGCAACGAGCTCGACGAACTGCCCGAAGAGGAGACGCCTTGAGCGTTCATATACTGCCTGATGTCGGGTACCAACTCCCTCCAAGTGTTGATGGCCTGCTGGGTAGGCATGGCGCCTCCATTGGCCTTCGTGAGCAACAGGGTGAACGAGGTTGGATACGTCTTTTCCTTCTCCACCATTTCTTTCCTCGTCATAGTCCTCGTGGTAATGTAGTCGAGGCTCAGGTCGACGTCGACATTATATCTGCCATTCGACACATCGCTGAGTCCGTCCTCCGGGGCAATGATGTTGCAACTAACCACCTTCTTCTTCGAAGCGGGAAGTATCGAGGTCATCGTCTTCACCACAGCGTCCTTGGTGGTGTAAAGTCGGCGTCCGTCCTTCTTGTCGTACACATACTGTCGCCATATCATCTTGTCGCCTGGCTTCTTAAACCGGAACTCGCGTGTCAGGGCGATGTTCGGGAAGATCAGGTCGTACGAGTGGGCGTAGATGCGCTCCACCTTATTGTTTGACGACTCTGCCGACCCAGCGTCCTCGACATCCACGTCAAACTTAAGCTTGTTGTGCTGCGACGGATAAGCCAGCGCCACGTAATCCTCAAGGTTGAAGTCCTCAGAGAGTGGATCGAAATCGTCGAAGCCCTGATCAGTGGTGCGGAAGTAGTAATACTTGGCCTGCTCCCATGGGGTGTAGTTGGCCTTGTAAGGAGTCGATGTGGTGTCAACGGTCCAAGGATCCACCTCCATACCAGCCTCAATCTGCTTGGCGCATCCCACAACCTTCAGTGCATAGAAGCGGTTGGGCCTCAGCATGCGCACGTCGAGAAGGTGCTGCGAGGTGGTCTCCGCGCCACGGTAGTAAGATATTGTCTCCACAAACTCGGGCTTTCTGTGCAGCGAGTCGGCAAAGGCTTTAGCTGAGTCGGTGTACGAATAGAGATACGCCACATACTTGCCGTCCTTCATATCCTTGTTGCGGAAGATGAACGTGCGCGAAGCCAGTGCGGCAATATCCTCGCTGACAATGCCGTTCTTCTCAAGACGGGCACGCTCGTTCTCATCAATCAGGCGATAGTGCTGGTTGAGGTTGGCGTTGGTCTTGATGGTAGGACGTCTGCCCAGCTCGGGCGCGATGCGTGCGCTATAGGCCCATCCCTCACGACGGCGCTCGCTACCAATGCTCATCTCGCTCCACATGTCGAAGTTGTCGAGCGGATTGCCGTAGAACATATCGCACACCTCGCCACACTCGAACGAGAAGCTTCGATTGACGTTCACCAGTCCACCCAAGAGCTTCAGCTTGATGCGGGCCTTACCCACAGCGTAGTTGGGGTTAGGAAGTGCGCATCGGAACATACCGCCAATGCCGGCGTCGAGCAGGTTGAATGAGCTGTTGTAGAAGCCCAAACGGATGTGGAGCTTCAGCACAGCGTAAAGGTACGCGTACATCTGACCCTCAGCATACCAGCCATTGTGGCCGGGCTTTGCTCCCTTACCGTGGTTGAGATTGGTACACCAGCCGCCACTGAGGTTGCGCAGCGACAGGTCGAAGCCTGCCTGCACACCCATGTCGGCGGAGATGAGTCCGAGGTTGAACTTGATGAATCCGAACACCTGCGCACCCACCATCACGCCACCTTTCACGTTTCCGGTGATGCCTGTCACACCATTGCGGCGCGCCTTATCGGCCTCGCCTCTTGACGCCGACTTCACACCTTCCTTGCTTCCTCCGTTGAGGAACTCGCTGATCTCGGCGGGGATAGGAGGCAACTGGCCGTTGCCTGGCAACTCATTGCCGAAGCATACGTAGACGTTGGCGCCCACCTTCACCTTCACGATCTTGGCGTCGAAGTCGATGAACGTTATCTTGCATCGTTTCTCGTAGTCGGGCTCGCCGATGTAAACATGCCACTTGGGCGTGCTGAGATTCTGGCTGTTGGCACGGAACGTTATCTTGAAGTCGAACGTTATCGTCGACTCCATGGCCTTCAACGATCCCTTCGGCTTTTCGGTATCGGTGTCCTTGGCTTCCAACGACTCGCTCGCCGTGGGCTTGTCGGTCTTGCCTGAAAGACCGTTGAGACCTGCCTTCATATCCTTCTCATACTTCTCAAACTGATTGTTGAGTTCCTGCAAGTCTTTGGTCAGATCGTCGAGCTTCTTCGCAAGCTCCTTAAACTCAGACGATCCGGTCTCAAAGGTCACATTGAGCTGGAAGTACTTGTCCACATCGTCGCAGAAGTAGATGATGCTGGCCTTACTCTTCACCAGTCCACCAGCGCCCGATATGCTTCCGTTGAGCAAGAATGCCGACAGATATCCGTCTTTATCCTCGGTTGCTTTCTGATAGATCACCGTCATGTCGAAATCGCCACTCATGGTTGATTCGGAGATGGCCGACAGGCTCAGGCCCGCGATGATACCGATGGTGCCGTAAGAGGGAACCGGCGCATCCTTCGTATTCGACAGGTCGACCTTCGAGCCCTTGCCTCCTCCACGCTTACAGTTGAAGAAGAGGCCGAACTTCACGCCGGTAATCTTCACAGGATCCATGCCCACACCCGTCTTCGAGTCGAGCTCGCCATAGAAGTAACCCCAAGTAAACTTATCGCCTTCCTTGGGATCCTCGGCGCCACTGTCGTGCTCAAAGCATCCTCCGTCGACCGTTACCTTGAAGAGGTCGCCGGGCATCGTCACGGTGAGGTTGCCACCGAGACCGGTGTCCTCGCCGCTGGTTCGGATATCAAACCTACCATCGAGCTTCACCACACCGAAGTTGGCACCAATGGATATCTCATCGAGCTCCCAACCGTCGTACTTCAGGTCGAGGTCTTCGATGTTGACCTTGGCGTTGATGGCGAAGCCTGTGCCGGCATCGAACACGCCATCGACAATCGACAACGATCCCTTGAGGTAGAGGCCCACCGTATGGGCCGCCATATCGCTGCGGAACTGATAGTCGTCGAACTTAAACTTGAACGGGCCCAGTTTCTTCTCGATAGACGCCAGCGACCACTGTCCGGCGCTGAAGTAGCAATCCTGGCCCACTTGCATCTCCTTCCACTTGTTGAACTCGATCTTCGAATCCGTGGGCACAAAGGCCGCCTTACGATCTTCCTCCACCTCTGCTATCGACGACTGCCATGCCTCGCGGCCCTCGGGCTTATAGGCGAAGTTGGCAATGCGCATGCCTACGAAGTGGATGTCGGGCAGCTTGGGAGAGATCTTCTCCTTGCCGTTGATGCTGAGCACACCACCGAAGCAGAGCTCCACATGAGTCTCGGTCTTTCCATCGTCTTGATCCTCGGCCTCGAGCAGGAAGTAGGTCTGCGACTTGGTTATCTTGGCCTTGGCGAGGAAGAAGTCGAGGGCCAACTCGTCGGTTCTCGGCTCCACCTTGAACACATAGGTGTAGCCGTTCTTATTCTTGCTGCCCTTGAGCGTCCTCTGGTTGTAGATATCGCACCGGTAGTCGATGTTCTTCTCGTCCTTGTCCTTGCTTCCAAGCAATGGCACACCAATGCCACCGCTGAAGTTGCAGCCATCGAACGAGTTCTGCACAATATTGAGCTCCATCTTCTTGATGGAGAATCCCCAACCGCCGACCTTACCTGTCACGGCGTCGAAGATGTTGTTCAGGTTAGCCTGCAGCGAAGCACCGCTCTTGTCGAAGAACATGTTGTCCACGCTTGCCTCCAAGCGCTTCTCCTTATCGGCGCTTCCAAACGCGAGGGCCTTCGGGAAGCGGATGCCTACCTTCTTGATATAAAGTCCTTGCCACGTCTCGATCTTGTTGGCGGTGAGCACCTTCGACCTATCGTAGGTCTTGGGGAACGATCCCATTCCGCTTGCGTTCGTCGAGGACGAGTGGTCGTAGATCATTTCGCCGGGCATGAAGGTCCAACCGGGCAGGTCGTCGGCCTCAAACGAGTCCATCTTGACGCTGGTCTTCCAGTCGCTCCAATCGCGCACACCAAACTTGATGTACACCTTCGGAAGTTCGGAGGTGACATCGCCTGCGTCGGTAACCTTCTTGAGCTTGGGGATGGCCATCTCTATGTCGACCATGAAGGCCGAGAGCGTGTCGGCGCCCCAACTGATGTAGCAACCGTCCTCGGGCGCCTGGCCGTTGTTGGTGACGGTGATGTCGCTCGGCGACTTAAACGTGAACTCAAACTGCGAGTCTTGCTCGGTCAGCGTAAAGTCGGAGAGCAGGCAGATGGCTCCGCTCTCTGGCAACAGGCGGTCGGGACTGATGCAAAGATGCGGCGCACCCAGCACAAGCACCTCGTTCTTGACATGGCTGCTCTTGGGCATCATGAACGTGCCCATGAGGTCCATCGACGCCCATGTGGGGGTGAACGTTACGTTGACGATCTGCAAATCGACAGGCACCTTACCCATGTCGTCGGGCAACTTGATGGGGAGGCACACGTTATCGAGCTTGCCCTCCTTCACAAAGTCCTTGGCATCGTGGTACCACTTGTAATAGTTGCCTATGCCCATCTTCTTGGCAAACTCGCGTCCGCGCTTCGATGCCTCCTTCTGCAACTTGTCGGCAAAGGGCAGGCGGGTGTCGCTTACGAGGTTGTCGAGGCCCCACTCAGAGAACAGCTGGTCGACCTGCTCACCGTTGTGCCCGTAATAGTTGTCGTCCTTGCGGCCACGCACGATACCCGAGTAAACGATGTCGTCGGTGTTGATACACAGCGAGTCGAACTCCACGGCCACCATGACCTTCAAGCCCAAGGGTCGCCACTCCACGCGGCCCCGTCCCTTGAAGCCCTGCTTGCTCTTCGCGAGCTCGTCGAGGGTGAGCTGGTACTGGCCAATGCCCACCACCTTGCCCTTGAGGTCGGAAGCCGACTTGTTGGTTGGGGTGGTGTTTTCGATGGTGACCTGCGAAGAGCATTGGAAGAACTTCTTGCTGATGCGGTCGCTCAGGGCAAAGTCGCGCACATTGAGCGAGTCGTCGATGAATGCCACCGACTGCACGTTGAGCGCCTTGGGCTTGACACGCAGCAACAGGTAGTCGCCGATGCTCACATCGCCATTGATCTGCTCCCACGAGATGCTGTCTTGCAGCTCCTCGGTGGTGTGGCGATATACGGGTTCCTGCTTGAAGTTTTCCTCATAACTCAACGACGGGTCGCCGCGAAACAGCTCCACATCGTAGCTGAAGCGCACGCTGTCTTGCCGCGCACCGCTTCCGCCCACAAACCACACGCGCTTCCACTCCACGAAGATGTCGTCGCTGACAAACACCTTGCGCGCACCAGCGTCTTCGCTGAAAGCCGGCGAGAGAATCTCCGGGTTGCGGAAGTTGTAAAGCGAGTCGGTGAGCGCACCTTCCTTTTCCTTGAATCCGAACTTCAACACCAAGCTGTCCTCAGGCTCGTCGCCGGTTTCGGGCTTCTGCTCTTCGGTAGGTGTGGGTGGCGCGGGAACATCGTCGGCCTGCAACCTGAACACCATGAGGTCGCTCTTGCCCTCATTGGCCACGAGCGTGAAGTTCATGTTGTTGGAGGTAACCTGCGTGCGCTGCTTGGCCGTTACGCGAGCCGCATAGGTGCAACTCTTGTCCATCATGCGTATCACGTTCTGCGGAATGACGGCCGTTGCCGACGTCAGGTTGTCTTTTTTATAGAGCACATGGGTCTCGTGGGCCCAGGCGTCCTCGGGATCCTGGTCGGGTCCCACCTCCACCACCTTAAAGTCGTAGTTGAAGTGTACGGGCCGCGCGCCTCCCAGCATCGACTCGGTCCATGCGAACATAGGGTTGATGGGGTTGAGTTTGGCCACCCCCTGCAACGACTCGAGCGTAGTGCCCATGGGACGCATGGGCGTCACAAACTTAGGCGCGTCGACCTTATAGCGCACCGAGAACTGGCATGAGTTCTTGCCATTGGTGGCCACGGCGCTCTCGCCATTGAGCTGAATGTCGGTTGTTCCGTCAACGTTCCACTTATACACGTTGAGCTGCAAGCGGTAGTCGCCCTCCTCGAGCAGACCAAACTGCCCACTCTCGAAGCCACTCGAATAGTCGAGCCTCGTAACGATGTCGGATGCGTTGAGATGGTTGAACATCTGTCGCATCTCGGTGAGGTTGAGCTGTCGCGTCTCGTTGGAAGCGAGGGCCACGGTAGGCATCTTGGGCATGCGATTGCCAGGCACAATCACCAGCGGGTCGGTGGTGTTGGGCATCTTGGCGAGCGTCATACCGAAATAGATGAAGGCCTGCTTCGACGTGGTGTTGGTAACCGTCACATTGAAGTAGGCTCCCGGGTTGCTTACATACGCGCCCAACTGGGGAGGAAGCACGGGCTGCACCGGATTGATGTTGACGATGATATCGTCGGTCGCCAGCGCCATGAGTGTGTTCATGAGCAGCAGTAGCGAGGTGAGGCAGTATCGCAGTGTCTTCATATCGTGTAGTGTTTTGTTAGCTTATGGTATCATTATTATATAAGGTGGCTCAGTTCTTCGCCCGCTTCTCGGCACGCTCGGCGTTCCTCTTGAGCTCGAGCAGCGTGAAGGTGTAGTTGTAGTTGAAGCTGAGGGTGATGTCGGTGGCGTTGAGGTCGTCGTGGGTCTTCGACGGGTTGACATCGCCATACTTATACATGCCAGCGGTGAGCGAGAACAGGTGCACCTTCTTCAGCGAGTAGCTGGCCGCCATGTCGAATCCCACCGAGAGGCTCTTCGACAGCCTTTCCACCTCGTTGTAGCACATCGACACGGTTGCCGACAGGTTGAGGTTCTTCTCCTTGAGGAACGATCGGCTGGTGGTGATCGACGCCACATCGCTGGTGTAGCGCGTTCCCGACCCCCTGGTGTTCTGGTGGCTGAAGGAGGCTATGAAGTCGGTTTCCCAGGGTTTCACCCCGAGGTCGTAGGTGGCTCCGATGGCCAGCGACGTGTAGTCGCCCACGCCTGTTGCAAACCGGTTGAGGTCCTTGTTGCGCGACCAGCTCGTTGAGACCGAGGCGGTGTGGGCCAGGAGGTCGTTCTCGGTGGTGAACGTTGGCGTTACCGACACCGAGTGCATGATGCGTTTCACCTGTGTGCTGTCGTTCACGCGCTCCGTTCCGTCGGCCTGTGTGGTGAGATACCCGCTGTAGGCCGCCGAGAGGTTGAAGTGCTCGCCGAAGCGCGTGCTGGCGTTGGCCGAGTAGACGTAACCGCGCGTGGTGTACAACTGGCGGTTGGTAAGGTTGTCTTCCTGTCCTGAGAACGTGGCCGAGAGCGCCACCTTCTTAAAGAGATAGGTGCCCATGGTCAGTCCGAGGCTGTGGTAGTTGTTGGCGAGATAATTGGTGCCGAGCGTCAGGTAGTCGGGCTGCACCATGCGGTAGAACACCGACGTGTTGAACGTTGGCGAGTTGAAGTTGACGCTCACGTCGCCTGCGAAACGTGCGAGCGAGGTGTAGCGTGTGTCGAATATCTTGTCGAAACGCTTGGTTTCGGATGTGGTCACTTTATCGGCGCGCCTGTCGGTTGAGAAGGCCGACATGGCAACGTTGGCCGAGAACGAGAAGTAGCGCCTGAAGGCGTAGCTGCCTTTCAGGGCAAACGACAGGTTCTCCTGTGGCGTGATGCGGTCGCGCCACACTTCATCGACCGTGTTCAGACGGTCGTAGGCGCGCAGCAGGTAGAGGTCGATGGCTCCGCGCGCATTGTTGTACCCCACGTTGAAGCCCCATCCCACACGCTGGTACTGCGGGTTGCGCGGCGACGGGTCGTCGGGGTTGTCGTTGATGGCATTGCGGAAGGTTCCGTAGAACACGCTCGAATGGAACGTCTTTCCGCGGTATTCCAGTCCTACGCCGTTGAACGACATGTTCATGATGTAGGGACTGTAGTTGAGCGTTGTGCGCCCAATGTATCCGCGCCAGTTCTTATAGCGCGGGTTAATCTTGAAGTTGATGTGTGGATAGTTGAAGTCGAGGTTGTTGTTCGAATAATAGAACGAGAACGGCATGCTGAACCCATACAGGCTCACATTGAGGTTCAGGTAGAACATGTTGCTCATGGGCGAAGCGTAGCTCGAACCTGCCGACGAATGGAAATAGGTGTTACGCGTACCTACCGAGCCGGTGATGATCAGGGGATCGCGCTTGGCTATCTCCGAGATGGTCTGTGCTTGCACGCCGCCGTTATACATAAAGAGGGCTGCCACAGCCGTAAGTATGGTTTTGTGTAGGGGGCTATTCATCGCTTCGCTTCTTTGGGTGAGTAATATATGAATGGTTGTAATGGAAGAGGGGTTACACTTTCGTGTGGGTGGCAAAGGGGTAAACGAGGTGGGGATGTTACGCCCCACCCTGTTTACCCATTGCTTATCATTTCATGATCTTCTTCGTAATGGTCTTTCCGTCGGTGGTCTTCACCTTCACGATGTAGACGCCCGAAGGCAGACTGCTGAGGTCGGTCTGGTTGCGCAGCACCACGGCTCCCGTGGTGTTGACCACGGCGGTCGAGGCTACGCTCATGCCCTGGATCGAGAGCTGTCCGTCGATCACGGCAATGCCCGAACGGTCGAGGAGGGTCTGGTCGATGGCGGTCGACTCGCCCAAGGTCATCTTCACGGGTCGCTTCATGGTTCCTGCCATGTCGGCGAACGGCATCTGCTCGTTCACCATGCGCATCTCGCCTGTCAGCTCGTCGTAGAGGCGGAACGAGATGGTCTCGCCGTTGTCGGCGTGTACGGTGATGAAGCACTTGCCGGCTACCATGCGTCCCTCGCCACGGCACTCGTCGCCCACGAAGGCCCCGACCGAGAAGTTGTCGGTGCCATAGCGGCTGCCAAGGTCGGCAATGATGGTCATGTTGTCGGCGAACGGTGCGCTGTTGTAGGTCCACACGCTGCTCTTAACGTATGCCGACTTGGCATACTCCCTATCGGCAGGCTGGTCGAACTCGCTGTCGCTCGCATAGCTAATAAGCTTCGATTCGCCTGAGGCGTTGTAGTACATATAGCCCTGACCGAAACGCAGATACTTGAGCGTGCCTTCCCATCCGTTGGCGGTGTAAGTGGCAAAGCCTTCGTCCTTCGAAACGATGCGGTCGCCCTCGGAGAATTTCTCCTTGTTAAAATACTGATCCATCGTAAGGTCAAACTGGCTGTTGTAAGAAAGCCAGTTCCACTGGGGCCGGTACTCTGCCTCGCCATTGATGTCGGCAGCATAGCTATCCGACGGCAGCACGAAGCTAACGTATCCGGGATTCTCACCGATCTTCACCTTGTAGCAGGTTCGTTCAACGAGGTTGGTCAACGTTCCAAAGTAGCCATACTTGGGGTCGTTGTACATGAGGTCGTTCTCGCTGCGGATTTCCTCAACGGCATCTTCGAAATAACCATGCATCGCATCCTCGCTCATGTTGCCCAGGAAGGTGTTCCAGCTCCATCCAGCCTTCTGCTCAAAGGGCTGGCCAACGGCAAACGTTTCGCGGCCCATCGTTTGCTTGCCATAAAGCACCGTAATCTGTCCATGACCCATAGACTTCGGCAAGAGCGTCCAGGTCTGTCCGTCTTCGCTTGCACGCTGGATGGTGGCAATGGTCCACGTGTCGGGGCATCCATCGGCGTACTGCTTATTCCAATCCACCAAGACCTGGAGGCCCTTGGGATCGTAAGGAGCGGAGGCGGGATTGGGAGCAATCTCCACTGTAATCTGTCGACCCAAGGTGGGCTGTCCATTCACACTAACCGTGAAGTTCTTGAGGCCCTCCACCACACGCACCGTGAACGAACCGGTAAGTATATCATCTTTGGTGGTCAGACCGTTGGCAGACACCTCGGTGTGAGCCACATGGTATTTCACGGTAACTGTCGCCTCACCAAGGGCTTTCGCATAGGCTTCCAGCAAATCACCATCATCCCACAACGCATATTGCACAGAGAACACGTCTTCATTAGACGATTCCATTTCGACACCGTTATAATCATCATAAACGGGCCACTCGGGATCAAAGACAACATTTGCGCGAACATCATTGATGACATTCCTCTGCTGCACCTCTAAGATAAACGCGAGTTCAGGCTTTTTAAACGTCATGCTGTTCATCTTCTTATGAACAACCACATCAATGCCGAGCATGGCCTGCGGGTTTTGTTTCGACGAAACAACGACTCTTGCCTTACCCGGCTTGGCGCCCACGATGTCGCCATTGTCCTGCCTGCTGAGCACGGAGGTACCGTAGTTGCCACCTTCTTGGATGGAATAATTGACGCTGGCGTCGGTGGCATCCTCGGGCATCACCTTGAAGCCTGCGGGCAGAATCTTCGTCAGGCTCTCGCCCACATAGATATGCACCTCCTTGTAATCGCCCACCTGCTCGATGTGCGTCACGGGGTTGATGACGGTTACCTTCAGGTCGACGCTGGCCTTCGAGCCGCTGAGCGTCATGGTGTAGGTACCTGTCTTCACGGGCGTGAACCCATTGTGGAGATTTTTATCTGGCACGATGGCCGTTTCGTCGTTGCTCTTCCATAGCAGTTCCTCGTTGCAGTCGGCGGGGGTTACGTCGTAACACTCCTGCAAAATGTTGGTGAGCTCTTCCAGGCTGTTGAGAGGAACCGTTACGCCATTCTTATACTCCTCCTTGAGGGTGATGGAGGTGGCGGGCTGAATAACGGTTACCTTGAAGGATTTGACATTTCCTGTGGGGTTTAGTGTTCCCACCTTCACGCCCAAGTATCCTTCATTTACTGTAGGGGTTCTACCATAGAGGATGTTGTCGTCCACAGCGAAGTAGTTGGAACTGTTCGCAAAGTCCCACTCAATGTTCATAGGCACAGAGGCGTTCGCGGGGGTAAACCTGATATACTGCATCATGTCTACCGACTCACCTACGTTCACCGAGATGTTTTGCTGGGTGAGAGAATACGTTGTGGGGTGTTGGAACAACAACTTAAACAGGTTCGAGGGAATACCCGTGGTGGCTCGATCATCATAGGTCAATGTGCCGTTTTGGGGTTGGATAACATACTCCAAGCCGTCGTTATACAGAAGCCGGAAAGTAATGGGCTTGCCTTGGTCGCTACTCGTTCCCTTGATACGGAGAGGGAAGTAATAGAAAGAGCCTGACGTTCCAAACTCTGATCGAACCAGACCACGACACTCGTTATCGATAAAGGCTCCAAGGTAGATAAATTGGCCACCTGGATCGTTACCATCAGCGTCTACCAAACCAGCGTAAACCACATGCTCGCTACTATAAGCATTCGGGTTGTACCCCCAGTCGGGTTGCGCCATCATTCCCGCCGCATAGAGCAGGAAGGTTAGCATTAGTAATAATTGTTTTCTCATAACTGAAATATGAAAGGTGAATAATTATTGATGAGCTTGCAGGGGTGTTACTTGCTGTCGCCGGCCTCCTGGGTTTCAGGGCCGGCGCCACCCGCAAGACAGTCGCGTGGTGCGTCGTCGTTGTTTTGCTTAATGCTTGCCAGATGAGAATTGATCATCTCGTCGACAAGGTCGTAGGAATAGCGATTGCTTGCAGGGTCTGATGACAGAATGTTTGGTTTCATCTTGTTGGGCTTTTGTTGATAATAAGACACTATGAGTCGGCACAATGCCACGACTGCGCTGCAAAATAAGTTAAAAAAAGCCCAAAGGAGTAGGATATTTCTTACAAAAAATGGCCAATTTCTTACAAAATTGGCCTTTTCTTGTCATTTTTTGGATGTAACACTTGCAATTCGCGAAAATGTTACATCTTCTTTCGGTATTGTGTGGGGGTGACGCCCAAGGCTTGCTTGAACGCGCGGGTGAAGTGGGAGGTGTCGAAGAAACCGCACTTCATGGCGACATCGCTGATGGGCACCTCGGCGTGGTTGTCGAGCAGTTCTTGCGCCCGTTTCATCTGGAGGGCGCGTATGTAGGCCAACGGGGTGTCGCCCGTCACGGCGCTGAGCTTGCGGCGCATCTGTTGCTGACTCATGCAGAGGGCCGAGGCCACACTATCGACGGTGACCTTGCCGCGCGACATGTCGCCGTAGATGATCTCATCGACACGCTTCAGGAAGGCGCGGTCGCGCGGCGACAGCTCGGCCGAGGCATCGGCCTTGTGCTCGGCTTTGGCCTGCATGTAGCGCTCGCGCAGCATGCGGTGCTTCTCCAGCAAGTTGTCGACACGCACGGTGAGCTCCTCGGCGTTGAACGGCTTGTTGAGATATGCGTCGACACCCATCTGCAGGCCGCGCAGGCGGTCTTGCTGGGTGGTCTTGGCGGTAACGATGATAACGGGGATATGATTGAGCACCTCCGACTGCTTGACGGCCTGGCACAGCTCGTAGCCGTCCATGCGGGGCATCATGAGGTCGGTAATGATGAGGTCGGGCACGGTGTCGGTGGCCATGCGCAGGCCCTCCTCGCCATCACGGGCCACGGCAAGGCGGTAGCGGCTGCGCAACTGCATGCTCATGTACTCGGCCACATCGGCGTTGTCCTCCACGATGAGCACCAGCGGACGGCTGTCGGTGGTGTCGGCCTTGGCGCTGGCATCGGCGGCGGCGTCGGCGGCGGGAGCGGTGGCCTTATTCAGGGTGTCGGCGTCGATGAGCAACTGCTGCGACATGGTGCCATACACCTCGATGGGCTTCACCACCGCACCGGCGGGCGCCTTGACGGGCACCTTGGCGGTGAACACCGATCCCACGCCCGAGCCTATGCTCTTCTGCTTGCTGTCGGTTTGGTAGAAGGGCTCAAAGATGCGCTGGCTGTCGGCGGGCGAGATGCCCGCGCCATAGTCGGCCACGCGAAGGGTGAGCATGTCGCCGCTCACATCGAGCGTAACCAACACACGTCCGCCCTCCTTCGAAAACTTGATGGCGTTGGTAACGAGGTTGCACACCACCTTCTGCGCATAGTCGGGCACAAAGTCGCACTCGGCCTTCTGCTGCTTGGGCGCATACATCAGCTCTATGCGGCGGCTGTGGGCCAGGTTGAGGTAGCTCTCCACCACCGTCGACACGAAGAGCACGAGGTCGCCGTGGCGCCAGTCGGGCTGGCCAATGGCCGACTTCACCTTCTGGATGTCGAGCAACTGATTGATGAGCGACAACAGGCGCGAGCCTTGGCGCGACACCATGTGGCCGATGTTGACCACCTCCTCGGGCGGCAACTGGCCCCGCTCCATCATGTGCGAATAGCCGAGGATAACGGTGAGCGGGGTGCGAAACTCGTGGGTGATATTGGTGAAGAACGAGAGGCGCATCTCGTTCATCTGCTGCTGCGCCAGCTGCTTGCGCTTACGCGTGCGGAGGGCGTAGATCATGAAGCTCATGATCACGGCGGCGAGCACGAAGATCAGCACGGCGGCGGTGACGCTCACCACCTTCAGGGTGCGCTCGGTGCGATACTCCTTGTTGATGGCGTCGACCTCGGCCTTGCGTTGCTCGTGCTCGTAGCGTATGCGCATGTTCTGCATGTGGATGAGGTTCTTCTCGCTCGACACGCTGTCGCCAAACTCGTTGTAGGCCTTGTAGCTGGCGAGCGCGCGTCGGCAGTCGCCCTCCTTGCTGTAAATGTTATAGTAGAGCCACGCCACCTGCGACTGGTGCTCGAGCGAGTGGAGCGTGTGGGCCGCCTCGTCGGCAATGGCGAGGTAGTGCTTGGCCTGGGCGTGGTCGCCCAACTTCACATACACCTGCGCCAGGGCGAGGCAGGGCTCCATGGCGTGCCACCGGTCGTCGGAGGGCGCCATGATGTCGTATGCCTTGCGGTATTCGGCAATGGCCTTGGCCGTTTGGCCTTGCTTCTCATAGAGCCTGCCGAAATGGGTGTAGCAAAGCGATATGCCGAGGTCCGACTTGGCCAAGTGGTTCTGCTTCATGGAGTGGCTGTAGTAGGCCCACGCCGAGTCGAGCTGGTTGCGCTGCTCAAAGAGCGAACCGAGGTTGGCGTAGTTGATGGCCTGCCCCAGGTGGCTGTCGAGGCTCCGCTCGCCAGCCAGGGCGGCGCGAAACACCGAGTCGGCGGTCTCTGCGTCGCCAAGCGTCAGGCAGATATTGCCTATGCCATTGAGCGACACCACGCGGTTCTTGCGCGCCGTGCGATCGTTCTTCACAGAGAAGTCCTCGCTGAGGTGGAGGGCACGGTAGTGGTAATCGATGGCTTCGTCGAGCACGCCCATGCGGCGGAAGTTGGTGCCTATGTTGTTGAGGGCCTGCACCATGGCGATGGTGTCGTGGAGCTGCTGGGCCAGCGCGAGCTCTTGGCGGTGGCAGTCGATGGCCTTCATGAAGAGGTTCGACTCGCGGTAGTTGCGCCCAAGCTGTTGGCGGGCGCGCATCTCGAGCATGTGGTTGCCCTCCTTGGCGGCCACGCGGATAAGGCTGTCGAGGCTCTCGTTGGTTTTCAGGCCTTCGACCAAGCTGTCGGCCTCATGGCGCTGGGCGTCGAGGGCTCTAAAGGAAGGATGGGAATGGCAGGCCACCAACAAACCGAGCAACGCTGCAAGCACTACGTGGAGAAACATCCCACGAGCGTTGCCCCGCCCAACCTGCAGGTTGAGCGTAAGAGGGTGCTTGCTGTCTTTATATATAATAAGGTGTCGGTGGGTGGACATAGGCGTTCTATTGCTATGACTGCAAATATAGGTTAATTTTTGTAAACCGCAAAGAAATGAACAAGAAAAAACACGAATGTGACACAAAAAAGGCTCATTCGGCATTAACCATTACCCCCATTCAACATTCCACACTCCACATTCAACATTACAAAACCCACCAGCCCACAGGGCCATTCCACACGTAGCATTAACCCCATTCCACACTCAACACTACCCATTCCACACTCAACACTCAACATTATGCCCCCACTCCGCATGCGAAAGAATCCGTGCCCATCCGTCGCGCCAACGGCGCATCAAAAGCCAAAGCGGCAGGACGCGGAGCAAGCGTAAAGAATCGGTGAAAAGACCCATCCGTGCGCATCCGTGAAATCGGTGTTTTTTTGATAAAAGCAACCCGCATGGTCATTCCACATGCAACCTTACACATTAAACACCCCACATTCAACATCACGCCCCCATTGTCCTGATTTTTGGTTAAAAACTTGTGTCGGGATTTTGCACGAACCAGAGCGCCAAACCGCCCTTTTTGCGGAATGTTACCACCCGAAATGATCCCAGCGATTGCCGTTAGCCATCTTTCGCACCACAAAACATGCCAAACCAAGACACGAAAGGCAAGCTATCGTCTTGCCTTTAGGCATCTTTGGCATTGCGAAAAGGCATCTTGCGCAACGCCAAACACCAAAAATCATCAGCCGAGCATCACCTCAACCACACAACCACCTGACCACCAACCCATTACAAAAATGCGCCAAGAATCGCGTATTTGCACCAAATCTTTGTCTCGCGAAAAACAAACGTGTAGTTTTCGCTATAGATTGTTACAAAAAATTGCCACTCACCCCCACTGCCTGCAGCGCCCCCCGAGTTACATATCTGATACTAACCAGTAGCGAGAGTGTTAAAAGTAAGGTTTGAATAGGTGAAAAGTAGATTCCTGTATCGTTGTTTGGAAACAAAATATTATCTTTGCAACATAACCCAAAACGAAATGGGCATCAATAAACTAAAAGTGGTGTTGACAGAAGAAGCACAAGCCTTTTTGGATGCGCAGCCATTCA
>OQVT01000416.1_pt1 | contig 23328 bp, 25 predicted proteins | sample 1691561 | NCBI WGS metagenome assembly OQVT01 (sample SAMN03418260, study PRJEB22391) | human gut metagenome | biome: human-gut; feature: organic feature; material: feces | host: Homo sapiens | place: Tanzania | collected 2013-01 | reverse complement strand
GGTCTCATCTACCGGAAGTCCCATTTCTTCATAGGTCTGCATCAGAATGCTTAAATCCTCCCAGCCTCTTGCTGTGACAAACTGCAAGCCGTCTACATCCGCTTCCACCCGGTAGAAATTCTTTGGACGAAGCTCAAGATAGCTTAAAATTGCACCATGGATATGTCTTGATCTGGCATAGGCTTTCCAAACGCCAAGGTCTGCCTCTACCTGCATACAGCGGACACGGTCCAGGGTTACCATATCAAATTCCCGCACCGATTTATTGTATTCCGGCGGATTGCCTGCTGCAACAATAATCCAGCCCTCCGGCACTGCCTGATTACCAAAGGTCTTGCACTGCAAAAACTGTAGCATGGTCGGTGCCAGTGTCTCAGACACACAGTTAATCTCATCAATGAAAAGAATTCCTTCCGGACAGCCTTCCTCGATTTTGCGGTATACGCTGGCAATAATCTCACTCATGGTATATTCCGTTATGGAATACTCTTTGCCTGCAAATTCCATTTCTTTGATAAAGGGAAGTCCCACTGCACTCTGTCTGGTATGATGGGTAATCGTATATGCTACCAGTCCGATTTTGCACTCCTCTGCAATCTGCTCCATAATCTGTGTCTTGCCGATTCCCGGCGGTCCCATTAATAAGACCGGTCTCTGACGAATCAGGGGAATCTTATATCTGCCCTCATCATCCTTTTTCAAATATGCTGTTACGGTATGTTTGATTTCTTCCTTTGCCTGTTTGATATTCATCTGTTTTCTTCCAATCTATATTATTTCTCTCATGCATTCTGTTCCAGTTCTTCCGGTTCCAGCTGCAGCCGCATTGCCCATGGCGGTACTGCCGTCTCATCATAGGCTCCCAAGAATAAAAATGCTGTCTTATATTCCGGCTTCTTTACCGGATAAATTCCCTTGCCATCGGTAAAGTACAAGAGTCCGTCCAGATGCCGGATGCTTCCTTCTTTGATTAGTTGGTTTACATAAGTAAACACCGGACGAAAATCCGTATTGCCGCCGCCCACTACCTGAAAGCTTTTTAGCAGCCGCTCCATTTCCTCCTGACTGCTGATCACCTCATCCATTTCCACTTTATCATCGCACTGGATAATCCGGATTCTGCATCTTCGAAAGAAGCTGTTCTGCTGGGATAAAATGCCAAAGGTTTCATTTAAAAAGCCTTTGATTAAACTGCCGCTGGTGGAATAGCTGGTGTCCACCACCACTACAAATTCCCGGATTTTCTTCACTTCCCGACTCTCCACCGGTTCTATCAGGGGCATATTCTTATAAAGCCGCAGCCCATAGGTATAATAATTCAAATCATACTCATCGGGATTGCATTTTAACTCTTCCTGCAGTATGGAAAATTTCTGTAAAAATTCCTTATAACTCCGGCGGCTTTTCGCTGCACTGATCTGTGCCATCAGAAGTTCTTCGCCCTTTTCCGGCTCATCTCCATGCCGCTTCTTTGCCATACTGGTCTGTCTTGCTATCTTATTCCATTTATTTCTGGCGGCAGATGCTGCACCATTACCGCTTTCCTCTTTCCAGAAACGGTGGTCATCCGTATAAAATTCATGATTTAATATAAGAAGCTCTTCCATGGATTTTCCCCGCAGCCAGCGGTATACCACTGCCGCAGAAATCCGCCCCTCACCCTTCAACGCTTCATAAGTCTGCTGCCGCAGAAAGCTTAATGCACGCCTGGTGCAGGGCTTGTCCATGCCGTCAATGGTCTGTTCCACTACAATATCGCAGGCAAGATTCCAAAGCTTCGTATCTCTGTTTCCTTTTAAAAATAAGTGTGAAAAAATACAGTGCAATACGGTGTGCAGGTACGCCCGGTTCATAAATGCCGGATTATTCCGGAATACGCGGATTACCTGTCCTGCTGAAAAAAAGAGGCTCTCTCCGTCCGTAGCCATTGTCTCTAGACCTTCCATTGCCTGAGGCTTCAATGCAGAAAGTGCCACATCAAGATATCGCAAATCCAGATAGATTTCACTTCTTGCATGCTGTAATATTTTTACAGACATATCATTTTCCCATTCACTCTGGGTCTGTATATGCGCCATCTTCTGCTCCTTTCTGCCACTGCATATTTCCTTAATTTTCTGCTGTCTTTACCACTCGATATCATAACAGGAAGAAGCTGTTTCTTCCTTATAATATTTCTGCTGCCAGCCACTTAAGCTGACACTGCCTTCTGCCCAGCCGGCTTCTGCCGCCTGTTCGATTAATGCTGTGATTCCACTCCGCTCCACCACCTGAAGACGGCATATCAACTCTAATAATGCTAAATCTTTTTTCAAAATCAAGACATCGCATACCTCACTGGCATGTTCTTTTAAATAAGAAAGATAACGTTCATAAGCTTCTCCCTTTAATTCCACCGGATATGCCAGTCTGCAAAGTGCCATTCTGGCTGCAGTCCACATCTTCTCCTCAATGCAGATCCGCTCAAATATCATATCGTATGCGGCGGCATCTACCATCCGCTCATGAAAACACTGTCTTGCCCGGAAACCTTCCCCCGCAATATTCAGTGCAAATATATGCGCCGGTCCGATTTCTTCATAGGAATCATAATAGATTTACTTAAGTAGTTTCCTAGATACAGAATTAATAGAATTAATAGAATAAAGATAATGCATGATGAAAATAAGATGTCATCGATTGTCTTGTTAATATCACTTAAAGAAACAAGTGTCATAATAGCCCAGTCAAGATATTCCTTGTTCCAATCGCATTTACGCAACGGTAATTTTTCTCTTAAAGCAGCTTCGTCAATCTGAATAATCTTAATTCCGCTTGCCTCAAGATCCAAAACTTCCTCACGAATTGCAAGAGCTATCTGGTATGCACTTTCTTTTAAAGAAATATCCTCTCTCGGGAAAGACCAGTTTAATATTGTAACAGGGCCTGTAAGCATACCCTTAACAGGCTTTTCTGTAAGACTTTGAGCATAAGTTGACCATTTAACAGTCATTGGTTTTGCTCTTGAAATATCACCCCATACAACAGGAGGTTTAACACATCTTGTACCGTATGACTGTACCCAGGCTTTCTCGGTAAAGACATATCCGTCAAGGCATTCACCGAAATACTCTACCATATCATTTCTTTCAAATTCACCGCTATTACCCATTAATTTTGACAAAAATCCCATTTATATACCTCCTGTAATCAATTCTGAAAATTATTTTTTCTATCTGTCTTTACCTGAAACAAGCATAAAATCCAACTTTCCATATTTAATGCAAGTTCATACTCCATTTTCTCTGATAGCAATCTAATCTTCGTATCATATCCCTACCATCATCATAACTATAAAATATTCTATCATACTCCGCTTGGAGTGCCTCCTTTGTTCCACACCAATTTTTAATTCTATGTAGTATTTCATTATATTCCTTATCAGGCATTCTCATCTTTATCCACCTATTGATACATTTTTTCATTATATAACTTTACAAATGGTGTCATATCAATATTTCTTCCTTGAGTATTCTTTATATATCCCAATGCTTTTGTGTTTTCTTGAATACACCTTTGATCGTTCTTTATTAATGTCAGATTTTCCAACTGTTCTTGCTGATTATCCACCACCCTATCCATGTACCGAATCATTTCTACATTAAATTTCCGGCTTTTCTCACTATTATCTTTAATTGCATTGCTTAATTCATAAGTCATATTATCCAACTTATCTAAAGCCAAATCCAACTTGCGGTCAATCTTTTGAAGTGTCCTTTGCATACCATCCAATCGATATTCCACTTCAAACTTGTCATATGCTTCAGGAAGACTTCCAGCTCTTCCACTCTCAATGTACTCTTTAAGTGCGCTAATGGCCACCATATTTCTATATTTGACATAAATAACATTATCTGAATAAATCAAATCAAGTACTTTTTGAGTTTCATTAATTCTTTGCTCAATATTTTTTAATATATTATCCCATAAAGATAACTTCTTTTTATACTCTTCTTCCAATTTTTCATTTTCCTTAATTGCCTGCTGGATATCCTCCCTATTTTGTGCAACTTTTTGTGCTTCTTTCGCGTCACTTTCCTCGTCAAGTCTACTACATATGGCTGCACAAAATATTTCTACAATAATAATCATAATTGGAATCATTGCAAAAGAGCCTGTTGCTGTCGCCATAATTATTCCTACAACAAGACCTATTCCTGCTGCAGGAAGACCCAGGGCGAAGAATGTTGCTGCTCTATCAGAGGGTTTTGCCACAATTTCAGAAGGGACTCTTACACTTTTTTTTACTGGAGCATTCGCTTTCAGTTGTTGCCATATAGTTTTCTGTTGATCTAAAAGTATTTCTTCATTAAATATCATATTGAGATATTCTGCTAAATCCGTCGTCGTTTTTGTAATATCATTCATAGTTTTCTCCCATGTTTATTAAATTTTTATCTCATGTGTACATTATATAATTTATGCATCATTTATGCAAGCATGAGTTTTTGCATATAATAATCAAAAAAGGAAAAAACATGTTACGCTTAAGAGTATTAGAAATATTAGACGAACAACACCATACTAAATATTGGCTCTATAAACAGATGGATTTAAGTTATCAAAATTTTAACCGCATGGTTACAAATCAAACATCATCTATTCATTTTGATAATTTAGAAAAGCTTAGTGAAATTCTGAATTGTCCTATAAGTGAGCTTTTTGAAAAAATGGAAAATCCAGACTAAATCACTAGCTCGCGTTACTTGCCATTTTATTTTATCTTATATATACTTATCCAGAGTCATAAATAATATTGTTCTTAAATAAATATTTTATCTTATCAATTACTTTCCAAATAAGTTATACTATTACTAATCCAAATTTGTTTGAAAGGCAGTTGCGTTATGATCAGGCGTAGATGTATCAGTACACGAATTTTAGAGCCCGGCATGATCATTGATCAATCGATTATTGACCATACAGGGCGTATTTTAATCAACCGCAAGACAAGACTAAATGAATATATGATTGCTGCCCTTCAAAAAATGGGAATTGGCAGCATTTACATCCGGGAAGGTGAAGAAAGTGAAGAAGAACTCACCTACAACATCTCTCCTGAAATCATGGAAAAAATTGAGCAGGTCAAGGTTCCGGATGTTGCCAAGGTTCAGTTAAAAGAAAGCGTAAAAAAACGCGTTTCAGAAGGTGTGCAGTTTTTGTATAACAACCCGTCTGACGCGGCTTTTGTAAGCACCACGCAAAATATTTCCCAAGAATTGATGAATGCGATTTCCGAAAACGATTCTCTTGCCGTCGATGTCAGTGCGTTGAAGGTCAGTGATGAATATACCTTTAAGCATAGCGTTGATGTTGCAACGATTGCCATGATTATTGCGAAAAATCAGGGATTCTCCCCACGTGCTGTACAACAGATTGGAATTTCCGGTCTGCTTCATGATTTAGGAAAATCCCAGATTCCAAACGAGGTTCTGAATAAACCAGGTCGGTTATCGGACGAAGAATTTGCTGTCATGAAAAAACATCCGGTCATCGGCTATCAATTAATCTGTGCAAAAAGTGATATTAGTAATGAATGCAAACTTGGAGTTTTGCAACATCATGAAAAAATCAATGGCACCGGATACCCTTTTGGTCTTCAATCGGATAAAATCCATCCATTTGCCAAAATCCTTACCATTGCCGATATTTATGACGCCCTTGTCACTGAACGTCCCTATAAAGAAGCTTTTACACCAAGAGATGCCGTAGAAATGATTATTGCAATGACCGGCGATTTGGATATCTCCTATATCCGTGGTTTTCTGGGAAGCGTCATCCTATACCCGGTTGGCACAATCGTAAAATTAAGCACCGGAGAATTTGCCAAGGTAGTGGAAAATACCCCCAACTACCCGACTCGTCCTACAGTGCTTACTTTAAACCGTGGTAACATCTACCACCTTGCCACCGATGTAAACTGCGCTAGTATCATTATTGATTAATAATAGAATATTTTATAAAAAATGTGGTGCCAAATTTATTCTTCTGCTATGCGGTTTTACGGCACTAAGAAGTTTGGACAATTTTAAACAGATGGCAGGATGGCATAACGCAACCGGCGATAATTCGCCATCCTGGCTCAGTATTGCCTTTTCCGTACATCCATGTACGAAAATTGCTGGATACATATAAAATTGTGCAAACTTCTAAGTGCCTACAAAAAGCATAGCAGAAGAATAAATTTCGGCACAACTTTCTTATCATCTAAAATATTTACAATTTAAACAACGTACTAAAAATCCCTCTTCCCAGCGAAGCACCAACATTACCGCCAAGCTTCTTTCCAAAACTTCCTCCTACGGATTTTCCAAGCGAATTACCAATCTCTCTTCCGATGGTTCCGCCTGCGGAACCGGCAACACGGCCAACCGTAGACTTCACCTGGCGTTTCCGGAATTCTTCCTGTTTCTTTTTCAGCTTTTCTTCCTGTGCAAGTGCTTTCTGCTGTTCCTTTGTGAGCGCAGCTGCTTCTTTATCCGCTGCTGCCTGTGCCTGTTCCTCTTCTACCTTCTGCTGGTCTTCCAGATTCTTTCTCTGCAGGAATTCATATGCAGAATCACGGTCAAAGAAGTCACTGTACTTTGTATAAAGAAGATTTCCCTTAATCTGGGAATCTCTCTCAGAATCATCCAATGTGCCCAGACGGCTCTGTGGCGGAAGGATACGGCATCTTTTTACAATTGTCGGAATACCTTCTTCATCCAGCACCGAAACAAGTGCCTCTCCAATACCAAGCTGCTGCAACGTTTCATATGTATCAAACTCCGGATTTTCACGGAAAGATTGCGCTGCTGCTTTAGCTCCCTTCTGTTCACTCGGCGTATAAGCATGAAGTGCATGCTGTATTTTATTTCCAAGCTGGGCAAGTACGCCATCCGGAATATCCTTCGGATTTTGTGTTATAAAATAAATTCCAACTCCCTTGGAACGGATAAGCTTCACAACCTGTTCTACCTTTTCAAGCAACACCTTGGGTGCCCCCTTAAAGAGCATATGTGCTTCATCAAAGAAGAATACCATCTTCGGTTTTGCAAGGTCTCCGGCTTCCGGAAGTGTTTCGTATAATTCTGACATCATCCACAGCATAAAGGTGGAATACATCGTTGGATTCTGCATCAGCTTCTGGCAATCCAGAATCTGAATTTTTCCTTTTCCGTCACAATCAGTTCCAAGCCAGTCACTGATACTGAGTGCCGGCTCGCCAAAGAAAATATCTCCGCCTTCTGCTTCCAGTGCAATGACCGCACGGGTAATTGCTGCAAGACTCTGTTTTGTAATATTACCATAAACTGTGCTTAACTCTTTGGCATTTTCACTGACATACTGAAGCATTGCACGCAGGTCCTTCGTATCAATCAGCAGCAAATCCTGGTCATCTGCAATTTTGAAAATAACTGTAAGAATATCCGACTGTGTATCATTCAAGTCCATAATCCGGCTCAAAAGCATGGGTCCCATCTCGGAAATGGTCGTACGAAGGTTCATACCTTTTTCACCATAAACATCCCAGAAGGTAACCGGATAAGACTGGAAAGAAAATCCTTCCTCGGCAAGTCCCATATCTTTTATTCTACCGTTGATATTTTCATTTTCCACACCCGGAGTACAGATGGTTGCCAAATCTCCTTTGGCATCCGCCAAAAAGACCGGCACTCCGCAATCACTGAAAGACTCTGCAAGAACACGCAGCGATACGGTTTTTCCGGTACCGGTTGCACCTGCAATGAGTCCATGACGGTTTGCCATCTTGGGGTAAATATAAATTTTCTCATCTCCGGATTTTCCAATCCATATTTTCTTTTCCTGATACATCTTTTTCCCTCCGTTTATTCTGTTCTTTTTCCTTCACTTTTCCCTAAACATGCTTTGGTCCGGCTGTCAGTTCTCATTCCGGATGTATGTGACAAAACGGTTTCCATTCTGCTCAAACCATTCCTTGGAATCGTTCATTCCAACCTTATAGACGGTTCCACTTTCCGGATTCATGATGACCGTATTCATTTCATTAAATCCAATCAGAAGCACTGCGCTTCCATCTTCCAGTCTGACAAGTACCGGAATATCCTTGTTCACGTAATACAAAACTGCATCCAGAGAGCATCCGGTCAAATCAAGCGCCTGTGTATTTTCCAGACTGTTTTCCAGAATACTGTACGTTGTTTCTCCACTTCGCAGCATATATTCTGAATTACGCATTACACCTTCATATGCCAGCATCGTATCCAGGCAGATAGACAATGCATCTTTTTCCTCGGTAACCTGGCTTCCCTGAATTGCCATAATCTGATTTTTGGCACTTCGACTCATTTTCTGCCATACATAGTTTCCGGCATCATTCATTACAATACCTGATATTGATTCTGCAAGATTCACCGCTTTCCCGGCATGCTCATAAACTCCTTCCACACCATCTTTTCCATAAACATAGAATTTGGAAGAAGTATGCTCTTTCTCCTGCAAAACTACGGTTCTTGCGCCTTCAAAAAGCACCTCTTTCGGAGTCAGGTGCATCATTGCATTTCCATCAATGTCCTTTTTCAGCGCAATCTGAGCTAATTTTTCATAATTCTGCGTTGCTGCTACTTCAATCGTAATCCTTCCGTCATTTGTACTTTCGGTATTCAGAATCTGGTCATCTGCAATTTCCGTGTATGAGCCATCCTCTTCCTTTTGTACACGCTTCAGAACAATTTGGTTCTCCTGCACAGTTCCGCTCAGGATATAGACGTTTGGCTGCTGATAGGTCATGAGAACGCCTTCATTTTCATTCTCAATCTTCACGCAGAACATCGGCAGAATCGTCTCACCGGATGCGTCTGTTATTATATCGGCTTTTTTTGCCACACCATAAATCAAATCTTCTCCACTAAATCCAATCGGAATAACGGTTTCCTCCTGTGACACCTGAATCACTTTCTGTTTTCCGGTATTCAGATTCATCAATACCAGTGTCTGGCAGTCCTTATAGCTGGCATCCTTCTGCCATGCAATCATCAGATTGCTGTCGGACACCTTATAATCTCCCTCTTCGAGATTTTCAGCTACGATTTCAACACTACGCTGTGAAGATTGTATTCCGTAGATATTGTCACCATCCATCAGGTACAAAACACCTCTCCGGTTAATATAGGAAAGCTGCTCTACACGGTCAATCAGCAAATCTGGAGACAATGTGCTCGGAATATAAATCATTTCTTCCACGGTATTGACGGTACTGTCATAATAGTGTGTGGAAATACCGACCTCGCCTTCATGTCTGCCACGATTCATATAGCCATATACCATAAATGTAACATTTCCGGCCTCATCCACATCCAGAATCTTAATGCGATGATTTCCATACAATGTTCGGTCATCTGCATTCTTTTCATCATAATAGCCAAACAGATACGCCATCTTATTATCAACGGTATTGTAGCTGTACAAGCGGTTCCCGGTAACAAATGCAAACGCATTTCCATCATCACTTTCTACCATTTGAATAGAATCACTTGCAATTCCCAGCATGATTTTATTATTCATATAGGACGATTTTGCCTCTTCAAAAATCTGGTCCATGCTACGCTCATAATCAAGCAGATAAATTCGTTCTGCCGTATATCTGACGCGGTAAAACTCTTTTACCGTGTAATATGTCTTCTTTCCCTCTTCCTGCGTGGAAACATAGAATCTGGTGGAAATGCTCGCCGTCTGGGGCGTAATTTCCTTAATCGTAATCTGTGGTCTTGTTTCCCGCTTAATCGGAAGACTTCCCCAGGTAATCTGGTCAAAGCTGCTATGGATATTTACCTTGCCAAAATTGGTATTATCGCCTTCTGAATTGGATTCCAGATATTTCGTGAGCTCTTTTGCCTCTTCCTTTTGAAATGTCTTTGCGGAAAAACTCTCAACAAATTCAAGCTTATCACTCACATGATAATCTTCCTGGCTCACGATACGCGTGTAATAATAAATCGGTACATCGTTTGCCGTCGTAAGTTTTAAAATCAGTTCATATTCCTGATTCAGGTCAATTAAATCCTTTAGTTCCAGATTTACTGTAATAATTCCTTCTCCATCAGCTGCAAATTCCGGAATTTCCGTATCCTCAATCAGTCGGCTGCCATCCACGCTGCGCACTTCATATGCAATTTTGGAAATTTCGGTTCCATAGGTGTTGATGGAACATTCTGCCTTTCGTCCGGGCATAAGTGGTGTAATGCTTTCACGCATAAAGCTTACCTGCATTTCCTTAGCATAACCACGCATGGTATTGATTTCAATACCGTTATACCGGATAGAAACTACCGGAAAGGTTGCTTCTCCCATTTCCATTGTCATGTCCGTGGTGCCCTGATTTATCAAGCCTCCAACAATAAAGAGGGTTGCCAGGAATACGACCACCACGAGAGCAATTTTTATGATTAACTTCTTCATTCTTCACTCCACATCGCTTTGCTATCTTTCATCAGCTTTTGTAACGTTGTATCTATATGCATCTCCTGCGTAAGTTTTTCAAGCTTATTACCTGCTGCCTGTTGACCTGTCCGTAAATCAGAGTGCTTTACGCCACGAATCAGCAGATTTTTGGGCGTATGCTCCATGTCAATAAATTCCAGAATCTGTGTTTCATAGCCTGCTTCTTCCAAAAGATTTGCACGGATTCCATCAGTCAGAATTGCAGACAGTCTTTCCTTCAAAATTCCATATTTTAAAATTGGAGAAAGCAATTCATTTTCAATCTGTTTATTTACCTCATGCTGACAGCAGGGAACAGAAAAAATCACTTTTGCATTCCAGTCGATTGCCTTTTTCAATGCATAATCCGTTGCCGTATCGCAGGCATGAAGCGTTACGACCATATCAATGTCATTGCTTCCCTGAAAATCAGCAATATCCCCATGGTAAAAATGCAGTTTCTCATATCCATAGTTTTCAGCAAGGGCATTGCACTTTTGAATAACATCTTCTTTTAAGTCAAGCCCGGTAATGGAAACATCCTGCTTTTGCAATTCATGAAGATAATAATATAATGCAAATGTCAGGTAGGACTTCCCACATCCGAAGTCTACAATATGTATCGTGTCTTTTTTTGTAAGTGTCGGCAAAATGTCCTCGACAAATTCCAGATATCGGTTAATCTGTTTGAACTTGTCATAGCGGGAACGGACAATTTTCCCCTCCGGAGTCTGTACTCCGAGGTCAATCAGAAAAGGAACCGGAATTCCCTCTTTCAGAATGTACTTCTTTTCCCGATTGTGTGTCATCACAGGACGCACGGCTTCGCTCGTTCCCTGTTTCTTCTGATACTTCAGGGTAACTTTTCCCTTTTTGCTTATAAGCACATGGAGATTGCCCTCCATGTGCTCCGCTTCCAACTGTTTAAAGTCCTGTTCCATATAGGTCACGATGCGTGTCTGCATTTCTTCAGAACAAAAATTTTGATGGAAGACCTGTGTTCCGCAAAACCTTGTCTCCTGAAACATCAGCACTTCCTTCATAAGAATCGGACGAATTTTTATCTTGTTGACAGCATCCTTCTTTACCGGATTGCTGATAATAATCTGATATAGTTTTTCATTTAATAATTTAGATAAATAAATTTGTAAATCGCTCATCGTTATGTCTTCTCTTATAGATTTCATAATACATTATAACCTGAATCAGGTCGCCAATCCACATCCATTTTTCTTCGGAAACAGGCGGCACCTCGTTTTCTCCGGCTTCTTCCTGACGGGCTTTTTCATCTTCCCGTTTAATTCGTTCTAAAATATCCATAGAAAGCTTATAAAGCTGTATTCGATCCGGATATTCATCATAAATCATACTGCCTTCATAGTCCATTTTGTCCAAAATCCCGGCAATCATCTTCTGATAGCGTTTTGCCTCCTTCGGATACATCTGCTGCAGGTACTCCAGATCACGGAGCACTGTATTCTCCTGCTGCTGAAACATGGGCAAAGGATATGTCATATAAAACGGCATTATTCTTCGTTCATACATATGCATAACATCCTTATTTCTTTACTGTTATGATATGCTCTTTTATATTAGCGGTGTCTAAACAATATGAGGGGCAGTCGAAACCACCCCTCCTCATACGGTACTACTTATCAATCACTTCTATTCGTGCCAATGCACGCTGCAATGCTGTTTCTGCACGCACAATATCCGTTTCCGGCGTCTTGCTGCGAAGTCGTTCTTCAGCACGCTCTTTTGCCTGCTCTGCACGGTCTGCATCAATTTCTTCCGGCCATTCAATAATTTCTGCCATAATGACGATTTCATCCTGAAGGATTTCTGCAAATCCTGCATGCAATGCTGCTTCTTTTACCTCTTCCGGTTCTGTGATGGTAAGGATTCCGGGGCTGATAATCACGGTCATGGGAATATGTCCTTTCAAGACACCAATTTCCCCTTCCGTTGTATTAAATTCAACCATGGAAGCCTCTCCTTCATAGAAGATACGTTCCGGTGTGATAATTTTTAACTTGAATAAATTACTGTCTGCCATCTGACCACCTCCCGTTATTTCATGCGGGCAAGTACGTCATCAATGCTTCCGGCATTCAGGAAGTAGCTTTCCGGTACATCATCATGCTTACCTTCAAGAATTTCCTTAAATCCGCGAATGGTTTCATTAATTGGCACATATTTTCCTTCGAGTCCCAGGAACTTTCCTGCTACGAAGAATGGCTGGGATAAGAATTTCTGTACCTTTCTTGCACGGTTTACTACTAACTTATCGCTTTCAGATAATTCGTCCATACCAAGAATTGCGATAATATCCTGTAATTCTTTATACTTCTGAAGAATTTCCTGCACGCCACGCGCTACTGCATAATGTTCTTCACCAACAATTCTTGGGTCCAGAATTCTGGAGGTAGACTCCAACGGGTCTACTGCCGGGTAAATACCCAATTCTACGATAGAACGGCTAAGTACCGTTGTTGCATCCAAATGGGCAAATGTTGTTGCAGGTGCCGGGTCCGTCAAGTCATCGGCAGGTACGTAAACGGCCTGAACCGAAGTAATGGAACCATTCTTTGTAGAAGTAATACGCTCCTGTAAAGCACCCATTTCTGTCTGCAGGGTAGGCTGATAACCTACTGCAGAAGGCATACGTCCAAGAAGTGCGGACACTTCGGAACCAGCCTGTGTAAAACGGAAAATGTTATCAATGAATAACAGCACGTCCTTACCACCTTTGTCACGGAAATATTCCGCCATGGTAAGTCCTGTTAATCCAACTCTCATTCTTGCTCCGGGGGGCTCATTCATCTGACCAAATACCATGGTGGTCTTATCAATAACGCCTGACTCTGTCATTTCATGATAAAGGTCATTACCCTCTCTTGTTCTTTCGCCTACGCCGGTAAATACGGAATATCCACCGTGCTCTGTAGCGATGTTACGGATCAACTCCTGAATCAATACGGTTTTACCTACACCGGCACCACCGAACAAACCAATTTTACCACCCTTCTGGTAAGGGCAAAGAAGGTCAACGACCTTAATACCTGTTTCCAAAAGTTCCTGCTGGGTAGACTGTTCCGTAAATTCCGGAGCAGGTCTGTGAATCGGTTCATAGGAAACTCCTTCCGGAGCAGGTTTATTATCAATCGGGTTACCAAGAACGTTAAAGATACGTCCTAAGGTGTTTTCACCAACAGGTACGGTAATTGGTGCTCCGGTAGCAATCGCTTCCATACCACGCACAAGACCGTCTGTGGTTCCCATGGCAATACATCTTACGGTATCGTCACCAAGGTGCTGTGCTACTTCAACAACAAGTTCTCCTCCATCCTTGAGAGGAACCTTAATTGCTTCGTTAATTTCCGGCAATCTGTTGCCGGTAAACTTCACATCCAAAACGGCACCGATAACCTGTGTGATTTTTCCTGAATCTGCCATTTTTTTCATCCTTTCTAAGTTTTATCTCTTATCGTTTCATTTCGCCACGGACTGTTCCATCGGCATTATGAAATTGCATTTGCTCCGGCAATAATCTCCGTAAGCTCCTGCGTAATAGAACCTTGTCTTGCACGGTTATAAAGAAGTGTCAAATCTTCAATCATTTCCTCTGCATTGCTTGTTGCAGAATCCATTGCCTGCATTCTTGCTCCGTTTTCACTTGCAATGGATTCCACCATACCACCATAAATCAGGCTGGTAATATACTTTGGAATCAGCAGGTTCAATGCTTCTTCATCCTCCGGTTCAAAGTTCATTAAAACATGATCTTCTTCCTGCTCTTCTCCGTTTTCTTCTGAAATCTCTACCGGAAGAAGCTTTAACAACGTAGGCACGTGTACTACCGTATTTTTAAATCCGGTATAAGCAAGATAAATTTCACTGATTTCGCCTTTTTCAAAAGCACTCAGAACTTCGCGGCTGATTGCCATTGCTTCCGCATAAGCAGGTTCTTCTATTACGTCCGAATAGTCGGCTTTTATCTCATAGTGCTTGGCAAGGGCATCTCTTCCCTTTTTACCAATTGCATAAATTACCAAATCCTCACCGGCCAAATCTCCCTGGGTAATCAGTTTTACGACATTGGAGTTGTAGCCTCCGGCAAGTCCACGATTGGAAGTAATCACAATCACTGCCTTCTTACCGGTTTCCCCTGATTTCAGATACTTATGCTCCAGATTCTGCGTTCTGCGCAAAATCGAGTGCACCGTTTGATACATGCAGTGGAAATACGTCTGGGATTTTTCTGCATTCTGCTTTGCTCTCTGTAACTTTACAGTGGAAACAAGCTTCATTGCCTTGGTAATCTGCTGGGTACTCTGAATACTGCCCTTACGCCGCTTTATGTCTCTCATTGAGGCCATAATATCACCTGTTCCCTTCCGAATTACTTAAGAAATCCTGTCTTAAATTCTTCAATTGCTTTCTTCAACGTTGTCTCTGTTGCTTCTGAAATTACCTTTTCCTCTGCAATATTGCTTGGAATTTCAGGATACTTCGTCTTGATAAAATCAAAGAATTCTTCTTCAAAACGTGTGATTTCTTCTGTAGGAACATCCAACAGGTATTTATTGGTAACTGCATAAATAATAATAACCTGATATTCAACCGGCATTGGCTTGTACTGAGGCTGCTTTAATACTTCCTTGATTCTTTCACCCTGTGCCAGTTTTTCTTTTGTATCAGCATCCAATTCGGAACCAAACTGTGCAAAAGCTGCAAGTTCACGATACTGTGCAAGTTCCACACGAATCGGGGATGCAATCTTTTTCATTGCCTTAATCTGTGCATCACCACCAACACGGGATACAGAAAGACCAGCATTTACTGCCGGACGGAATCCGGAATTAAACATTTCGGTTTCCAGATAAATCTGACCGTCTGTGATGGAAATAACGTTAGTAGGAATATATGCGGATACGTCTCCTGCCTGCGTTTCGATAATCGGCAATGCCGTTAAAGAACCGCCGCCGTACTCTTCATTCATTCTTGCTGCACGCTCCAGAAGTCTGGAATGAAGGTAGAATACGTCACCCGGATATGCTTCACGTCCTGGTGGACGTTTTAACAACAAGGAGAGTGTACGGTAAGCAGCTGCGTGTTTACTCAGGTCATCATAAACCACGAGAACATCTTCTCCGTTTTCCATCCATTCTTCTCCGATTGCACATCCTGAATAAGGAGCAATATACTGGAGAGGAGCTAATTCACTGGCACTTGCCACAACGATGGTGGTATATGCCATAGCACCTGTTTCTTCCAAAGTTTTTACAAGGGAAGCAACCGTTGATGCTTTCTGTCCGATTGCAACGTAAATACATTTTACGCCCTGTCCCTTCTGGTTAATAATGGTATCAATTGCAATAGCGGTTTTACCTGTCTGACGGTCACCGATAATCAACTCACGCTGTCCTCTTCCGATGGGCACCATGGAGTCAATTGCCTTGATACCGGTCTGCAATGGTGTATCTACGGATTTACGTGTGATAACACCGGATGCAACTCTTTCAATCTTACGATATTTGTCTGTCTGAATAGGACCCTTGCCATCAATAGGCTGTCCCAACGCGTTTACTACACGTCCCAGCATGGCATCGCCTACAGGAACCTCAACTACACGACCGGTTGTCTTTACCGTATCACCTTCATTGATGTTTTTGTGGCTTCCAAGGAGTACCGCACCTACGTTATCCTCTTCAAGGTTCAGGACCATTCCGTAAACCTCTCCGGGGAACTCCAGAAGCTCACCCTGCATTGCGTTGTTAAGACCATGTACACGGGCAATACCGTCGGCTACCTGAATTACAGTACCAACGTCTGACACTTCAAGATCTGAAGCGTATCGTTTAATCTGCTCTTTAATTACGGAGCTGATCTCTTCCGGTTTCAAATTCATTGGTCATACGCACCTTTCTTAATTTTTTATAACTGTACCTTCAGAAGCTGACGCTGCAGCTCGTACAGTTTTGTTTTTACACTGCTGTCTACTACTCTGTCACCAATGCGGATTACCATTCCGCCAATCAGGTCTTCTTCTACCTGATAATGCATTTCCATTTTCTGGAATTTGGTGGTAGCAAGCAGTCTTTCTTCAATTTCTTTTTTCTTTGTTTCATCTATTTTTGATGCTGTGGAAACATAGGCAACCCCGATGCCCTTGCGTTTCTTTACTTCATCAATAAAGAATGCCAGAATGTTGTCGATTTCCGAATAGCGGTCCTTGGAAACAATCATATAGAGTAAACCAAGAATCTCTTTGGAAACGCGTCCTTCAAAAACCTCTTCCAAAACCTTGAGCTTTTCTTCCTTCAAAATCTTGGGATGATTCATCAGTTTCGCGAAATCGGGATTTGCATCGAGAATACTTTTCAGCTTCTGAATTTCTTCAAAGAACTCGTCTTCTTTTCCTTCCTCCACAGCCAGTTCAAACAAAGCCTCTCCATATGTTTTTGAAACTAGCTTAGCCATGTATTCTCACCTATTTCCTTTAACGTATCGTTTATCAGGCTTTCCTGCACGGTTGTATCAATAGACGCTTTTACTACTTTACCAGCCATCATAGATGCAAGTACAACCATTTCACGCTTCACATCATCTGCTGCTTTCTGTTTTTCAAGCTCTGCTTCTGTCTTTGCTCTTTCAATAATTGCTGCTGCCTCTTCTTTGGCCTTTGCAACTATTTTGTTTTCATTATCAAGAGCACGCTTTCTTGCATCGCTCAGAATTGCTTCTGCTTCCTTGTCTACTTCCTTAAGCTTTGCTTCATATTCTTCTCTTAAAGCAGCCGCATCTTCCTGACTTTTTGCTGCATCTTCCAGTTCTCCCTTAATCTTTTCGGTTCTCTTATTCATCATATTGCGAACCGGATTAAACAGGAAATAGGATGCTACCAGGAAAAGTGCAAATACTGCAATAATCATCAATGATGCATCTGCAAGTAATTGTAAATCAAGGTCAAATACTCTGGGTTCCATACCGAGCCTCCTTTCTTATTTTTTGAATCGTAAGGCTCTTATTTTGTCAGAGGCTGAACGAACAGTAAGATGATACCAATCAGCAAACCATAAAGACCTGTTGTTTCTGCAACGGCCTGTCCCAAAAGCATGGTAGATGTAATATCAGATTTTGCTCCCGGATTTCTACCTACTGCTGCTGCTGCATGTCCTGCTGCAATACCCTGACCTACACCAGGTCCGATACCTGCAATAAGTGCTAATCCGGCACCGATTGCTGAACATCCTAAAATAAAATTCTCGTTAAATTCCATTGTTATTTCCTCCTTGCTTATCGCATTTTATTTTTTATAAAATTTCTAAGATTTTCTGTATGCACTTTTACAAGTGTATTCTTCCTATGGTTCTCCGGAACCACATGCATCTGCAATATATGTCATTGTCAGCATACAGAATACATACGTCTGAATTGCACCTGAGAACAGGTCAAAGTAAACATGAAGTGCTGCCGGCCAGATAATCGCTATCTTATTAAGAAGCGTATAAATCAAAGCCATGATTGCGGTTCCTGAAAGGATATTGGCAAACAAACGCAGCGACAGTGAAATCGGCACTGCCAGATTACCGATAATGTTAATCGGTGCCCAGATTGGCCATGGGTCACACAGTCCCTTTAACACACCGGACAATTTCTGGTATTTCAATTCATTATAACGAATCAATGTAAATGAAATAATCGCCAGTGCAAACGTCACACCATAATCTGCTGTTGGCGGCCGCAAACCTAACAATCCCGAAATATTACTAAACAGGATAAAGATAAAAATTGTTCCTATATAGTTCCGAAACCTTACGGCCTGCTTTCCCATAACTCCGACAGTCATCTTGTCCAGCATTTCCACAATGAGTTCTACCACATTCTGAAAACCGGTAGGTACTTCCTTGGCATGCTTTACCATATGACCAGCTGCAATACAGAATCCTACAATAATCAGCATAACAATCAGTACACACACATGCGTCGTTGTTATCCAAAGTGTCTGTCCAAAAAGCTCATAGGAGAACACTCCATGAATCATGAAATCAACGTCGGCCCCCCCTGACAATAAGATTCCTTGTCCCATTTTATCACCTCCTTACTTTTCATCTTCTGGTATTTCTATTAATTCCGGCAAAATTTCTTCCCCGTAAAACAGGGTGCTTATCTTTTTTGACAGCTTATGAATATAAGCCGAAACTTTAAGTCCCATAATTCCCAAAAAGCAAATTAAGGGATTTAAAAACTTTGTTAAGGATACAAGAACCAGAATCAGTGCAATTCCCAGATAACGAATCATATAATGTATCGATATCTTCTTCGTTGCTGCCTGCTGCCCCAGATCCAGTCCACGGTCCAATGCCCACCACATATCTGCAGCACATGCCATTGCCGTAATAATGCCAATCCACAATGCAAGGGAATGATATCCCCGATTGTCAAAAAAGAGGAGTACCACTTCGCAGATGACACCAAAAATCACAATTCCAACTTCCAACTCAAACAGACTTCTGTTTATTTTTGTGATTTTCTCTTTCACGATGCTTTCTGTCCTTCTTTCTTCCCTTATGCAGGTATGCGGATTCTTCACTGCTCTTCTGGTATACTTGCCTGGAAAAACGATATACATTATATCCACCGGCAATTGCACCGATGAAAAATAAAATAATCATCAGAAAATTCGTTCCCAACTTTCTGTCCAGATACATACCTAAAAATGCACAAATAAAAACAGGGACCAACATGTTAATTCCAAACTGTCCTATCATGGTTAATGCCTGATATACACTTCGATTGAACTTCACATTCTGCCCCTTTCCAATGCCTTCTTTTTTGGTCTTTTTAAGCAAAATACCATCTTCACAATTATACCTATTTTTGCCCTATATGTCTAGGAAAATTCATTGACTTTACACAAAAATAATAGTATTTTTAGATTAATAAACATTTCTCTCAAAGAAACAGTCGAGGTGCCTTATGAACAATCCCATTTTGTACCGCAAGCGTATTATTCCGCAGGAATGTATTTTATTAAAAGATGACCGCATTCTTTCCTGCAACGAGGAACACATCATAACTTCCTGGAATGCACTTCATCCCAAAAAGGATTTACATCACGGATGGTCCTGCTACTTTCTGAAAGAGGGCTTTAAAGTCAGTAAATTCTGCAAGGAAGATGGTACGCTCATGTACTGGTATTGTGATATTGTGGATTTTGATTACAATTCCACCGAAAATACCCTCATTGTTACGGATCTGCTTGCAGACGTCATCGTATATCCCGATGGTTTTGTAAAAGTCGTTGATATTGATGAACTGGTTACTGCGCTTAACAACAGTGATATTTCTCTCGACACCTTAAAATTCAGTCTTCTGACTCTGGATAAACTGTTAAAAATCATCTATCGTGGTGAATTTTCAAAGCTTCAACGTTTGTTAGACCTCTAAAACATTTCTAATAGAAAATATGTCCACCAATCTGTGTTCCCGTGAGTCCGTCAATCGGAGTCCGGAAAAACAGGCAGTTTCCAACTGTCGTCTGCCCTGACATTGCTGCGTCTGCAGCCTGATAACACGCAGCAGTTGCATCATCTCTTGACAGTGCAAGCGCGAGTCTGCCACTTGCCACCGGTGAAAACTGTTTATTCTGATAAATTACTCCAACCACAGTATCCGGAAATACCGAACTCATTACACGGTTCATTACAACTGCGCCAACTGCAACCTGTCCTTCATATGGCTGATTACCAGCCTCGCAGTAAATCAGATTGGCAAGCAGATAACGGTCTCCTTCGGCAAACGTGACTTCTGAAATATCGCGCCATGCGGATTGCGCGGCAAGTCTTGACAATCTCCGCTCTTCCTCCAACTGCTTCTGAATTTCGGCAATGCTTGCCTGTTGCTGTGCAAGCTGTTCTTCATATGCTTTCATTTCTTCTTCGGTCTGTGCAATCTCACTCTGATATCCTGCAATCTTTCCGGATGTCTGGCTTACCAGTCCGGATACCCGGCTCTGTTCTGCCTCAACTTCTGCCTTCAGACTATCAAGCTCTTCTTTTTCTGCCTGCAAAGCTGCCTCTTTGTCCTCAATGTCCTGCCGGGTCTGCTTGTACAAATCAAGCTGCTTCCGGTCATATGCAGACAAGCTTTCAATATAATTGCTCCTGTTCAGCAAATCTGAAAAGCTGGCAGAACTGAACAATGTTTCCATCAGAATATAGTCCTGTTTTTCATATATGAACTGGATTCTCTTTTTCATTGCCGCATACTGCTCGGCTTCCGTTTCTTTTGCCTCCTCCAGCTCCTGTTGTGTCTTTTCTATTTCTGCGTTTTTATCGGTAATCTTTGTTTCCAGGTCGGCAAGATTATTGCTGACCTCCGTCAGATTTTGATTCAGGGTACTCAATTCACCCTTTAATCCCTCGGTAGTATTCTGTAATCCTTCCAGTTCATTCTTGCTGTCGTTTATTTTACCTTCTGTCTGTTTTTTCTCTTCCTTTGCCTCGTTCAGCTTTTGCTCCAGCTCCGACACTTTATCGGCATATACCGGAAAAGAAGGAATTGCGCACGCAAAAAGAACAATTGCCATCCACAGGGCAGTTGTTTTTTTGCAAAATCTATTCTGTTTGGGTAATCTGCTCTTCAAAATCATTTTTTCCTCAGCGAGCTTTTTTATCCTTCCAGTTTGGCAATTCTTCTCTTATGATTTTCGCCTTCTGAAAATTCTGTATTTAAAAATGTTTCTACAATTTCAATCGCAAGATTTTTTCCAACTTCACCGCCGCCAAGAGCCAGCATATTGGCATCATTATGAAGTCTTGTCATTTTTGCAAGATAAGGGTCTGTACATAATGCACAGCGAATTCCCGGCACTTTGTTTGCAGCAATCGAAATACCGATTCCGGTGGTGCATACAACGATCCCACGGTCACATTCTCCGTTTGCAACCGCCTGTGCTGCTGCGCGTCCAAATTCAGGATAATCACAGGACTGCTTATCAAAGCATCCAAAATCCTTATATTCATATCCTTTTTCTTCCAGATACTCTTCAATCTGACATTTCAAATCATAACCGCCATGGTCACTTCCTAATGCTATCATCTGTTTTCCCTCACTCTTATAATTTTACTATCTGATGACCTGCTGCCTTCAACAGCCGGTTCATAGTTGCCTGTCCAAGTCCATGACTCTCAAAAGACTCCGTATAAATCAGTTCCACATTCTCGTCGTCCATCTGTCGCAAAATCTCAAATAAATGATGCGCAATGGCTTCTTCGTCCTTACGGCTTCCAAGACTTCTGCGAACATCTGCGCGATAGCCATCATAAGTTTCATCCGTCGCAATCACACCTGTTTTGATTCCTTTTTCAGAAGCCTCTGCATTCCAATTAACCTCAAATACCTTCTTGGTAATAGGCTCGCCACGGCGGTTGGTAATCCAGACAGAATCCTTCTTTACCACAGCAATTTCACCATCGTTAATAATATAGGTACGACGGGTGCGGGCAATAATAGCAGGGATATCGGAAGCAATAAAGTTCTCTCCCTCCCCTAAGCCAATAACCAGTGGATTATCCTGCTTGGTGCAAATCAAGGTATCAGGATCATGCTTGGACATGAAAACGATAGAATAGGAACCCTCAATCTGCTTCAAAACCTTGCGAACAGCAGCCTCGAAATCCCCATCATAAGCCTCTTCCAACAAATGAGGCAGCACCTCAGTATCAGTCTCAGACTTGAATACATGGCCCTTCTCAATCAACTGCTCCTTAAGCACCAGATAGTTCTCAATAATACCATTATGTACTACTGCAAAATCTCCAGTGCAATCAGTATGAGGATGGGAGTTAAAATCAGATGGAGCACCATGAGTTGCCCAACGGGTGTGACCAATACCAATGCAGCCTACAGGCACATTGCCATCAATCTTCTTCTCCAGCTCTGCCAGACGGCCTACGCTTTTCTCCACACGAATCTTATCAGTTTCGTCATTGTATACAGCAATACCAGCAGAGTCATAACCTCTGTACTCCAGCTTGTTCAGGCCCTCCAGCAAAAATTTTGCTGCCTGCTTATCGCCTACATAACCAACAATACCACACATAATATACCTCCGTATCTGCCAGCATCACAATGCTGGCACAGGATAGAAAGTCTCTCTGACATCTACTACAACCATCTATCCGGAAGTCCTGTCTACCCGCGCCATCTGCTTTGTACCATCAGTTACCTGTGGCTTTGACATAGGCTTTCGATGGGGCACCACCGAGAGGCATCCGCTGAAAATTCGACAACCTCTTTCCTCGTCAGCCTGACCATATATCAGGCTCATGCGCTAAATATTGTGAAAACTTCTATATAAAAGACATTCACCATACTTTTTCTCCTGCCAACATATTCTCCCCAGGACTAGAAAGAATAATCTACAGGAAATGGTTTTCTAAAGCAAAGCTTATCTGAAAACTCTCCATTATTCTAATTTATTCATGCACAATAGTCAATAGCATTTGCCAGCAAAATCAAAATTATTTTTGAAACCAAGCTGCGTTTTTTTTCTTCAGTCCTAAGCATAAGTCCCAACGCAATGCTCGCACCGCTTCCGTCTGCCGCAAGAATAATTTCCTTAGATTCATCATCTTCTAAAATTCCGCTGAAAACTTTTTCAACATCTTCAATTGAAGAAGGAAAAGGATAAGAAGGAGCAAGCCTGAATTCCGGCACAACAACTTTTGCAGAAACAGCATTTGCAAAGATTGAGCAAAAACTTCTCCAGCTGTCCCGCGAACCTCCAACACAGGTTATTCATTGATTTTACGCTGCGCAAGCCCAAGAACATCGAGGTGA
>OQVT01000415.1_pt1 | contig 23350 bp, 19 predicted proteins | sample 1691561 | NCBI WGS metagenome assembly OQVT01 (sample SAMN03418260, study PRJEB22391) | human gut metagenome | biome: human-gut; feature: organic feature; material: feces | host: Homo sapiens | place: Tanzania | collected 2013-01 | reverse complement strand
GATGCAGATGCTCTACGACCGCAGGAACGATGATCTTGAATGCCTGCGGAACTATTATGTATCTCATGGTCTGTCCGCTGCTGAGTCCAAGTGACCTTGCAGCTTCCGTCTGCCCTTTGTCTATTGCCTGAAGACCGCTTCGTATTATCTCTGCCATATATGCGGAGCTGTTGATGCCGCATGCGATAAATCCGACTATTATCATGTGTTCCCAGTTGAACTGGAGACCGAATGCGGATTTGAGAAGCTGAGGGACACCATATGCCAGTATCAGCACCTGAACCAGCAGAGGAGTTCCTCTGAGTATGTCCACATATACCGTAGCGATCGCTCTGAGTATCTTGTATTTTGATCGTTTGGCTATAGCAACAAAAAGACCTATGATCATGCCGCCGGTAACCGCAACGAGTGAGATTATCAGCGTAACAGGGATACCTCTTGATGCTACAACTATACCTTGTAAATATTCCGCCAAACCGCTTCCTCCTTAAAAGCCAAAAAGCCGACCTCCGGCTGCAGATACAGCCAGAGGTCAACCAATTATCTGCTTTATTATTCTAAAACCTACAGTTCTGCCTATTTATTGAACCATTCGTCAACCAGCTTGTCGAATGTTCCGTCTTCCTTGATGTTCTTGAGACCGTCGTTGATCTTCTTGAGAAGTTCATCGTTGCCCTTCTGAACTGCGAATCCGTAGCTTTCTGCGTTGAGAGCATCGCCTACCATCTTGATCTTGTCAGGCTGCTTCTTCATGTAAGCTTCGTTTACCGGCTTGTCATTGATTACTGCTGAAACGTCGCCGTTGATCAGCTGCATTTGAAAGATATAAGCTTGAGAGCTATTCAAAAGCCGACAGAAGAAAAATTGCATCGGTCTGCTATGAAATGAAAATCCAGTCATTAAGAAACATAAAAATAATAAGTTGCTTCAGATTAAGAGAATACTTTCGAGGATAGCTCTATTTTCGAAGAAGGAGTGTGCCGGTGGCACATGACTGATGAAAAAAAATATAGACCGGAAAGAGTCCTTAAGATGATGCAGCTTTTTTTGAAGGTTACTAAGGTAGATTCCGTGAAAGGAAGTACCTTTGTAGTCATGGATAAGAACTCTGCACAAGCAAAGCTCTACGTGCACTACCCCGGTTTCATTCTTCCCGATGGTATGTTGGATTTTTTTTCGAACTGGTCTGGATGGAGACGATGTCTCTCACGGCCAGGGAGGCGAAGAAGGAAGTTGCGTACACCGGTATACTGCACATACATCTTATTGATGGAGAATTATATAGGTAGCGCTATGGCCGGCGTCCGTTTGCGCCCCACCGGTGGCAAAAAGGATTAAAGGCACCGTGCTGACAATTGTGGGTGTTGGAAAAAGGGAAGTGCTTGTCGTTGATGCTAAAAATATTGAATATGAGGAAAATAACCTTTTTGATGGCGCTGATGCTGTCCGTGTGTCCGCTCGGCGCCGGGATGTGGGTCTCTGCGCGGGAACTGACTCCGCGCTGGACTTTGGAATATTCACGGAAAGACACTTCGGCGCTTTTCATGGACATCTACTCTCCGGCGGAGGGGAGCGTGACGGAGATTGACGGCCGCAGGAAGCCGACGATCCTCTATGTGTTCGGAGGCGGGTTCATGGAAGGGAACAGGCGTGACGGGACGGCTATGGAGTGGTTCAGGGATCTGACTGATGATGGCTATGGGGTGGTGGCGATTGACTACCGCCTTGGCTTAAAGGGGGTCAGGGGCGTTACCGCCTCGGAGTTCGTCGTGCTGTTGGAAAGGGCAATAAACCTTGCGGTTGAGGATCTGTTCAGCGCGACATCCTATCTGATCGAGCATCGGGATGAACTGGGCATAGATTCGTCCGCCCTTGTGGTCGCGGGATCCTCTGCCGGCGCGATAACCGCGTTACAGGCTGAATATGAGATCTGTAACGGAACGCCCGTCGCGTCGGTGCTGCCGGAGGGCTTCAACTATGCCGGCGTGATGTCCTTCGCCGGAGCGCTGCTTGTCAAAGGATGTGCTATTGAATATTCCCGAAAACCTTGTCCGACACTTTTGATGCACGGCACGAAGGATGACATCGTGCCTTATGAGGTTACCAGTTACGGCGGCTACTCGTTCCGTGGCTCGTCAGCCCTGGCCAAGGCGTTGTCTGACAACGGTTATGACTATCGCATCTACCGGTACCTTGGCAACAATCACACTGTCGCCGGCTTTATGCATTTCACTCTGGACATAGAAAGGGATTTCTTGGAGCGTAACGTGATGCAGGCTGTCCGTCTGAACGTTGACGCTCTGATAGAAGACCCGTCCCTGCCATATTACCCCTCAGGTAACAGCAATCTTTACGACATCAAGACCGATAGGACAGGCTCAGCGGCCAAAAGGGGCGCTCCTTTAGTCTCAGGTAACAGCAATCTTTACGACATCAAGACCGATTGACCAGACGCGAGATGGAGACGATGGGGAAGCGTCGTGAATCGCAACAGCCTGATTATCTGTGGACAAGACATCCGTCTTTGGTCGGCATGGACTGAAGGGAATCGTTTATGTTGCTCTTAATGAGAAGATTACTGCTCATCTGCTGATACAAAGCAGGTGAGCTCTAATGCTTTATTGATAAAGTTATTAGCGCATTTCCTTTGGACGCGGCTCCGCATTTTCTCGCTGTATTCAACCGAGTTCTGTCATGCTTCTAATGGCAAAAAAAGTATTATTTACAGTTTTATACATAATACACTAATGCTCAATCAATTACCAATTGTAGTAAAAAATTGGATTAATAATATTGTATTTTATTGTTTTGTATATTGATTGAAAAGTATTATATTTGACACAACACTAAAAATAAAGCCAGATGAAGTCTTTCAGATTATCACTTCTCGCAGCCTTCTCATTAATGGCTGTCTCGTTTCAGGCAAAGGCAGGGGAATGGATTCGGATCAATCAGGTCGGTTATCTTCCCGATGCCTCCAAAGTGGCGGTTTATGTCAGCAATGACGTGGAACCGCATGAAATCCCATCATTCTCCGTCGTGGACGCATCCACAGGAGAAACGGTGTATGCCTCAAGACCGGAGGATGTAAGGAACACAGGTGTGATGGGTGAACTCAAAACAACTGTAAGACTCGACTTTTCCGCGCTCACGGCGGAAGGCAACTATTTCATTGTGGCTGGCGGATCAAAATCCTCCGTGGTAAGGATCAGCGCTGGGGCCTATGACGGAGCCGCTGATTTTGTCCTGAACTATATGCGTCAGCAACGTTGTGGTTGGAATCCATTCATGAGGGACAGCTGCCACGTCAAGGACGGCTACATTCGCTATCATCCTACAAAGGAGGGGCAGTGGATAGACGTGCGCGGGGGATGGCATGACGCTTCGGACTGCCTTCAGTACACGACCACTTCGGCCAACGCCATCTATCAGATGATGTTTGCCTACCAGAGTAATCCGGAAGCTTTTGGGGACGAGTATCTTGCCGACGGTACTCCGGGCGGGAACGGCATCCCTGACATAATTGATGAGATCTACTGGGGCTTGGACTGGCTTGACAGGATGAATCCGGAGCCGGGTGAGTTCTACAACCAGATCGCGGATGACCGCGATCATGTAGGAATGCGTGAGCCTGCCAAGGACATCGCGGACTACGGTTGGGGAAAGAACAATGGTCGTCCGGTCTACTTTGTCAGCGGTGAGCCTCAGCAGAGGTACAATCTCACCAATGCAACCACAGGCACTTCCAGCACAGTGGGGAAGTTCGCGTCAGATTTCGCGCTTGGCTCGAAGATTCTGGCTCCGTTCTATCCTGAGTTCGCCGCAAGGATCGGGGCTAAGGCTGAGGGAGCCTATCAGCTTGGAATAGATAAGCCGGGAGTTTGCCAGACGGCGTCTGTGGTCTCTCCATACATCTATGAGGAGGACAACTGGGTTGATGACATGGAACTTGCCGCGGTGGAAATGTACCATAGCACAGGAGATGCGAAGTATCTCTCGCAGGCCATTGAATATGCCAGAAGGGAGCCGGTGACTCCGTGGATGGGAGCGGACAGCGCGAGACACTATCAGTGGTACCCGTTCATGAATATGGGACACTATCACCTTGCCAAAGATGGCAACGCCAGAGTCTCGGCGGAGTTTATCCGCAATCTCAGATCCGGAATCCAGAGGACATTCGAGAAGGCGGAAGGGACCCCTTTCCTTTATGGAATACCATCAATCTGGTGTTCCAATAATCTTACGACCGCAATGCTCACCCAGTGCATTCTCTATCGTCATCTTACTGGAGACGAGACCTACAAGGAGATGGAAGGCGCGCTCAGGGATTGGCTGTTGGGGTGCAACCCTTGGGGAGTCTGCATGATTGTTCAGATGCCCGGGGCTGAGGTCTATCCTACCCAGCCGCACTCGTTCATCGTCAATCTCAACCTTGGCAACACAAGTGGAGGACTTGTTGACGGACCTGTCTACAGCGCGATATTCTCCGGTTTAAAGGGCGTGAATATGGAAGGTGGGATCAACTATCTTGATGTCCAGCCCGGCACTATGGTCTACCATGACAGTACCCATGACTATTCAACGAACGAGCCTACCATGGACGGCACGGCGTCTCTGACATTCCCGTTCTCTGCCTATCAGATGGAGGGAGCCGCACTTAAGGGGGTAAGGAAGGATAAGAACGGTGTGGTGAGCAGAGTAAATGCCAACGAAAAGAAGGTCTATCTTGTCTTCACGGCGCATTACAGTTCGGATGACAAAGGACATTTTGAGAATTTTGACGGTGTGGTTCCCGTCCTGAACACCCTTAAGGCCAAAGGTGTGAAGGGTTCTTTCTTCCCGACCGGCGAGTGCTTCAGGCAACCAAGGTACAAGGCTCCGATCAAGAGAATCATCCGGGAAGGGCATTATCTTTCAGGCCATTCAGACAGGCATCTGCTTCTGTGTGAGGGTGGGGTCAGTCTTGTGTCCTCTGATTCCCTTGTCCGGGACATCCGCGGTATGGAGGCGGAGCTTGAGCGTTTCGGACTCACCAAAGACCGGTTCCGCTGGATGATACCTCCTTACGAGACCTGCGACGAGGCTTCCGCCTATGTTCTCAAAGGCTTGGGCTACAAACTGGTGAAGCCTACCTCAGGACTTGTCACGGGGCTTGACTGGGCCGCGGAGGGGGAGACCGCCTACAGAAGTGCCGGGTCGTTGGTTCAGAACATCTGGGACTTTGATGACAAATATGGTCTCAACGGGGCCGTCATCCTTGTCCATGCGATGAACTATCCTGGCAGGGCAAAGGAAGACCGGGTATATTCCCATCTCGGAGAAATCATTGACGGGCTTCGCGCGCGTGGATATTCCTTTGGTACATTCAAAGAACTCTAACGTTCAGACATTATGGCGGTAATAGCGATAGACCTTGGTGGTACAAAGGCGCTTGGGGCGGTCTTCGATGCTTCGGGCAAGATGTGCGCAAGGCAGGTTAAACTCCTTGACGGAGCGAAGGGTGATGCGGTAGGAGACATTGTCTTAGACCTCATCAAGGCTCTTTGCGGCTCCTGCCGGGGAGAAAGGGTCGAGGCGGTGGGAATATGTGTGCCAGGGATAGTCTTCTCTAAGCAGGATGTTGTCTGGGCCCCGAATATTCCCGGTTGGGAAAGATACCCGCTCAAAAAAAGGATCTCCGGTCTGGTCGGCCCTGACGTCAAGGTGGAGATTGAGAGCGACAGGACATGCTACATTCTTGGCGAGGTCTGGAAAGGAGCCGCCAAAGGATGCGGCAATGCCATCTACATCGCTGTCGGGACTGGTATCGGGGTCGGTATTCTGGTTGACGGCAGGGTGCTCCATGGCGCTGAGGACATCATCGGAGCCGCTGGCTGGATGGCTCTTCATTACCCTTACCAGCAGGAGTATATTCCTACCGGATGTTTTGAATATTATGCCTCAGGCAACGGCATCGCGACCCAGATTCACCGGGCGCTGCGCTGCAACCGCAACTACACCGGGGTGCTGAGCGGCAGACCTATAGATGAGATCACTTCCCATGACGTGTTTGACGCGTACCATAAAGGCGACCGTCTGGCCGCGAAAGTTCTGGACAAGGCTGTGGAGATGTGGGGAATGGCCGCCGCTAATCTGGTCAGCATCCTGAATCCTGAGAAAGTAATCTTCGGAGGAGGAGTCTTCGGGCCTGCTGAGGAGTTTATCGGGAGGATTTACGATGAAGCCTGCAAGTGGGGACAGCCTATAGCGATGGATCACGTGGAGTTCCGCGTCTCAGAGGTTCAGGGAGAAGCTGCTCTTTATGGTTCGGCCTATCTGGCTTTCAAGACTATAGGACAACAAGAGAAGTAGGAAGACCATGCGTGGATATTCAACATCATCAGTTTTCGTCTCGGCTTGCGCCGGGATGGCGTTTTTCGGGGTGGCGATGCTTTCCCTGGCTCCGATTCTCGGACGGTTGAACGGCATTGTGGACGGAGCCAACGGCTTGCCGTCGACAATGTCTCTTGGAATCCTTTTGGGCACAATAGTGTTCGGTCCTGTGGTTGACCGTTTCGGCTACAAATGGCTTCTCGCGCTCAGTTCCGTCCTTGCTCTCTCGGGGCTTCAAGGCCTTGCGAACTTCAGGGAGATAGGAATGCTTCATCTTTCCATCTTCTGTCTCGGAATAGGCGGAGGCATACTCAACGGCGAGACCAATGCCCTTGTGTCAGACATCTATGACGATGACAAGAGGGGAGGACGCCTCGGTCTGCTCGGCGCGTTCTACTGCGTCGGAGCATTGCTGTGGACCTTGCTGAACTACTTCATCGTGGATTTCACAATCACTCTCAACGCAGTGTCAGCGGTGATGGCGGCGTTCATCGTCTTCTTCGTGTTTACCCGTTTCCCTGCCGCCAAGCCATCGGAGAACGTGTCGATGAGGAAGACAGCCGGGCTGCTGAGATACCCTGCTCTTATTCTCTTTGCGGTCATCCTTTTCTTTGAGAGCGGCTTTGAGGGAGCGCAGGGTAATTTCACGGTCTCGTACCTCAGTGACAAAGAAGGGATGAGCATGGCCTCCGCCACTCTTGCCATGACTTGGTTCACCGTCGGGATGTTGGCTGGTCGTCTGCCTCTTGGCTTCATCCTTGGAAAACTTGGAGCTATCGGAACCCTATATTCCTATCTGTCCGCCGCTCTTGCAGGAGTGATGCTGCTCCTTCTTTGCTCCGGGAGCGTTTTTGCGGCCTACCTTTCGATGATTCTGATCGGATTTGGAGTCGGCGCGACTTATCCTGTCATTCTCAACTACATCGGAGGAGCCTTCCGGGAGCTGTCCGGCACGGCGATCTCGATTGCGTTGTTCATTGCGCTGCTGGGGCAGTACACTTTCAACAAACTGACCGGAGCCGCTTTTGACGCCGGGCGCCAGATGCTCTTGCCTGTTCTTCTTGTCGTTGCGGTTGCATGCATGATGACGCTTGTCCCTTTGGCAGTCAAGGTCTCGTCGCGGATGAAAGGATGACACTTTTATGAATATTCAAACAACTCAATAGTTAAACTTTTTAATCTACAAACAATGTTAGCAAACGAATGGAAACAAAACGCCTTCGATGTCATGAATGAGATCGAGGCTACACAGATGGAACAAATCAAGAAAGTTGCCGAGGTGATGGCTGATTGCATCCAGTCAGGTCATCTTGTACACACTTTCGGCTGCGGTCATGCCAATCTTCCGATCGAGGAGATGTATCCGAGGATCGGTGGCATCGTAGGATTCCATCCTCTTTGCGAGCTCCCTTTGACATTCTTCACCCACATCGTAGGCGAGATGGGTATCAACCAGTTCCTGTGGCTTGAGAGAGAGGAAGGCTATGGCCAGGCGATAATGCAAAGCTGGAACTTCGACAAGAATGATCTTCTCTGGATCTTCTCGCACACCGGAGTGAACGCTGTCAACATTGATGTCGCCAATGAGGCTCACAAGCGTGGCATGAAGGTCATCGTCTGCGGATCGGCAGGCAGGACCGGTGACAAGAAACCTCGCCACTCAGGCGGAAAGAACCTTTTCCAGATCGCTGATTATGTGGTTGACACATGCTGCCCTCTTCAGGATGCGTCCGTGACTTTGAAGAATCACTTCGACAAGATCGGACCTCTTTCCACAATGGCTTCCATCACATGTGTCTGGATGATCATCACGACAGTCTGCGAGATTCTTGCGGACCGTGGAATGAAACTTCACATCAACCCGTCCCACAACATACCGGGCGACACCACCGCAAGGGAGCGTCTTGCCGAGTGTATCGCCGCCTATAAGGAAAGTGTGAAAGGCTGCTGATCAGGTTCGGAAAACACTGAAACTATTATTGAACTCTCCTCTGTCTGTCCTGTCGGAACCTGAGTATTCCGGAAGGCTCCCAGGGACAGGGATGGGGGAGTTTTATCTTTACCAATTATATTCAACCCAAAAACAGTTGTTATGCTACACACAGAAAAACGCTCGCTCATTCCTTGGACGCTCAAGGTCTGCGCCGCTGTGCTGTCGCTTTTCGGGATGAGTGTCATCCCCATGGGCGCACAGTCTGTTCTGAGCGGTACCGTGGTCACAGCCTCGGACGGACAGCCTATTGTAGGAGCTTATGTCCTTGTAAAAGGTACCACTGTGGGAACCACTACGGAAGTTGACGGTACCTTCAGGATTGAAGCATCCTCCGGAACCATTCTGGAAGTCTCTCAGATGGGCTATGTCACACGTCAGGTGAAAGCTTCGGATGGGATCAGGATCGCTCTTGATGAAGACCAGCTTTGGCTGGATGACGTTGTTGTCGTCGGCTATGGCGTACAGAAAAAGAAGCTTGTCACAGGCTCCACCGTGCAGGTAAAGGGCGATGACATCGCCAAACTCAACACCGTGGATGTCCTTGGAGCGTTGCAGTCACAGTCTCCGGGAGTCAACATCGTCCAGAACAATGGCTTCCTTGGATCCGGCTTCAAGGTCAACATCCGTGGTCTTGGCACAATCGGTGATTCCGCGCCTCTTTATGTCGTTGACGGAGTTGCCAACGGCAGCATCTCCGCGCTCAATCCGTCCGACATTGAATCTGTTGATGTGCTGAAAGACGCCGCATCAGCCGCGATCTACGGAGCAAGGGCGGCAAACGGTGTCATCCTCATCACCACCAAGAAAGGAAAAGAGGGACAGGCTTCTGTCACCTATGATGGATACTACGGTCTCCAGAATCTTTATAAGATTCCTACTCTGTTGAACGCCAATGAGTTCATGCAGATTCAGGATGAATCCAGAATCATGGACGGTCTTGCTCCTTACAATTGGGAGAACCACATCGGTCCACGTCTCTATAAGGCCATAAAGGATGGCTGGACAGGTACCAACTGGCTCAAGGAGATCATCAATGAGGACGCTCCTGTCCAGAATCATTCGGTTAATGTCACTGGCGGGTCGAAGACGGGTACATATTCATTAGGACTTGCCTACACGGGACAGGACGCCACGATGGGCGTGCCTTCATCCATTCCTCACCTTGACCGCTATAACTTCAGGGTGAACTCTGAGAACACAGTCTTCAAAAAAGGTTCTTTGGATGTGTTGAAGGTCGGCCAGACCCTTAACTACCGCTACCAGAAAACCACAGGATCCTTCGCTACGGAGGGCATATACTGGAACGGAGTCCACAACATGCTTGTGATGAGTCCGCTTATGCCGGCCTATAACTCTGACGGAAGCTACTATGTCTTTGAAGACAGGGTGGCAGACAGCTACGTCTGGGACACCGCCAACGGTGCGGCGAAGAACCCGATCGCCTACATGGACTATACCTCCAACCAGAATGTGTCCAAGAGTCATTATCTTCAGGCCAGTGTCTATGCGGTTCTCCAGCCGATAGAAAGGCTCAACATCAAGAGTCAGTTCGGTTACATGATGAGCTCTTCAAGCTACCGCTCCTACATGCCGGAATATGACCTCGACGCCACTGCCAAGAGGGAGATGGATCAGGTCTCCCAAAGCATGTCTCTGTCTAACCGCTGGTCTTGGGAAAACACGGCCAGTTACTCATTCAATATCAATGAGCATCAGATTGACGCCCTTGTGGGAAGCTCTCTGGAAAAGTGGGGCTACGGTGAGTCTCTCAGCGCAAGCAATGTGGATTCCAATTTCGGAGACCTTGAGCATGCTTATCTTTCAAATGTGTCCACTACACCTTCATCAATGTCGAGCATCAGCGGATCACCTTCCCAGAAGAACTCCATAGCATCCTTCTTCGCCCGCGCGAACTGGAACTGGAAGGAAAAGTACATGGCTTCGGCTACGATGCGCGCTGATGGATCATCCGTTTTCGCAAGAGGCTATCGTTGGGGCTATTTCCCTTCAGCATCAGCTGGTTGGGTCATCACCAACGAAGACTTCTTCAAGGGGCTTGGACTTGACAGTGTGCTGGACTTCCTCAAGCTTCGCGCGTCTTGGGGACAGAATGGAAACTGCAATGTGACCGGTTTCCAATACCTTTCGCTTGTGACCTCGAACAACGGTTACGGTGGCTATGTCTTCGGTGATGTCATCGACAAGCGCGAAATAGGCTCCTATGCCTACAAACTGACCAACTCCGAACTGAAATGGGAAACATCAGAGCAAACCAACATCGGTTTCGATGCAAGACTGTTCGGGAATCGTCTCGGAGTGGAGTTTGACTGGTACAACAAACTTACAAAAGACTGGCTTGTGGTGGCTCCTGTGCTTTACTCCTATGGTGCCAACGCTCCATACGTCAATGGTGGAAATGTCAAGAACCAAGGTTTGGAATTCGGTCTGCACTGGAATGATAGCGTCGGAGAAGTGTTCTATGGTGTCAATCTGACCGGAGCGCACAATAAGAATAAAGTCACCAAGATCGCCAATGCCGATGGGATCATCCACGGAACGGGAAGTATTCCATGGGAAGGAGCCGAGGAACTCTATAGGGCAGAGGTAGGCATGCCTATCGGTTACTTCTACGGCTACAAGACTGCGGGAGTGTTCCAGAATCAGGCTGAGATTGATGCCTACAAGGGAGCTCTCCTGAACGGTGAGAACACAAACCCTGGCGATGTCATCTATGTTGATTCCAACAATGACGGAGTCATTGATGCGAATGACCGTACCATGATCGGAAACCCGCATCCGGACTTCACCCTTGGGCTTTCCTTCAATATTGAGTGGAAAGGAATAGATCTCTCAATCTCTGGTTTCGGATCGTTCGGACAGCAGATCTTCAAGTGCTACAGGGACTTCTCCTCATCACCTCTGAACAACTACACGACCGACATCCTGAAGAGATGGACGGGAGAGGGTTCTTCCAACAAGTATCCTCGCCTTGCCAGCTCTTCAAACAGCAACTGGAACAGGATCTCTTCTCTTTACATAGAAGATGGGGACTATTTCAAGGTGCAGAACATAACCCTCGGCTACGACATTGCCAAGGCGTTCAAGAAGTTCCCTCTCAAGACTTGCCGTGTCTATGTGACAGGACAGAATCTCTTTACATTCACTTCGTACTCCGGAATGGATCCGGAGATCGGCTACGGTGGTGGCAGCGGCTGGGCACAAGGCATTGACTTGGGCTACTATCCAAGTGCCCGCACCATCCTTTTCGGAGTCAACCTCAAATTTTAGAAGGAGAAATGAATATGAAAAAGATCATAATCAATATTGTCCTTGCCGTGACCACGGTGTTTGCGCTGTCAGCGTGCGAGGACTTTCTCGACACCAAGAATCTTACCCAGAAGACAACCGAGAACTTCCCGGAGACAGAGAAAGACGCGCAGGAGATGGTCACCGCCATCTATGCCCATCTGCTTTTCGAGAGTCCTGAGACGTCCTCTCAGTTCTATGTCGCCCAGCTTGCCGGAGACGATTGCCTTGGCGGGAACCTCTCGTACTCAGGGAACTGTGCCACGAACTTCCTCTTGTACAAGGACAATCTTAACGGGCTGCTTTCCTTGTGGGATCGCGACTACACCCTCATCAACAGGGCCAACAGCGCCCTCGCGTCATTCGGGAATGTGAAATCATGGTCATCCGAGGAGGAAATGAACCGCCTTATCGGCGAGACCTATTTCCTTCGCGCGTTTGCCTACAATGAGCTTGTGCAGATTTTCGGCGGTGTTCCGCTTAGGACCAACACCGAGACTGTCAACCTTCCGAGGGCAAGCGTGGAAGAAGTTTACACCGTCATCGAGAGCGATCTCCTCCAGGCCATAAGCTTGATGCCGGACAAAATCTACACAGCCGGCTCTCCGATGACCGGTCATGCCACCAAGTATGCGGCTGAGGCTATGTTGGCTCGTGTGTTCCTGTTCTACACCGGACGTTATGGGAAGGATACCCTTCCAGGCGGAACTACCAAGGCAGAGGTCGTCAAGCATCTTGAGGATTGCATCAATAATTCCGGCCATGATCTTGTGAAGGATCAGCGTGAGATCTGGGGGTACACCAACACGACGGTCAACAGCAACAATTCCGGCTACAGGTACCAGTACCCGATAGATCATGACCTGCACTGGGTCGGCAACAGCTGCGTGGAGACAGTGTTCGCCAACAAGCATAACCTCACCTCAAACTGGACCTACACATGGTTCTCCAACACCTGGTCCATGTTCTGCTCACCGTCAAACGACAACAGGGACATCAAGCAAAGCTATCCTTTCAGCTTCGGCTGGGGTGCAGGCCCGGTCTCTCCGAAAATGGTCGATGAGTGGAAGGATTGGGCCGCGAGGCAGTCTTACACAGATGGCTACACAGAGGATCCGCGTCTGACCGGTTCTATCTGGTCCTACACTGCGTACGATCCGAACAACAAGGGCAATGTCCTTCTTGACAGAAAACTCGACAAGGGAGAGCCTGACTATACCGTCTCCTATCGCTATTACGAGCAGACCGGCTACTTCCAGAAAAAGTACATCAATGTGGGTGCATGGGATGACGAGTCCAACTCTTTCAAGAACTCTTGGGCTCTTGTTGAGAATCCGGGCGTCACGGCCCAGACTTCCGCCCAGCTTGTGCAGACGACCGACCTCATCCACATCCGTTTCGCTGATGTGCTGCTGATGCACTCCGAACTTACCGAAACCGCTGACGGCATCAACAGGGTCAGAGAAAGAAGCCATCTGGCCCCGGTGTCCTACTCTCCGGAGAATCTCAAGAACGAGCGCCGTTGGGAACTTGCGTTCGAGTCTGTCCGTTGGTTTGACCTTCTCCGTTGGGCAGGTCCTTCTCTTGAGTCGGCCGGAAAGATCCTCAATGATCAGACAGGTTTCGACCTGATCAACGAAGGAATTGTCACCCCTATGGTGAGATACGATTACGCGGCACGTCTCAAACAGACCCAAGGTTACTGGCCTATTCCTCAGGATGAGATTGACATCGCGGGAGGAACCCTTGAGCAGAATCCGGGGTGGGATGCCTCAGCGGCATTTGTTGATTGGAACAATTTCAAATAGCAGATGAGAATATGAAAAAGATACGTATAATTACTGCCATAGCGCTTCTTGCCAGCATGGCGGCATGTAACCCGATAGAGGACAAGTCGTTGCGTGATGACTACATCACCAACGCCGGGACTCCTGTCACATCTGAGGAACTAACGTCCTATCTCCATGTGGATCAACCGTATCCGAACACGGAGACGGCTGTGGAAGGAGACCAGATTGTCTCCCTCAAGAATGATCGCCCTGAGATCGGAGGCGTGTGGCATGTCGTCACTTCCATGGGTGAGACCATCCTCAAGAGCGATAGTTGCACCTACACTTATGAGTCAAATGGTGAGTTCGAGGTGTACTATGTCGCCCTTTCCGCAGGAAAGATTGTCGAGTCGGCACATTTCCCGATCACTGTCACCAATGTCTTTGATCCGTGGGCCGGCTATCTGACCGGTGCAAAGGACAAGGCCGACAGGGGCGCGAAAAAGACTTGGGCCTGGAGAGAGGTCTCATGGGGCTCTGTCTGCAACATGGGAGCGCATGGTGGCTGGAAGTATGCTTCCGCCGGCTATACTCCCGAGTCCAACTTCTGCTGGTGGGGCAATGTCAAGATGAGCGATGTGTCCGCCGATGAGAAAATGGTTTTTGAATATGCGGGCAGCAAGATGACAACTTACAATGCTGACGGTTCAGTAAAAGCCACAGGAACATTCGGTTTCAACAAGGAAGTCCCTGAGGACGCGGTACTTGGCAGTCTGATCACCACCGCTCCTACCATCGGAGCAAGATTTGATGAGGTCGGGCAGGGACAGAACAACTCCTTCTACCTGCTGACTTTTGACAATGACTACATCACGATCTTCCATAAGACTCCATCCTCTGCCATGGCGGACTGGAGCGACTATGGTTGGTACGCTTATTTCAAGGCGGTGGAATAATAACGGCCATGTGTATCCAAAGGACGGTGGGCCAGCCGGAAAACCGGTGGCCCCTGGCCTTTGATATTCATAAAGTTTTTTCAGATGAAGATGCCCTCACATATTCATGCTCTAATGTTGGTGTTCGCTGGATTTGTCGCCTTTGGTTGCTCGCAAGGAACGACGATGACGATTGAAGGCAGCATTGACAGACGCTATGACGGTCAGACCATATTCCTTGTGCCACAGCCTTATCCCACTTTGGAAACGGTTGATTCCACCAAGGTAAGGAAGGGCAGGTTCCGTTTCACGGCGGATGCGTCCACGGTGAGGATGTGTGATGTCACCATCTCCAACAAAGCCCGCGCTCCGTTTGTCCAAAGGCTTCTTGTGGCGGTGGAGCCAGGCACGCTCAATGTGCGTCTGGACACTGTCAGCTCGGCCTGCGGAACACCTCTCAACGCTTTCCTGCAGTCCTGGAAGGAGGCACTTCAAAGGGGAGAGGATGTCGAGTCTGCCACCATGGACATCATACGGAATAACCCCAATCCGCTTGGGGGCTATCTGTATTACATGTACGACAGGGCGATGTCTGAATCACAGAAAAGAGAGTTGGACTCGTTGGGCATAAACACTTTCCGTCCAGATGTCAGCAGATAGATCCACAAAAAGGCAGATAGCGCTTGCAGGAGCGGCTTTCATCGTGCTTTGGACCGTTCTCCAGATTCTTTGTCCCTATCATCTTGCCTTCAAGGAGCAGGCGGATTATTTTCTGCTTGACCGCACGTTTGTCCTGTCATTTCTCATGAAACCGGCTTTTTTGAGCGAGTTGGCAGGCGGCTGGCTGACGCAGTTCTACATGCTTGTGGGATTCGCTCCGGTGGTGCAGACTTTGTTGTGTGCCCTGCTGTGGGCAGGAATGTCCGTCTTCCTGAAAAGAGAAGGCGTGTCCTCACCGTATCTGGCCGCTTTGGTCCCTGCTTTGCTGGAAGGGGCTCTCTCATGCCTTTTCGAATATCCTGTCAGCATGACCATCGGCGCTGTTGTGTCCGCCTGGGCAGCCGTGGCCTGCCAGTCGTTCAAAGGGCGGTTGCAAAGGCCTCTTGAGCTTTTGATGCTTCTTCTTGGCTATCCGCTGATTGGATCCCCTGTCTTTCTCCTTTTGGTTCTGTTGCTTTACAAGAACCGCCGGAGTCCGGGCCATGTATTGCTCCTTGCCGTTTCCCTGACCGCTGAGATATTCCTTTTCAGGAATATCTACAGGCTGACATCCGCGCAGGCTTTTGTCTATCCGGTTGTTCCGGGCTATTATTTCGGGCGCGCGGCTCTCATTTTCTACGTTGAGGCCGGAACCCTGCTCGCAGCCCTCGCAGCCATGTCGTCAGACAAGTGGCTGAGACGTTTTTTGAGGATCATTTGCGGATTGATGGTCGTGTTCGCGTTCTGTCTCACTGTGACGCCAAAGGAGGAATGGGACATCAAGATCAGTTCTCTGGCCTATTATGGAAAATGGGACAAAGTAAGTGAGATGGGAAAGACCAATCCGTACAAGAGTGTGACAGGATCATATTTCTACAATGTTTCCTCAAGCCGCGAAGGCACATTGCCGGAGGATATTCTGGAGGTCTATCAGCCATTGTGGAAAGGACTGTTTCTGGCTATCAATGAAAATTCCGGCTACAGAAGGGTCTTCGACAGTGTGGAGGCTCTGATGGTTTGTGGCGATTTCGCCCAGGCGCAGCACTCCGCTTTGCTTGGCATGACTTTCACTCCGAGACAACGCTCGTCCAGAATGCTCCGCAGACTTTGTGAGATCGCTATGGCGAACGGTGACTTTGCGGCCGCGGGGAAGTACGCGGACATGCTTCAAAAGACATCGCTTCACCGCGGCTGGGCCTCGTCTGTGCTTACAATGGTGGAATCATGCGAAAGACAGCCTGTCTATGGAAGCGCCGATGACATCCTTTTCAGTGCCAATGATTGGTTCGCATCCCTGCGCAATCTTGCGGAAGGGAATGATGCGGCTCTTGACAGGCTGTTGTGCCTTGACCTTCTTGTCAAGGACATAGCCTCTTTCAGAAAAGACTATGACACCTACTACAAGCCGAAGCACGCCTCTGCTCCGGCATTGTACCAGCAAGCTTTGATGATGACATTCGACGAGAATGTTTCTCCGTCAGAGCAACTCTCTGAATATGCCATATCCTCGGATGTGTCCGAAATGTGCCTTGAGTTCATTTCAAGACGCGAGGCAGGGGAGGTTTTGACCCCGGATTCAAGCTTCGGGAAGACATATTGGTACTACTATTATTTCGCTCAACCACAATGACAGGAAAAAACAAAATGATCATCGCTGCGATCATGGCTGTGATGACTGTCTTCGGATGCCGTGAGTCAGATCACGCGGATCATCCTGACGGAATTGTGATGACGCCAGACTACAAGGATATTGTGATTCCGTTCAACATCGCTCCTTTGAACTTTTCCCTGGAGGGGGTAAAAGGCAAGGTAGAAGTCACGGTCTCCGGTCCACGGAGGGACTACATGTTCAAGGCCAGGGCTTCCAGAGTAGTGTTCCCGTTGAGAGAATGGCACACAATGCTTGGCTGCGAAAAGGGGAACAAGTTACGGGTTACTGTGACCCACGGCGGGACTTCCATTCAGGAGTTTTTCTGGGATGTCTCTCCGGATCCTATTGATAAATATCTCAGTTACAGGTTGATTGAGCCTGCCTATGAAGTCTGGAACCTGCACTCGGTCGAGGAACGTGACCTTGAGGGCTACAAGGTCCGGATCCTTGGAGACAACAACACGACAGACCATTCGTGCATGAACTGTCACACGTCGAACAAGGCTGATTCGCCGGCCACGTTCTTCCATGTCAGGGGAAAGACAGGTGGTACTTTTTACGCGAAGGATGGGGCGCTCCGCAAATTGGACACGAAGACTGACAGCACTGCTGGAGCCGCTGTCTATGGAGAGATAGAAAAGTCGGGCCGTTTTGGAATATTCACAACGGCCCGGATAATGCCCATCCTGCATTCGGGGCGGTTGGAGAGGCTTGAGGTGTTCGACACGTCCAGCGATCTGTTTGTTGTGGACTTTCAAGACAACACGGTCTCGGACAATCCTTCTGTCAGGGGAGATGAATTTCAGGAGACTTTTCCATGCTTTTCCCCGGACGGGAAAACAATCTGTTTCTGCCGGGCAAAGAGTCTTCCTCAGCCGGAAAGTACCAAAATGATGCGGTATGATCTTTACAGTGCGCCGTTTGATCCTGAAACCGGTGTGTTGTCGGACTCTCTGACTCTTGTTTTCGAAGCCTCGGCCCATGGAAAGTCGGTGAGTTTCCCGAAATTCTCGCCTGACGGCAAACGTGTCCTTTTCTGCGTGTCTGACTATGGCACTTTCCCTATCTGGCACACCGAGACCGATCTGTGGATGCTGGATCTCCAGACATCGGAGGTGGACACTCTGGCTGGTGTCAACGGAAGATACTCGGACTCTTATCATAGCTGGAGTTCTAACGGGAGATGGATTGTCTGGGCCTCCAAAAGGGATGACAGGGTCTATGGCAGGCCTTATTTCGCCCATGTGGACGAGAACGGCTCGGTCAGCAGGCCTTTTGTCCTTCCGCAGCGTGACCCGGCCTACTATCTGAGCCAGAACAAATCATTCAACATTCCGGAGATATACCCGATGCCTGAGACATATTCTCATAGCGACATATCCAGGAAGTATTTCAATACACTTCCGGAAAAGATGACCTATAAGAAGATGTTTTGAACAATATTCATTATTTTTATCAAAACAACTGATTATGCGAACAGTGAGACGTACTCTGATGATCTTGGCCGGCTGCTTGGCCATCGCCCTTTCATCCTGCGAAAAGGATGACTATAAAAAAGGCGGCCTTATTCCAGGCGGGGGAGAATACACCCCTGTCCTGCTCGATAAGGTGCCTGGAAGAAATGTGGTGGCCTACTGTACCTACTATGGGAAATCCATTCCGGACGTGAATGCCGTGACGCAGATCAACTATGCTTTCGCGGAACTCTATGTCAAAGATGGAGAGTATAAAGGATTCAAGCTTCAGGGAGAAGAGTCCAGATTCCGGCAGATAGTTGATCTGAAGAAGAAATCGTCCGGTCTTAAAATACTTATCTCATTCTCTCATACTGTCGTCAATCCTGACAACGCTCAAGGTGGCGGCTTTTCAAAGATGTCTTCAACTGAGGCCGGGCGTAAGGCTTTCGCCAAGGATTGCCTTGCGTTCTGTCAGAAGTGGGGCATCGACGGAGTGGACATAGACTGGGAGATGCCGGGTGTCTCATGGAGCGGCCACGCCTGTGATCCGATGCATGACACGGAGAACTTCACTCTGCTGATGAGCCAGCTCAGGCAGACTCTCGGAAACCGCTATCTGGTGACCTATGCCGGCTATGTCAAGAACAAGGTGTCAGATGACGATGGCTCAGGCAGATATTTTGACCTCGTGGCACTCAAGGACATAGTTGACTATGTGTATGTGATGACCTACGACCTTGACGCGGCCCCTCATCACCATAGCGCCATTGACGATCCAAGAGCCTATTGGGACTGGAAAAGAACTTTTGAGGAATATGAAAAAGCAGGCTTCCCGAAGGAGAAGATGATTTTCGGAGTCCCTTTCTATGCCCGGCACTCTTTCTCTGAGAATCCTACGGCGATCAACTACAAGAAAATTCTGACACTGGACGAGTCGTTGTACAAAATTGACAATTGGGATGACAAGGCTGGGTGTCCTTACATCTCGGTGAAAGCCTCCGGCGCTTTCTATGCCGGTTATGACAATGCCAGAAGCATTGCGGTCAAGGCTGAATGGGCGATGACCAGAGGTATGTCGGGACTGATGTGCTGGGACTACGATGCGGACGACGCGTCGGGTACCCTCAGGACGGCTCTTTGGAACGGAGTCATGGACAAAAGATATTAACGGAATGAACAATAAGACAATAAAGATCATCGGTGGAAAGGTCTTCACCCCATCTGGAGCGAGGAAAGCCACGGTCATCATCAAGGATGGCTTGATCTCAGAGATAACCGGGGATTCAGTCGAGATCCCTGACGCGGAGGTCATTGACGCCAAAGGAATGAATGTGGTACCCGGAGGGATTGACATCCACATTCACGGCGGCGGCGGGCATGAATTCATAGAAGGCACCGAAGAAGCGTTCAGAACAGCCGTCGAGGCCCATGCCTATTACGGGATGACCTCCATCCTTCCGACTTTGCCGGCCTGTCCGGCCAGTACGATGACTGAATCCGTAAGAATCTGTGAAAAACTCATGTCCGATCCGGATTCTCCTATTCTCGGACTGCATTTTGAAGGCCCGTACCTCAATCCGAAAAAGGTCGGAGCCATTATTCCTGAATATGTCACCCCGCCGATCAGAGGAGATTACGAATCAATACTTGACGGCACCAAGATTGTCCGCCGTTGGGACGCCGCCCCGGAACTCCCGGGGGTAGAGGAGTTCGGACGCTCCTTGGTGAATCATGGAGTGCTTGCCTCGATCGCCCACACGGTGGCTGAGTTTCCTGATGTGAGGAAAGCGTTCGACGCGGGATTCACACACGCCACTCATTTCTACAACGCCATGACAAGTGTGCACAACGTCAGGGAGTACAAGCATGAGGGTACAGTGGAGAGCGTCTATGCCATCCCGGAGATGACAGTTGAGGTCATCGCTGACGGCAAGCATATTCCTCCAGTGATCCTCCGTTTGATCTGGATGATCAAAGGAGCGGACAGGACGGCCCTTGTCACAGACGCTTTGGGGTGTTCCGCGGGAGGTTCGGACCGCATTTTTGATCCAAGGGTCGTGATTCATGACGGGGTTTGCAAACTGTCCGACCATTCCGCCCTGGCGGGAAGCATCGCCACGATGGATCGTCTGGTCGGAACGGCTGTCGAGGCCGGAATCCCGTTCGGTGACGCTGTACGGATGTCATCTGAAACCCCGGCGCGTATCATCGGCGCCAATGACCGTAAAGGCTCCCTTGAGAAAGGCAAGGATGCCGACATCGTGTTCTATGACAACGACATCGAATTGAAGTTCGTGATGAGAAAGGGTCAGGTACTGAGAAACGATTTGTGATTATTCTGATAAAATATTCATTAATAATGAGGAAATATAATATCTTGCTAATGTCTTGCCTTGCTTTTCTGGCCACCGTTCCGTGTCAAGGCCTGTCAAGGAAAGAGAGGGCGGTCAAAAAACAGATTCGCCCGATCATCGAAGCCATGAGCGTGCGGGATAAGGTCGCACAGCTTGTTTTCGTTGATGTTTATCCGGGAGGAGATTCCGCTTTTCAGGCCAAGGCTGACAGCATAATCGCGAAGGAGCAGGTCGGAGGCATCATCCTCATGGAAGGGAACATTGCCCGGACGGCCGAGACTTGCAATCGTTCGCAAAGTCTGGTGAAGGTTCCGCTGGCTGTGACCATTGACGGAGAGTTCGGTCTGGGAATGCGGATCAGTGAATTTCGTAAATATCCCCGTCAAGGTGTTCTGGCCGGGCTTCCTGATGACGGGTTGATGTACGAGATGGGGAGGCAGATAGCCAGGGACATGCGCTCCATGAAGATCGACGTGAACTTTGCTCCGGTTGTGGATGTGAACCTTCATCCTGACGTGAACACCATCAAGGACAGGAGCTTCGGTCCGGACAAGAACCTTGTGGCTGACTACGGATCAGCTGTTATGCGAGGGATGCAGGATGGCGGTGTCGTGGCATGTGCCAAGCATTTCCCCGGCCACGGAGACACAGAGGTTGACTCACACAAAGCCTTGCCTGTTCTGAAGTTCACGAAGGATAGATTGGATTCTGTAGAGCTTTATCCTTTCAGGAGGCTGATAAAGGACGGGGTTGAAATGGTTATGGTCGGACATCTTCTTGTCCCTGTGCTTGACACCCTTCCAGCTTCGGTCTCAAAGGTGGTCGTGACAGATCTCCTCAGAAAGAAAATGAAATTCAAAGGGTTGATAATCACTGACGCGCTTGGTATGGAGGGGGTTTTGGAGCCGTTCGGCGGATCCGGTGCGAAAGCAACGCTCGCTGCCTATAAGGCTGGGGTGGATATCCTCTTGATGCCGGATAATGTTTCGGAAAGTATAGATCTCATAGTGGACTACATAGGTGATGACCGCAGGAGACTCAAGGACTTGGATGCAAGAGTCTCAAGAGTGTTGGCTCTGAAAGGGAAATGTGGGAAGTTGACCAGAAGGGATGACTTGAGTGTCGATCCGGCTGCCGTGGACACTAAAGGCACCGATGCCCTCATCACCACAATAGAGGAAACGCTGGCCGCAGGAAGATGACCCTACACGCTGATGCGGTTCTTTTTGTACAGGTTACGGTACTCTTGAGGAGTCTTTCCCATCCTTGACTTGAATATCCTGTTGAAGTTCGACAGGTTGTTGAATCCGCATGCCTTGCAGATGTCAGCGATCCTGTCGGACGTGTCAACAAGACTTCTGGCGGCACTTTGGCACTTTAGGTCAATCAGGTACGAAGATAGCGTCATCCCGGATCTCTGCTTGAAGAGCCGTGCGATGCTTGTTGTGCTCAATCCTGTCAGTTCAGACAGTTGCGAAAGGCGGATGTTCTTGGAGTAGTTCAGCTTGAGGTATTCCTTGATGAAACCAATCTTGTCTGGATTAGCCCCGTGTTCCGGCTCCGTTGACGATTTGGATGTCAACAGCCTGTAGTCGGATTTGGAAAGCGTGTGTAGGATTCTCTCAAAGATGAGGAACTGCTCAAAACTGCTTTTCTCGCTCGAAATGCTGTCCAAAAGGGTGTAAACTTTGAGAATGGCGGACATCCCGAAGGTGATTCCGTGTCTGGAGTCCTTAATCATTTCCTTGATGGAAGCGAACTGCTTTTTCTCAATGAGATTTCCGTCGAACAAGTTCGCTGGAAAATGTATGGTTATTTCGCGGACATCCTCCGATGAACATTCTCCCTGTTCCCAGGCGTGTTCGATGTCCTCCCCGATGAGGGCGATCTCGTAGTCGCCGATTTCCTCACTACTGTCCCCGACAACCCTCCGTACCCCTTTTCCGTTTTGTATAAAGTTGAGTTCCACCGCTTTGTGGCGATGCAACGGGTAGGTGAATCTTCTTTTGTGCCTTTCGACTATTCTAAAACAATCCTCAGAGGAGAATTCCGGTTTGACGGTTATGATTTCTGACATCCTTATTAAATTTGCGGATAAATAATAGCTTCAATAAACTTGCGAATTTACAAATTAATCTGTTTCTCTGAAAATCTGGATTGACACGAATGATCGGTGGTTTCGTCGGTGGTTCTGTCGGTGGTTCTGTCGGTGGTTCTGTCTGTGGTTCTGTCGGTGGTTCTGTCTGTGGTTCTGTCGGTGGTTCTGTCGGTGGTTCTGTCTGTGGTTCTGTCTGCGGTTTCGTTTGTAGTTCTGTCTGTGGTTTCGTCTGTGGTTTCGTCGAACGTAAGGTTATAAACTATTTCTGAATATGTCGGCATTCTTTACGCTTCGAACCTCCCCGAAAGGGTAGCCGTGGAACGCAATGACTTGATTCTCTGTAAATAAGACATTCTTCTTTAGATGGTATGAACTAAAGGATATTGCCTATCTTGCTCTTTATGAGGATATTACAACTCACTTGCTGATGCTGGGCCCGGGTGGATGTTAATGCATTGTTCATGAGTATCTTAACGCAGTCTCTTGGGTGGAATCCAACTGAAGGAAAAGTGCTATGATATTCATAGGCAACGGTTTGCACTCCTCGTCGTGATTATAGATGACCCTTGCCGCAAGAAGCAACCGCCGGACTCCTCGATTGATGAAAGTGGCCTGAAATGTTACTTAAGAATTCAACTTTCGCAAGTAGGCAATTACCTGCTGTAAAGTACATTATCTCACGTTCGAAGGTGATTGCCCACCCTCATCAATTCACG
>OQVT01000414.1_pt1 | contig 23405 bp, 18 predicted proteins | sample 1691561 | NCBI WGS metagenome assembly OQVT01 (sample SAMN03418260, study PRJEB22391) | human gut metagenome | biome: human-gut; feature: organic feature; material: feces | host: Homo sapiens | place: Tanzania | collected 2013-01 | reverse complement strand
TATGAAAACTCAGCGTTGCAGAGGGTGCTAAGGAAAAATACTCCAAGTGCCGCTAAGGGAACCCGGCTTAGATTTCACACGATCTCTTCGTATGGTTTCTGACGCCGGCCCTCCGGGGCCTCTCTCAGTCCCTGTCGCCGGTCACGTCAGCCCAGTAGCGATCGCCGTGATCGACCATCGCGATGTAGGTTTCCTTCATGACCTGGCGGAAGGCGCGGAGCTCTTCCCCGAGGCCGAAGCGGGCCGGGATCGTGCTGGTCACTTCATGGATCTCGGCGGCGATTTTCTTTCCGAGGCGTTCATCGCCGAGACGGAAGAGACCGAAGGCGGTCGAATCGTAGGTCCGGTCGCCGGCACAGCTCTCGATCCAGAAGCGGGCGAACTGACGCCACTCCTCGAGGAGGACTTCATCGACCTCCTCATCCAGTACGCAGAGCGCGGTGAAGTACTGCCGGATATCGCGTTCACGCTTCTTCCGGTTCAGAAAGTTCGTACCGAGTCGACCGTCGATGAGGAGCCCCATCCAGGCCGCGACGAACGCATCCTTTCGCTTCACACCCGTGCGCTCGTTCGCCGGGTAACGCTTACGAAGAAGCTCGAGACGGCGACGATCGTTCGGGTCGCCTGCATTGTCCTCGAGCATCTCCGTCAGAATCTTCTCACGGGTATCGATATCCTCGATGTCATAGTAGTGCGTCGGCCAGTCTTCCTTATAGTGGATGGCCGGCGCTTTTTCTTTATTTAAAAGCATGGTCGTGCGGTCCTTTCCAGCGGTAGTATCCTATTCCAGGTAAGAGTGCTGCCATGGGGACCCGGCGGGGCGGCAACGGAGGCACAGTACTCCGAGACCGGTTCAATCTAAGCCGGGTCCCCATAGCTGAACTGTTACTATTCTAGCATGATTCCTCGAACTTGCACAGAATTCGCTTGACGCGACTGACCTCGGGTGCTATATTGTTCAAAACATTTCAAGAGAAGGGGAAAATGAACATGAAACAGGGTGAGGATAAGAAACTCGAACAGATGGCGTTGGATCGGAGTCACATCGACTGGATGATCACGCTGGTGCCGTTTGCGCTGATCGTGGTGCTGGCACTGCTGTTTTTCCTTCTGCCGGACGCGTCCAATGCCGTGCTCGGCAGTATCCGGACTTTTCTCGGGGACAGCTTCGGGTTGTACTATCTCCTGATCGGCCTCGGAACGGCGGTGATGTCGCTCTACATCGCGCTCTCGCGCTATGGCCGCATCGTGCTGGGTGCGCCGGATGAGAAGCCGAAGTACAGCTTCTTCCAGTGGGGTGCCATGATGTTCACCGCGGGGCTCGCCGCCGACATCCTGTTCTACTCCTTCTGCGAGTGGATCCTCTACTGGGAGGACCCGCACACCGTGGAGATGGGCAGCCGCATGGACTGGGCCAGCACCTTCACGCTGTTCCACTGGGGCCCGATTCCGTGGGGCTTCTACCTCGTCCTCGCGGTGGCCTTCGGCTTCATGCTGCATGTCCGGAAGCGGACGCGCCAGAAGTACTCCGAGGCCTGCCGTCCGATCCTCGGGAAGTACACCGACCGTCTGCCGGGCCGCTTCATCGACCTCCTCGCCGTGTTCGCCCTCCTCGCCGGCACCGCAACCACCTTTTCCGTCGCCACGCCGCTCCTCAGTGAAGCGTTGAAGACGCTCCTCGGCATCGACCTCCCGGATCGCACCATCACGATCGCGATTCTGCTCGTGACCTGCGTGCTCTACACCTGCGCGGTCATGCGTGGCATGCTCGGTGTCTCTCTGCTCGCCAATGTCTGCACCTACTGTTTCTATGGCTTACTTCTCTACGTGCTCGTCTGCGGCGGAGAAGCGCGCTTCATCCTGGAGACCGGTTTCTCCGCGATGGGGCGTCTCGCGCAGAACTTCCTCAGCCTCGCGACCTATACGGATCCGACGAGAAGCACCGGCTTCGCCCAGAACTGGACGATCTTCTACTGGGCATACTGGATGGTATGGTGCGTGGCGGCACCGTTCTTCATCGGATCGATTTCCCGTGGCCGCACCATCCGCTCGACGATCCTCGGCGGTTATGTCTTCGGCATGGGCAGCACCTTCGTAAGCTTCTTCGTCCTCGGAAATTATGGACTGGGGCTTCAGATGGCCGGTCGTTTCGATATCGTCGCTCTCTATGAGCAGACGCAGAACCTGTACACCACCATCATCGCCATCATCCAGCAGCTGCCGCTCGCGAAGGCGGTACTTGTGCTGCTTATCGTGACGATGATCGCCTTCTATGCGACCTCCTTCGATTCCATCGCCCTGGTGGCTTCTCAGTACAGCTATAAAAAGCTCGGAAAAGACGAGGAGCCGCAGGGCTGGATCAAGGCACTGTGGTCGGTGCTGCTCATCCTGCTGCCGGTCGCCCTCGTCTTCTCAGACAGCTCCATGGCAAACCTTCAGTCCGTCAGCATCATCGCTGCCTTCCCGATCGGCGCCGTCATCGTCCTGATCACCGCCGCGTTCCTGAAGGACGCGAAGGCGTATCTCGAGGAAACGAACTAGACATCGGACGGGGCCCGGGAGGGTCGGCGTCAGAAACACAGTACTGCACGCTCGGAAAAATCTAAAATTGTCCTCCTAAGAACCAGTAGGCCCCACTCAATCGCAGCTGTTTTGGCGTGAGGCGTTGAATGTGCATGGTGGAATATGCTAGAATTCTGTTTGACATGTTTTGAGATTATTTTAACAGGGGGACATGATGTTACAGGGCTTTTTTAATTATGATAATCCGATCTGGCGTTTTGTGGGGCGGCTGGGGGATATGATCGTGCTGAACCTTCTGTGGTTCGTCTGCTCGATTCCGGTTGTGACGATCGGTGCGTCGACGACGGCGCTGTACTACTGTACGCTGAAGTATGTGCGGAATGAGGATTACGGTGATTTCCGTATGTTCTTCCGCTCGTTTAAGCAGAATTTTAAACAGGCGACGATCATCTGGGTCCCGATGCTGCTGATCGCTGCGGTGCTGGGCTTCGACTTCTGGTTCTTCGGTCAGATGATGGGCGGGTCCGGTACGGTGAAGTTCTTCCTGCAGGCGGTCGTGTTCGCCATGATCATCGTCTGGGTCTTCGTCTTCCTGTATGTATGGCCGATCTTAAGCCGCTTCGAGAATACGACGAAGAACACGATCATCAACGCGATTCTGATGTCGATCCGCTATCTCGGATCCACGATTTCGATGCTGATCTGTGATGTCGTGATTCTGCTGGTATGGTATATTCTCTTATTCTATATGCCATGGCTGTCCGCATTTCTGATGCTGATGGGCGTTGCACTGATCGCCTGGATCAACTCCACGATGTTCGAGCATATCTTTCTCAAGTTCATGCCGAAGGAGGATCACAGCCACGACGGTGATGTGAACCCGATTCTCGAGGACATCAATATGGATGGTTCCCTGAAGGAGGGGGCCGCCGAAGAAACCGGCGAAGCGATTTCCGGCCTGAAGAAATCATCGGAAGATGAGATGTAACATGGTGAGAGAAACGTGAGGAATCATTCACACCGTGGATAAAAAAACAGGACCATGAGGAGAAAAACTCTTCATGATCCTGTTTTCGTTTATTGTGGCAGGTATCTGCGATGGTTCACTATTTTCTTTTTACAGGATATTTCTGTGAATACGTTTGGTAAATAAAAAAGCCCCATAAAAGGGAGGAGGGCAGGTGATCCTTCGATCCCTGCCCGAGTATTATGAAAAAAATCTTCTTAAACCGATAACTTATTTGTTATCTTGGTTATAATATATAAGTTAATGGTGAACAAAGTATGTGGGGCACGTGAACATTCTGTTAACATTCGGGTTCAAATATGAACGGACTATGAACACAGAATTCAAATTTGACTTTTCGAGTACGGAGACTTCTGCTACACTTCAGAAAGTAAAGAGACAGAGGTCGTGCGCATCGATCGCCGGGCCTGTACCGTTCAGAAAGAAAGATGGAGATAAGAGCATGATCAGAAATGTGATATTCGATGTGGATGGCACCTTATGGGATTCGGCGCGTCAGGTGACGGCTGCCTGGCAGGAGGTGCTGGACCGTCATCCGGAAACGAAGGGCGTGAAGATCACGGTCGAGGATATGTACCGCTTCATGGGTCATACGATGTACGAGATCAGCTGCATGATGCTGCCGGATATCTCAGAGGAGCTGCGGGCGCTGATCATGCAGGACTGCATGGAGAACGAGGACCAGTATCTTCGCGCGCACAGCGGGGATTTCTATCCGGGCTGTATGGAAACGATCGAGCGCCTCCATGAAGAGGGCTACCGCGTCTATATCGTATCGAACTGTCAGGATGGGTACATCGAGACCCTCATCGAGGATGCCGGCTGGATCCTGGGACCGGTGGAGGTCGAGGGCGATGTGCAGGACTTCGAGTGCTATGGACGAACCGGAAAGAAAAAGGGCAGCAACATCCGGCTGCTGATGGAGCGAAATAACCTTTCGAAGGAGAGTTGTGTCTACGTCGGTGATACCGCGATGGACGAGGCCGGCGCTGCACAGGCCGGCATCAGCTTCATCTATGCGAGCTACGGCTTCGGCACCGTCGCAAACCCGAAGGCCGTGATCCACGAAATCGCCGAGCTCCCGGAGGTACTTGCACGCCTTTCAAAGTGAAGTAACTTTTACAGTTCAGATAAGGGGCCCCTCCGAGTCTCCCTGCCAGAAAATAGTTCTAAATTTAGTACAAGACGGCTTGATGACATGAAAGAGGCTGTGCTATACTAAAAGTGTTTTGAAAACGCTTACAAGTGGTACTGCGCTTTCAAGTAAACCAGTTAGGTTCTGTCGGCATAGTGCGGACAGTTTTAAATGGAGGAAGTTATGGATTTAAATTTAAGACCAGCAAATGAGTGTGCATTTGATGCGGTTTCTCTGGGTGAAGTAATGCTTCGTCTGGATCCGGGTGAGGGCAGAATCAGAACTGCCAGATCCTTCCGTGCATGGGAAGGCGGCGGAGAGTACAACGTTATCCGCGGACTTCGTAAGTGCTTCGGTTTAAAGACCGCTGTGCTTACTGCTCTTGCAGACAATGAGGTCGGCCACCTGGTTGAGGACTTCATGATGCAGGGTGGTGTTGATACATCCCTCGTAAAGTGGATGGACACCGACGGAATCGGCCGTGTATGCAGAAACGGACTGAACTTCACTGAGAGAGGCTTCGGTATCCGTGGTGCAAAGGGCTGCTCTGACCGTGCAAACACTGCGATTTCCAAGGCTACACCAGCTGATTTTGATTTCGATTACATCTTCGGTGAGCTCGGCGTTCGCTGGCTCCACACCGGCGGAATCTATGCAGCTCTTTCTGAGCAGGCTTCCGAGACTGCAATCGCTGCGATCAAGGCTGCGAAGAAGTATGGCACCATCGTTTCCTATGACCTCAACTACCGTCCTTCCATGTGGTCCGCAATCGGCGGCCAGGCAAAGGCACAGGAGGTAAATAAGGAGATCGCTCAGTACGTTGACGTTATGATCGGTAACGAGGAAGACTTCACTGCCTGCCTCGGCTTCCAGATCGAGGGCCAGGACGAGTCTCTCAAGGAGCTCAACATCGACGGCTACAAGAAGATGATCAACGAGGCTGTAAAGACCTACCCGAACTTCAAGGCTGTTGCAACCACCCTTCGTACCGTTCACACTGCAACCGTAAACGACTGGTCCGCACTCTGCTGGGCAGACGGCGAGATCTACAAGGCTGCAGATTACAAGGGTCTCGAGATCATGGACCGTGTCGGCGGCGGCGACTCCTTCGCATCCGGCCTCGTATATGGCCTCATGACCACCGGTGATGCTGAGAAGGCTGTAAACTACGGTGCAGCGCACGGCGCACTCGCGATGACCACTCCTGGTGATACCACCATGGCCACCAAGAAGGAAGTAGAAGCCATCATGGGCGGCGCAGGCGCACGTGTACAGCGTTAATTCCTGATCTATTTTAAGCAAGCTGAAAAAGCTCCCCTTACCTTCGGGTAAGAGGAGCTTTTCTTTTAAGTTATACGAATGCCATTACACAGCAGAACCGGCGCATGATGGGAGCAAGCTTGCGCATTCAAAGAACAGGTTCTTATGAAAAGTCCGTGACAGGTATACAGATTTATCTGTAATACCGGTCACGGACTTTTCATGAGGTTCTGTACTTTGAACTAAGGTTGATCACGGGGGTGCGCCCCTTAAGGGCGCGAGGGTCCCCGTGATGCCCTGGTGGCGAACGTATTCAGAGTTTTGCCAGAGGCAAAACATCCTTGGAGCGGTTCCCCTATGGCTCCGGTTCTGCGTCCGGATTCAGGCGACGTTCATCACGAACGGCACCAGCACCACGGTGAGAATCCCCGCCACACAGATACTGATGGAGCCCATGGCACCCTCGATCTCACCGAGCTCCAGCGCTTTCGCGGTACCCACCGCATGCGCCGAGGTGCCGAGCGCCAGCCCCCGCGCAATCGGATGATCGATATGGAAAAGATGGAACACCAGCTCTGCGATCATATTGCCGAGGATACCCGTGATGATGATCGCCGCCACGGTCAGCGTAACGATACCGCCCGCCTCCTCCGACACGCCCATGCCGATCGCCGTCGTGATCGACTTCGGCAGCAGCGTGGCGATGTGCTCCGCGGTCAGACCGAACAGCTTTCCCATGATGAGAATGCTGAGAATCGAGCAGAGCGTGCCGGCGGTGATCGCCGCCAGCACGGCCACCAGGTTATCCTTCAGCAGCCGGAGCTGCTTGTACATCGGGATCGCGAGGCAGACCGTCGCCGGTGTCAGCAGGTAGCTGAGCAGATTTGCACTCGCCTTATAATCCTCATACGGAATCTGGAAGATCACCAGCACCGCGATCACCATGATCGTCGACACCAGCAGCGGATTCAGGATGGCGACACGAAACTTCGCCTTCAGCCGTACAGCCAGCAGGAAAAAGAAGATACTTAAGATTAAACCGAAATAGCTCGAACTGAGCAGTGCTTCCTTCATCATGCCTCCTCCTTTCGATTCGCTTCCGCGGAAGCCATCGGTGCAGCGCCGGAAGCATTGGCCTCCGCCTGTGGCGCGCGACTCCGCACTTCCTTCTCACGCAGGATCTCACGATAGCCGTTCGCACCATCGATTTCGCCGTTCGGACTCAGCGCACGACGGCCGAGCCCGAAGGTCTCGTGCGGCTCGAGGGAAAGCTCCGCAGCCTCTGCCTCCTGATCCTCCTTCGACTCACTGCGACGGAGAATCGAGGTGGCGGTCAGACCCGTGACGACCATGACGAGCACCGTCGACACGACGATGATCACGAGGTACGGCAGGAGCACCGGGAGGAGGATATCGATGGCACTCATGATGCCGACCGCCGCCGGGATGAACATCATGGTCATGGTGTCGAGCAGAAAATTACCTGCGCCCTCGACCTCTGGAAGCTTCACGATCCCGGTCACCAGCGCGACGAGCAGGAGGATCATCCCATACACACCCGCCGGAACCGGTAGCGGCAGGAGCGTGTTCAGCAGCTCGCCGAGAAAGGTGAACGCGATGATCCACATGATTTCTTTTACATACTTCATAGTAATCTCTTTTCTTTTATAAAGTCCATCAGTGCACGCAATGGACTCCATTATACGCTCGTGAGACTTGGTGTAAAGTATTTCATAAAAACAAAAATACATCCACTTTGCAGCAGATGTATTTTCGTCTATGAATTTTACGTTGGAGTTTGTATAAGGTCGTATGACCCTGAAAACATCTCAGGCTGAAGAAGATCTGCGGCGCGAGATGAGTTTTCTGAGTGACGAATCTGCGACTCTCTTATGGCATTCGGAGGAAGATGCAGATTCGCCGAAGAGAAAGAGACGCAAATTGCGGATATCTTAGTTTGCGTCATCGGAATCGCTGATCGGCTCCAGGAGATCTGAAAGCGTCTCCAGGACCGGAAGCAGCCGGGTAACACCACAGGTGAAGAAGATGATGCGGATCACTTCGGTGATTTCATCGAGTGTCGCACCGCTTTTAAGTGCGAGATTCGCGTGCACCTTCATGGTTGTTTCGGTTCCGGTCGCCATGCCGATCGCCATGACGATCAGCTCGCGGTACTTTTTCGGAATCGAAATGTCTTTTTTATTACAGTTGAGATACTGCTGTAAAAACATATTGATGAGGTTTGGATCATTTGCCATGGCTCTATGGGAGTCCATCACAGAACCTCCTCGAGCCTCCTGTAAATCAGCCAGTATCTTTCTGGCACGTGCCAGCTTCTCTGGATCCGTCTGTTTCATGTTAACGCCTTTCGTATAATGTTGAATGATGAATCATAGTGTACACCCGCGCAGAACACACGCATGGCAGCGGGCGGCGCCTGATCAGAGTGCATATTTTGCTTTTAAGAACTCGATGGCAGTCGCCGGGAAGAGCGCATAGGTCAGCACATCCTCCTCGGTTCTTGCATACGTGCCGGCTTCCTGCCGCGCGATGTCCATACCCGGCGCCAGATTATCGGCCGGACGATTGGTCATCGGTGCTTCACCGTGAAGCGCCGCCGTCATAAGCTCTTCCGCGATCGGACCTGGTGCCTTTCCGTACATGCCACGGCAGTAATCCTTCATTTCCTTCGATACCATGGCATAGCGCTTCCCGGTTAAGACATTCGTGGTCGCCTGGGCTCCGCACATCTGTGAGGACGGCGTCGCTAAAGGCGGGTAGCCCATGTCTGCACGAACACGTGTGACCTCTGCGAGTACCTCCGGCAGACGATCATACAGCTTCATCGCAGTGAGCTGAGACTCCAGATTGCTGAGCATGCCGCCCGGTACCTGATGCTGCAGGCAGCCGACGTCAACGCCGATCAGTCTGGTTTCTGTATCTGCATGCTTTTTGCGAATGTCCTTAATATAGTCATTGATCGGACTGAACTGACCGAGGTCCATCTTCGGATCTCTGGAAGTACCCTTGAGTCCCGCAATGAAGGACTCAATTGGTGGGAGTCCAGGTCCGCCGGAAAGAGAAGATACGCAGACATCCAGCTGATCAACACCTGCACGAATGGCTTCCCAGTAAGCCATCTGTGCGAGGCCACCGGTGCAGTGACAGTGGAGAGAAATCGGAATATGGAGTTCTTTCTTTAAGGCACTCACCAGATCATAGGCTGCTTCCGGTGTCATCAGACCGGCCATATCCTCGATATGGAGCATGTCGATGCCCATCTTTTCCTGCTCTTTTGCGTTTTGAACGAAATTCTCGATGGTATGAAACGGACTGATATTATACTGCAGCGAACCGACGATTTTTTTACCGGCCTTTTTAATCGCTTTAAATGCAGTTTCGCAGTTGCGTAAATCTCCGAGTGCATCAAATGTACAGAAGTAGTCGATACCGTTTTCTGCGGCCTTCGCCACAAAACGCTCGACCACATCATCAGGATAGGCTTTATAGCCTACCAGATTCTGTGCACGGAGAACCATGCACAGCGGTGTCTTTTTCAGATGCTGCTTGAAGATACGAAGTCTCTCCCATGGATCCTCCTTCAGGTAGCGCACGCAGACATCAAAGGTAGCGCCACCCCATATCTCCATATAGTTAAGGCCCAGAAGATCAAACTGATCGAGGATAGGTACGATTTCCTCTGTGGTAAAGCGAGTGGCAAATAAAGACTGCTGGCCATCACGAAAATCCACAGAATTAAATTTTACAGCGGTGCCGGCATTGACGAAATCACTCGCCTTTGCACCGACCGGAAGAAGTGCTTTCTTTTTGTTCCAGAACATAGATCGTGTCCTTTCATACAGAATATAAGAGAAATATTAAAAGCTGCAGCTAAAACGTTAAACTAAATCATTAAACCAACGATAACATGTGAAAATTTCTTTGTCAAGGCATCGTGAAAATAAAAATATACAAAATAAAAAAGCAGTGCCCTGATGGATATCAGGATGCTGCTTTTAAAATTTCTGAGTGACACAGGCGGATACCTGGCATACACAGCGATTTCGTTCACTCACGGAGTTTGAAGAAATCACTGAAAGGTCTCACGAATGTCCAGGTTCGGTTCGATCAGCTCGTGCACAGGTTCTGTTAAAGGATTCAGTATGAGCTTCCGGATGACATCGAGTGCACATTTTGCCATTTTCTGAGTCGGCATGGCGATGGTTGTGATCGGCGGAATGGCATATTTTGTGAAGCTTTTTTCGAGCAACTGAATCGCTATAAATTCCACATCGTCCGGAAGTCGAATACCACGTTTGTGGAAGGTATACATCGCACCGAGTGCCATGGAGTCCGAATCGCAGAAAATAACGCTCGGTGCTCCCTTCAGCCGACAATAAGCTTCCGAAGCCTGAACGCCGCCTTCAATCGAATTTTCTCCTCTGAAAATCCAGGAGGCATCCACATTAATGCCGAGCTCAGCGCAGGCGGCGAGAAAAGACTGGGTTCTGGCGCCAGTAGCGACATACGGCCGAAGAGACGTAAACACTGCGGCCTCTGTGTAGCCCTTGGTTCGAAAAAGGCGTGCGGCGAGATGACCGATGCCATCATTATCACTGCTGACGGTTGAGAAACGTTCCGACTGTCGGTTCAGCAGAACGATGGGGGTTCGTGTGTCCAGCTGCTCCAGGAATTCCACATCCTTTTTCGAAGTGGCACCGATGATAGCTCCATTGAAATTATTCTTCCGCAGAGGCTCTGCAGAATTCTCCAGCTGATCATTTACATAACTCTGAATCACGATATCGCAGTCAAAGCCGATTTCTTCCAGCGTCTCCTGAAAATGCATCATGAAAGATCCCAGGTAATTCGAGCGATAGTCACTCGGCCAGTAAAAGGCGACGGTCGGACGTACCTGCTCATCGGAACGGAGACGGCGTGCACTCATATTCGGGCGGTAACCTAATTCGTTCATAACAGCAAAGACCCGTGCACTGGTTTCATCTGCGATTCGACGTTCTTTTGCCTTGCCATTAATAATCAGCGAAACAGTCGTGGCGGATACACCAGCTGCTTTCGCTACATCTTTTATAGTAGCCATTGCAACCTCCTGAGGTATGCGTTTATGTTTCTGGCTTTTATGAAAAACCGGATTCGGAAGAGTATAAGGAATGAGCATGCATGCCACTGTATCGATATACTATAACGCTAAACTCATATTACGATGCGGCTTTTAGAAAGTCAATGAGAAGGAACAGACAATTCCGACTAAAATTCTATGATATTTTTTAGCAATATTTCTGACAATTTGCGCACGCGAAAATAATACACATTCTACAAAGTTTAACGTTTTAGCTCTCGGAGTATTGATTTTCATAAAAATCGAATCTATACTAAAAATGCTAAAACGATAAACTAAAACGATGCAGCATTCTGGCTAAACATTTCACGAGGCCGGGAGCGACGGATTTTGATGAGGATATGCGACAGAAAACGTGATTCAGGAAGCATTGAAATCCGCATAGCGAAGATCAGGAAAAGGAGACAAGCATGAGCAAAGTTTTCAAGACGATGGATGGTAATGAAGCGGCTGCATATGCATCTTATGCATTTACAGAAGTTGCGGCCATCTATCCTATTACACCGTCATCACCGATGGCAGAGCATGTGGATACATGGTCTGCACATGGAAAAAAGAATATTTTCGGAACACCTGTTAAGCTGGTTGAGATGGAATCCGAGATGGGTGCGATCTCTGCAGTGAATGGTGCTTTAAATGCAGGCGTACTTGCAACGTCCTATTCTGCATCGCAGGGACTGATGCTGATGGTTCCGACGATGTTCCGTATCGCTGGCGAGCTGCAGCCGGGCGTAGTGCATGTCGCATCACGTAATGTAGCAACCAATGTTATCTCGATTTTTGCAGAGCATAGTGATGTTATGTCCTGCCGTCAGACCGGATTTGCCATGCTCGCATCTTCTACGGTACAGCAGGCGATGGATCTGGGTGCGGTGGCGCATCTGGCAGCCATTAAGGGACACGTTCCGTTCCTTCATTTCTTCGATGGATTCCGTACATCGCATGAGATCCAGAAGGTGGAGTGCCTTGATTATGAGAAGCTGAAGGAGCTGGTTGATTATGAGGAGCTGAAGTCTTTCCGCCGGCACGCCTTAAATCCGGAGCATCCGCAGCTGGTTACGACGGGTGAGAATGATGATACCTATTTCCAGCAGAGAGAGTCTGTAAATAAGTATTATGAAGCACTTCCGGATGTCGTGGAGGAGTGCATGCAGCAGATCAATGGCATTACGGGAAAGGATTATCATCTCTTCAATTATTATGGAGCGGCAGATGCAGATCGTATCATCATCGGCCTTGGTTCGATCGCAGGCACGACGCAGGAGACGATTGATTATCTGAATGCGCAGGGTGAGAAGCTCGGTTATCTGGAGGTACATCTCTTCCGTCCGTTCTCTGTGAAGCATTTCATCGATGCGATTCCGGCTTCGGTTAAGAAGATCACGGTTCTTGATCGTGATAAGGAGGCAGGTGCCATCGGTGAGCCGCTGTATGAAGAGGTCGTCACTGCACTGAATGATGTGAAGGATCGTACGTTTGACGTGTATGCGTGCCGTTTCGGTCTGGCTGGCAAGGATACAACGCCGGTTATGGTGCTTGCGATGTTTGACAATATGAAGAAGGAAACACCGGAAAATCACTATACCATCGGTATCAATGATGACGTCACCCATCACTCTATCCCATATGGTGAGGAGATCGACATCGTTCCAGAGGGAACGGTATCCTGCAAATTCTGGGGTATTGGTTCGGATGGTACGGTCGGTGCAAACAAGAATACCATCAAGATCATCGGTGATCATACCGATATGAATGTACAGGCGTATTTTGAATATGATGGAAAGAAGTCCGGCGGCCTTACGAGATCCCATCTTCGCTTCGGAAAAGCACCGATTCGCTCACAGTATTATGTTAAGAAGGCAGATTTCGTCGGATGCCATATTCAGTCTTATGTAGATAAGTATGATCTGGTAGGCGATATGAAGGATGGCGGAAGCCTCCTGATCAACTGCGAGTGGCCGGCAGCAGAGCTGACAGATCGACTGCCAGGCAAGTTGAAGAGAGACATCGCCCGTCACAACATTCAGCTCTACATCATCAACGCAGTGGATATCGCACTGAATCTGGGCCTCGGCTCCAGAACGAATACCGTTCTGCAGGCAGCGTTCTTCAAGATCGCAAACATCATCCCGATCGAGGATGCTGTTCAGTATATGAAGGATGCCATTCTGAAGAGCTACGGTCGCAAGGGCGAAAAGATCGTCAATATGAACTATGCAGCCGTCGATGCCGGCGTGAAGGAACTGGTCAAGGTGGAGGTTCCTGCAGCGTGGGCGAATGCTGAAGACGATGCGCCGGTGGCAGATACACGTGAGAAATCGCATTATATTGCAAAGATTCTGGAGACAGTCAATGCAGCCAAGGGCGATGATATTCCGGTTTCTGATTTCCTGCCATATGCAAACGGTTCCTTCCCGCAGGGAACGGCGAAGTTTGAGAAGCGTGGAACAGCCGTGAGAGTACCGAGCTGGGATCCAGAGAAGTGTATTCAGTGTAATCAGTGCTCTTATGTATGTCCGCATGCTACCATCCGTCCGATGCTTCTCACGGAAACAGAAGTTGAGAATGCGCCGAAGGCGATCCGGTTTAAGGATGCGACCGGTAAGGGTGCCGAGGGAATGAAGTTCCACATGAGCATCTCGGTACTTGACTGTACAGGATGCGGTTCCTGTGTGAATATCTGTCCGGCAAAGGAAAAGGCACTGACCATGGTATCGCTGGATGACGTGAGAGAACAGGCAGAGGTATTTGATTATACCGATAAGCTTTCGGAGATCCGTAATCCGTTTGGTACGAAGACAGTGAAGAATTCTCAGTTCAACCAGCCGCTCCTTGAGTTCAACGGTGCGTGCCCTGGCTGTGGTGAGACACCATATGCAAAACTTGTAACGCAGCTGTTTGGTGACAGAATGTACATCGCAACCGCGACCGGCTGCTCACAGGTATGGGCGTCCTGCTTCCCGAGCATGCCATATACCATGAACAAGCAGGGATATGGACCAGCCGTCGGTGGATCACTGTTTGAGAATAATGCCGAGTATGGTATGGGTATCTGGCTCGCCGATGACCTGCGTAGAAATGCACTCTGCCTCCGGATCGAAAAGATTGCGGCTGACGCGGATGATGCGGCATTAAAGGCGCAGGCACAGAACTGGCTCGACAATATCGACAACAAGGAAAATGCAAGAGAGATCGGAGAAAATCTTCTGAAGGCCCTGGAAGCATATACAGGTACGACGGTCAAGGATGAAGTCGCATATGCCGTCGAAGAAAAGGATCATCTTGTGAAGAAGTCCGTATGGCTGTTCGGCGGCGATGGCTGGGCGTATGACATCGGCTACGGCGGACTCGATCATGTCATCGCGTCTGGTGCGGATGTAAATATTCTCGTATTTGATACGGAAGTATACTCCAACACGGGCGGACAGGCGTCGAAGTCTACGCCGACGGCGGCCGTCGCACAGTTTGCTGCGGCAGGAAAGAGAACCAAGAAGAAGGATCTCGGCATGATGGCGATGACCTATGGCAATGTCTATGTCGCACAGGTTGCGATGGGTGCCAATATGCAGCAGACCTTAACTGCGATCAAGGAAGCAGAAGCTTATAATGGTCCATCCATCGTCATCGCATATTCGCCATGCATCAATCATGGACTTCGCTGCGGTATGAACTGCGTACAGACGGAAATCAAGAAGGCAGTGGAAGCTGGATACTGGCAGATGTACCGCTTTAATCCGGCCCTGAAGAACGAAGGAAAGAATCCGTTTATTCTGGACAGCAAGGAGCCGACCGGTGATTTCCGGGAGTTCCTGAAGGGAGAAACCAGATTTGCGGCGCTCGAGCGCTCGTTCCCGGAGGCAGCGGAAGCACTGTATGAGAAGTGCGAAGCAGAAGCCAGAGAAAGATATCAGAAGTACGTTGAGCTTGCCAATAAACAGTAATCATCATTCATTTTGATAGGGAGCCCCTTTGATTCCCCCTTTTTCAAGGGGCTCCCCATTTTTATCAGATGATATGTGGATGGTATATAGATGTAACCTTTTAGAAAACAGGAGAGATTATGACGCAGATTGAAAAAATAACCGGAAAAAAGGCCGGAGAGACCGTGATCCTGCACCCGGATCTTACGGTGATTACCAATGGATTTAGTCATGCGGTGACGCAGCATGTACAGGGTGTGAAGCATCCGGAGAAGGCGATCGTGGTGTATGACCATAATGTACCGGCAGGACTTCCGGAGGAATCCATGGTGTTTGGAGAGATCCTGAAGCTTGCAAAGACCTATGGCATCCGCTTTAAGCAGGCGAAAGGAATCGCCCAGAAATGGCTCCTCGAGGAGGGACAGATTAAGGCTGGAGATGTCGTGGTCAGTGGTACGAGACATACCGCCATCGTAGGCAGTGTCGGTGCGATGGGTGTCGGCATCAGTGAAACGGAGCTGGCACGCGTGATGGAGAGTGGTGAGTATCAGATCGTCGTACCGGAATCCATCGGCGTGAAGGTGAGCGGTAAGCTTCCGGAAAATGCAGGCATGATCGATGCTGCACTCAGTTTCCTGAAAAACGCAGGTGATATCTGCGGAAAGGCCGTCGAGTTTGTGGGCGGTGAGCTGACACAGCACGAGAAGGAAGTACTGTGCGAGATGGCCACGGATACCGGCGCACTGACCGCATTTGCTGTAGACGAAGGTGAAACACAGCTTGAACTGGATCTGAGCACCGTCGTTCCGATGCTTCGTATGCCGTGTCAGGACCTGCTCGAGCAGACGAAGGCGGATTTCGGAGAAGCCGCTTCCTTAGATGGTGTACGCATCCAGGCAGGACAGATCGGCGGTATGAACGGAGGTGACATCGAGGATCTGCGAAAAGCAGCGAAGATGATGGAGGGACATAAACTAAAGAGAGGATTCCGTCTTTCCATCAATCCGGCAACATCCGCGGTCTATCTTCAGGCACTGGAAGAAGGTCTGATTACGAAGTTTATCGATTATAATGCGCAGATCAATGCAGCCGGCGATCATGATATCGTTCCGCAGGGTGCGGGTGCGATGGGACCACAGGAGAAGCTTCTTACAACCGGACTTTATACATATGCAGGTGCGATGGGAAACAATCAGGCAGAGATTTATACAGCTTCGGTGGAAACGGTAGTCAGAGCATCGTTTGCTGATGAAGGAGATAAGTAAAATGGAGACGAGATTTAAGGGAAAAATCTGGACATTCGGAGATGACATCGATACCGATACCATCATTCCGGGAAAACGAGGCACGATTCCGACGATCGAGGAAATGAAGAAGTATGCCTTCGAGCTTCTGAAGCCGGAATTCGGCTCTGCTGTACAGCCGGGCGATATCCTGATTGCCGGAAAGAATTTCGGCTGTGGCTCCTCCCGTGAGCAGGCCGCAACCGTCCTGAGCCATAATGGTGTGAAATGCGTCATCGCAAAGTCATTTGCCCGGATTTTCTTCCGTAATGCATTTAATAATGGCATCATCCTTCTTCAGTGCGATGGCATTCAGGACATCGTAAAGGGGGGTGACATCGTAACGGTCGATCTGGAAAAACGTGAGGTTTCGGCGAATGGCAGGAGCTTTGCAATCGGTGCGATTCCGGAAAATCTCCTGCAGATCGTAGAAAATGGCGGACTGGTCGAAGACACCAAGAAGAAAATCGCCGAGGGCTATGTGGCACCGGTGATCCAGAAGCTGGATGATGCGGAGAGCAGAAAGCCAGGCTATACACTGGTTGAAAAAATTCTGAAGAAGAATGCCGGCGTGACGGATGTAAGGCCGGGCGATATCGTCATCACACATCCGGATTTCCTGATGATTCACGATATTTATACACCATATCTGCTGGATACCTTACATCGTATGGGAACGAAAAAGATCGTACATCCGGAGAAGTCATGTATCGTTTTCGACCATTGCATGCCGACGGCAGTAGCGGATAATGATTACGCTCATTATGATGCGGGTATCGAACTCAGCAATGAATATGGTATCCAGAAGCTGCATATCGGAGAGGGTATCTGTCACTCGATCATGCATGAAGAGCGCTATGCAAAGCCTGGTGAGATCGCATCCGCTACCGATTCCCACACGACGACCTATGGTGGTGCCGGATGCTTCTGCTCAGGTATCGGTACAGCTGAAATGGCAGCAGCATTGACCACCGGAGAGCTGTGGTTCAAGGTGCCGGAGGCGATCAAGGTGGTCTTAAACGGACACCTTCCGAAGGGCGTTCTTTCGAAGGATATCATTTTGAAGATCCTCGGAGATATCACGGCATCCGGTGCGCAGTATAAGTCCATCGAGTTTACAGGAAGTGCAGCGCACGATATGTCGATGGCGGCGCGCTTTACCGTCGCCAATATGGCACTGGAGGCCGGCGCGAAGTGCGGACTCTTTGAGGCGGATGAGAAGACGGCGGAGTACTATGACATGCCGCTGTCCGAGATTGACTGGATCAAAATCGATGATGACGCGAAGTATGAAACCGTGCTTACGTATGATGTTTCTGAACTCGAGCCGCAGCTCAGCTGTCCGCAGGGTGTTGATAATGTTCATCCGATTTCAGAAGTGCTTGGAACGAAGATGGATGAGGTATATATCGGCTCCTGTACAAATGGTAATCTGGAGGATCTGAAGATTGCGGCCGATATTCTCCGTGGACATCATGTACCGGATGAACTGAGAGTCATCGTCGTGCCGGCGACCAATAAAGTATTTAAAGAAGCCATCGAAGCAGGCTATATCCGGGATTTCATCGAGGCCGGCTGCGTGATTTCACATCCGTGCTGTGGTCTCTGCTGTGGTATGCCGTATGGGCTTATGTGGGATGATGAACGCATTCTCTTAACGGCGAATCGTAATTTCATCGGACGCCAGGGAACGAAGAAGACACTCAGCTATCTGTCGAGTCCGGCGGTCGCTGCAGCAACGGCATTGACCGGTGTTGTGACGGATCCGAGAGACCTTAAGTAAGCTTCAGAAGATGCACTGAAACATAATACAGAAAAAATCTGCAGTAGCTCTGCTGCAGATTTTTTTGTGGAAGTTTGCTAAAACGTTAAGCTAAAACGATTGACTATATGGGGTATTCATGCTATATTTCAAACATAAGTTGATCGTTTTAGCACCGTTTAGTCAATATCGTTTTAGCAGACTCGTTTGACAACTGTTTATATAGTTACGGGAGACGAAAATGATCAGAGATTTTGAAGAACTGAAAGAAATGCTGCGGCAGCAGCCGGAGAAAAAAAGAATCGGCGTCGTGGCGGCACAGGATGCACACACACTGGAAGCCGTAGTACGGGGGTATAAGGATGGCCTGGTAGAACCGGTTCTGATCGGACAGGAGGAGAAGATTCGGGAAGTTCTCGCTGGACTTGATTATGCGGATACAGATATGGAGATCATCCATATGGAAGATCCGGTCGAGTGCGCGGTAAAGGCCTGTGAGCTGGTAAAAGCTGGTAAGATCGATGCCATCATGAAGGGCAGAATCGAGACTGGCCAGCTCATGAAGGTACTTGTGAATAAGGAACAGGGTATCCGTAGAAAATCAGTGATGAGCCTGCTGGCCTTCATGGAGAGTCCACATTACCATAAGATTTTTGCGATTACAGATGTAGGACTTCTGACCTATCCGGATAAGGATAAGAAAAAGGCAGCCATCGAAAATGCAGTGGAAGCATTTCATGCACTGGGCATCGAGCAGCCGAAGGTGGCGATCCTTGCGGCGGTTGAGAAGGTAAATCCGAAGATGCCGGAAACCGTAGATGCGGATGAAATCAAAAAGGAAGGCGTAGATGGTGCGATCATCGAAGGCCCGATTTCCTTTGACCTTGCGATGGATCCGGGAGCGGCAGCGATTAAGGGCTATACCTCAGAGGTGGCCGGAGATGCGGACCTTCTGGTGGTGCCGGACATCGTATCCGGAAATATCGCGGCGAAGAGTATTACGGTGATCGGCGGCGGACGTACCGGTGGTACCGTGCTGGGTGCGATGGTTCCGGTGATGCTGGTTTCCAGATCAGCAACTGCGGATGATAAGTACATGTCGATTGTGATCTCTGCCCTCGTTGGCGGGAAGAAAGGCTGAGGTGGACAGAATGGCATATAAGATTTTTACGATCAATCCGGGATCCACTTCTACGAAAATTGCATTATTTGAAGATGATAAGAAGGTATTCTCTGCGAATGTCGCACATGATGCGGAAGAACTTAAAAAATTCAAGGAGATCGGTGACCAGTTCGAGTATCGGAAGGATACGATTCTGGCCGAGCTGAAGAAAGCAGGGCAGGATATATCGGACTGTGATGCATTCTCCGGCAGAGGTGGTGGAGTGGAACCCTGCGTCGGTGGTACCTATAGGGTGAGTGATTTACTGTATCAGCATGCGAAAGAAGGGCGTTCGGTGAAGCATCCGGCCAATCTCGGACCGGGACTTGTAAAATACTTCGCGGATAAATATGGTGCACAGGCCTTTATTGTCAATCCACCGGACACGGATGAATTTATCGACGTGGCGAGGATTACCGGATGGAAGGGCGTATATCGTGAATCGAAAATTCATGCACTGAATCAGAAGGAGATCGGCATTCGATATGCTGCCGCGCATGGTAAAAAATATGAGGATATGAATCTGATCATCTGCCATATCGGTGGTGGTGTTTCCGTTACGGCGCATGAGCATGGAAAGATGATCGATTCGAATGATATCGCACAGGGCGATGGACCGATGGCACCGACCAGATGTGGTGCCATTCCGGTAAAGAACGTCATCGATGTATGCTTCAGCGGGCAGTATACGGCGGAGGAAATGTACAAGCGGGTGACGAAATCAGGTGGTTTCGTGGATCATCTTGGAACGTCGGATGCACAGGAAGTCGAGAAAATGATTCAGGCAGGTAACCGCTATGCCAAAATCGTTTATGACGCGATGATCTATCAGATCGGCAAGTATGCAGGTTCGATGGCCGTCAGCTTACAGGGCCAGGTAGACGGCATCATCCTTACAGGTGGCATCGCACATGACCAGTATCTGACAGAAAAACTGAAGGGAATGATCGGATGGATCGCACCAGTGACGGTGATGGCCGGTGAATTTGAGATGGAAGCGCTGGCAGCAGGTGCGCTTCGCGTTCTTAGAAAAGAAGAAAAAGCAAAGGACTATACAGGCATTCCGGTATGGAATGGATTTGAGGAGGTATGAGATGAGCGAAAACAAAAATGGCATCCGCTTTGAAGTCTGTGGCATGCCATTTAAGTATTTTATAGCGTTTTTCCTGATGGTAATGATTGCTGTTTATGGCGGATTTATCCCGACCGTACAGCTGACAGATGGATTTGTCGGGGCATCACTGGTTGCCACCATTCCGTATCTAATGGCGATCGGAGGCATCTTCTTCTGGCTCGGAAATACGATTCCGATCGTGAATAATTATCTGGGTGGTGCGTGTCTTCTGCCGCTGATCGGCGCGTCCTTCCTGAATTTCCTTGGTCTGGTTCCACAGGAGATGATCGTTGGAACCAAGATTCTTATGAAGGGCGGATTCCAGGACATGTATATTTCGATGGTTCTGGTGGGATCTATCCTCGTGATGGATCGAAAGGTCCTTCTCGGTGCAACGGCACGTTATATTCCGACCGTCATCGGCTCTCAGGTTTTCGCGATCGGCTTCGCGATGCTGGCAGGACTGGTTACCGGATTTGGTATTCCGGAGGCACTGTTTGATATTGCCGCACCATGCATGTCCGGAGGGTCCGGTGGCGCGATTACAACACTTCCGAAGCTTTATTCAGATCTGTCCGGTATGGACATGACGGAGATGGCTGGAAAGTTCCTCTGCTATGCATCCATCGCCAATGTACTGGCTGTGGTACTGGCGGCTGTGTTTAATGGTGTGACGAAGAGAATTCCTGGACTGAATGGTGATGGACAGATTCTTCGGAAGGGCGTTCAGGAGGATATCAATGGAGAGAAGCGTCCGGGAACATCTGCAGATTATAAGGCACTTGGTGGTGGTGTGTTCATGGCCTTCTGTCTGTATCTGCTGGGTAACATCTTCGGGCATCTTCCGGTGCTTGGCGCGATCCCTGGCCTTGCCTGGACCATTATCTTCGGTATCATCATTAAGTGCACAGGTATCATGGATACGAAATATGAGGATTATACGGTATATTCGATGAATCTGGCCCTGAGAGCACTTCTTCCGATGCTGATTGCAGGTATCGGTATCAATTCGCTTAAGTTCCAGACGCTTGCGGAGTATTTCACACCGGGTGCGTTTATCGTGATCCTCCTTGCCGTTGTCGGTGCATTTGTCGGCGCCTGCATCTTCGGACACCTCACCGGCCTCTTCGGCTATGAGGCAGGTGTCACAGCGGGATTATGCTGCTGCAATATCGGTGGTTCCGGCGATCTCGCGGTTCTTTCGGCAGCAAATAGAATGAACTTACTGGCATTTGCTTCGATTTCAACCAGAATCGGTGGTGCCCTGATGGTTGTCTGGATCGGACTTCTGTATCCGATGTTCCACTGATTATGATCGAGCAAGAGATTATCGAGCGCTATCGAAAGCTGGATACGGAGCTGATTTCAGATGCGATGGAGGACATGGGCGTTCCCGGGGGGCTCCTCGGGATCAGCGCTGTCCTGGAAGGGCAGACAATTTGTGGTGAAGCCTTTACAGTTCACTACATCCCTGCAGGACTTGAAAAGCCGGAAGTTGGGCAATATTTCCATCAGGTACAGGCTGGACAGGTGATCGTCATCGATAATGGCGGACGACTGGACTGTGGTATCTGGGGGGATATTATGACCGTACTGGCCAGGTCGCGAGGTATCGAGGGAACCGTCATCGATGGTGCCTGTCGTGATATTAAGGCGATTCGAGAATCCGGTTATCCGGTCTTCGCAAAAGGAAAGAGTATGGTCAGCGGACGTCGTCATGTTCGCTTAGGTGACACGGAGGTGCCTATTTCCTGCGCCGGGATGCTGGTATGTCCGGGGGATCTGATCTTCGGTGATGAGACCGGTGTCATCGCGATTCCGAAATCGAAGATGCTGGAGGTACTGGTTCGTTCTGAGGAAATCATGAAGCATGAAGAAGAAATCATCGCAGGATTAATAAAGAACGGATAAGCTCCCCTTCTGTGCTATAACGTAGACGCATGCAAGTATAGGATTCTGTGCATTTCCCCTATTGTGCTTTGTAAAAAATACATTATACTAAAATGCGGTGGTTAACGATTTACTACGTTCAATTTCATATGGAGGGTAAAGATGACAGATTTTAAGCCAGTGAAGGAAGGTAAGGTTCGTGAGATCTATGATCTCGGAGACAAGCTCATCATGGTCGCAACCGACCGTATTTCCGCATTTGACGTGATCCTGCACAACCAGATCACAGAGAAGGGTAAGGTTCTGACCCAGATGTCGAAGTTCTGGTTCGATCTTACGAAGGATGTGATCCCGAACGATCTGATTTCTGTTGAGAACAAGGATATGCCGGAGTTTTTCCAGCAGCCGGAGTTTGAGGGCAGAGCGACACTGTGCAAGAAGCTCGAGATGATCCCGATCGAGTGCATCGTGCGTGGCTACATCACCGGTTCCGGCTGGGAGAACTATAAGAAGGATGGCACCATCTGTGGCATGAAGCTCCCGGAGGGTCTCGTGGAGTGCGCGAAGCTTCCGGAGCCGCTTTACACTCCGTCGACGAAGGCAGAGATCGGCGATCACGATGAGAACATCAATTTCGAGCAGTCCATCGTGGTTCTCGAGAAGGCATTCCCTGGCAGAGGCGAGGAGATCGCAACGAAGATCAAGGAGGCAACGATCGCTGTATATAAGAAGTGTGCTGACTATGCACTTTCGAAGGGCATCATCATCGCCGATACCAAGTTCGAGTTCGGTCTCGATGAGGACGGCAACGTGCTCCTCGCAGATGAGGTGCTGACACCGGACAGCTCCAGATTCTGGAGACTCGACCAGTACAAGCCGGGTGAGGGACAGTCCAGCTTCGATAAGCAGTTCGTACGTAACTGGCTGAAGGCGAACCCGGACAACAACGCTACCCTTCCGCAGGAGGTCGTGGATAAGACCATCGCTCTCTATAAGGAAGCTTACACTATGCTGACCGGCAAGGAGATCTGAGGATTATAACAGATCCTGTGATTTCAGCGGTTTCCAGGGCCGGAATCCCTTCCGCGATACTGACCGCGAAGAGAGACGTCGGATTATAACAGATCCTGTGATTCTGCTTTTTGAACAAATTCAAAAACATCGGGCGCCATGTATGTACATGGCGCTC
>OQVT01000413.1_pt1 | contig 23407 bp, 20 predicted proteins | sample 1691561 | NCBI WGS metagenome assembly OQVT01 (sample SAMN03418260, study PRJEB22391) | human gut metagenome | biome: human-gut; feature: organic feature; material: feces | host: Homo sapiens | place: Tanzania | collected 2013-01 | reverse complement strand
GTTGCTCATCCAATCCTGAAATGGAGTGGTATATATATAATGTAGGGTCTGTTTTTTCTTGTTCTGTCGCTGCTCCACGATGATTGGGTTCTTGGAGGCAGTGGCATTGTTGCGCTGATAATAGATGTATCTCTTGCGTCCCATCACCTCAACAGCTGGCAGTTTCAGGGTATCCTCATCGTTCACAATCATGGGGGTATAGATGAGTCCACGGTTGCTGCCCAGGATGATGTCGTCGAGCTTGAAGTCCATCTTCACGTTCACGTCGTCTCCATCTCTCTTCACTTCTTTCTTCGAAATCTTCAGCTTTCCGGCTGTTTCTTTCTTCTCTTTCTCAGTCTTCTCTTTTTTCTCAGCTTTCTCTTTCTTTTCTTTTTTCTCTGCTGAGGCTATAGGTTTGCTTTCTGCTGAGGCTGTGAGCGATAACAGCAGGAGGGCAACACCCAGGGTACTATAGAAGTTATATTTTGTATTCATGAATTGTTTCCTTTCCAAATGAATGATCAAATGAATAATGATGTATAAATATACAATTAAATAGGTATGTCCGTATGGGGCGATTAGAACACATAGACGAGGTTGAGCGCCGCCTTGGTGGGTCCCACATAGTGGTGACTCTTGTCGTCTTCCAGTTTCTCGCCGCATTCTGCACATTCAAACTTGTCTGAACGGCTGTAGGTGTAACCCAGTCCCAGTTCAGCCTCGAAGTTCCAGTGCTTGGAAAGGGTCCAGGCATATCCGTATGCCACACCTGCTCCCACGAACCATCCTTCGTAGCGATAATCTTTCAGTTTGGAAAAGTCTGTTCCTAATAACTTGAAATCTGCATTCACGTTACCGATGTTGTAGGATCCTGCAATAGCATGGAATCCCACAAAATGTCCCATCATCTTGTTGCAGAACCAGTATCTTGCTTCTGGCTGCACAAGCCAATGTTTCCATTTCCTGTTATTAGAAAATGTCCAAGGATTGTAGTTGCCTGCTACATCCAAGGTCCACTTGGGGGTGAGTGCGAACTCTACTCCCAAGTTTATGGTGCTGGTTGCATCATAAAGAAGGTTGGTTTTCACCGCAACCTTTTGGGCTGAAGCTTCGAGTGCTAAGAAGCACAGTCCGATCATCAGTGCCATTTTAATCCTTTTCATCATCTTTTTCTTATACTTTATATACTTAATACAATTACAATATCTTTTTATCTTCATATACTTAATACAATATTATCTTCTGGTTTGCAGCTAATACATAAGAAATCTAATATCCATTCCCTTCCTGTTAATCTACTTTGCTTTTACTTTCAATTTACTTTTCAGTTAGGAATCTTACATTCTCGTATTAAAAACCTTGCTGCTGAGTATCAAGCTCAGCGCATCATCTTTTTTCGGCTGCAAAATTATAAAGAAAAGCAATACCATGCAAGTTTTTTAGCACTGAAAAATACTGAAAAGTGCCTTTTTTAATTAAAAACAACACTGAAAACTACTTAAAGTTGTTAATTCCGGCATTTTTTCATCATCTTCTCATCACTATTTCTATTTATTTTTGTAAATTTGCAGCCGTTATCAGTTAGATGGAAATTCCAGCATTTTGCTGTTGAAAAGTCTGCTGATGATAAGAAGATATAAGCTAAAAGATAGAATTTATAAGTAAACAATGGAACCAAAACTTAACTTAATGAAGGCAATTTTAGGCTTGGAGCATTACTTTTGCCCCAAGTATTGTGGTATCGTAGACCGCAGAAGAGTGATAGGCTATCTGCTTTTCTCGGTTTCCGAGGTACTTATTATTTTGTACCATTTTATCCTTATCCTCCGATTAGGAGAACCTCATGGGGTGGTGGCTGATGTGGTGAATGTAGTTTTGTTTGCCAGTCTGCAGCTGGCAATCTGGACCAAGAAACTTACTTTTACCAAGGGTCTCACCTTTTTATATATATTGGCTTTTGCCAAATTGACTGCCAACTGTATACTTTCCTCTGTGTTTGGCGCGTTGCCCGACGAGTTGAGTAGCATCAGCAATGTGTTTCTGGTGTTCCTGTTGGTATTGATGGCGTTGACGCAACTGATGTATAAGACCGCATTGGCTCTTATAGCCGGCTTGGTTCCGATGGTTGTCTTCTATTTCATAGAGCATCCTGCTGTTTCATCCTTCTTTGGGATGAAGGCATTCTTTGTGGGTTTTATGATGATTATCTATGTGTATATCTATAATACGAACTATGTTCTGAAGGGGCTTCGTCAGCCTCAGAAGGTTACCCACGTAGAGAGAAAGGCGCTGGATATGCTTGCCAAATTGAAGGAGAAGGATAATGATAATGCCGGAAATCTGATGGAAAGGCTGAATCCGGAATTGCGCCAGAACATTATCAATAATGCTTCGGAGCACCTGAAAAAGGAGGAACTGAATAATCTGATGTGGGATGAACTGTGTGCCGACCTGACCAATAGTGAAATACAGATCTGCAAGCTGGTGTTGCAGGATAAGAGCTTGAAGGAAATCTGCATCCTGCTTGATAAGACCGAATCCAACATCACAAGTCAGCGCAGCCATATCCGAAAGAAACTGAATATGGATCGTAAGGATGATTTAAAGCGCACCCTGGAATTGCGATTTGCGGAAATCAGAAAGAAACCCCCTTTGATATAGTTAAAAGTTTATAGTTTATAGCAAGATGCTGAAAACTTGCATAATTATGCGTTTCCCAGTCTTGCTATAAACTATCAACTTTCAATTATAAACTAAAATATCAGTCTTCCATTCTCAGGAAAGCCTTAGGGAGATACTGTATCAGATCGCTGGCGATGAGGCTCTCTTTGCCGATATCCTTGATGGCAAGGTCGCCTGCCAGTCCATGCAGATGCATACCGATTCGGCAAGCGTCTGCCTGGTTATAGCCGCGTGAAAGAAGCGAGGTGATGATACCCGTCAATACATCGCCACTGCCGGCTGTCGCCATACCGCTGTTGCCGGTAGAGCAGAACTCCACCTTTCCGTTAGGATGGCAAAGGGCAGAATAGTGACCCTTTAATATAATGTAGCCTTGCAGGCGCTCCGCCAGTTCGATGGCCTTGTCAAGGCGTTCCATGCAGTTGCTGCTGGTGTTGCCGGCCAGTCTGTCCAGTTCTCTTGGATGAGGAGTGAAGATGATGTCCTTAGGCAACTGCTGCATCCAGGCACGATGACTTGCCAGGATGTTGAGTGCATCGGCATCTACCACCGTAGGACAGGTGGATCTTCTCAGCTGCGCTATCAGGGCGATGGCGGTGGATTCGTTGGTTCCCAGACCCGGACCTATGCCCATGGCACTGTAGTAGTCGGTATCCACCGGTTCACTGAAGATGGTCTCCTCAGAATCCATCTGCAGCACCGCTTCCGGCACGCTAATCTGCATAATCTCGTAGTTGCGCTTCGGCGTATGCGTAATCACCTTTCCCGTTCCCGCTCTCAGGCACGCCTTGGTAGCAAGGATGGAAGCTCCGCTCATGCCGTAACTTCCGGCAATGATGAGTGCCGTGCCCATAGTGCCCTTGTGGGCAAAGTCGCCGCGGGGCTTCATCAGCAGGCGGATGTCGTTCTCTTCCAGGATGCTGAATTTGCTTTCCGTCTTCTGGATGAATTCCGGTGAGAGTCGGATATCCAATACCTTCAGTCTTCCCAGGTATATCTGGTTGTCTGCCAGCATCATCGCCAGCTTCTTCTGCTGCAAGGTCAGCGTCAGGTCGGCACGGATGATGTTGGCTGCGATGTTGTAGGAGTTGTCTTCCGCCATCAGACCCGATGGCAGGTCGATGCTCACCACCTTGGCGGCACTCTGGTTGATGTATTTTACCAGGGATGCAAAACCGCCTGCCAGCGGCTTGTTCAGTCCGCTGCCAAAGAGACCATCTACTACGAGCATGCCGGCTTCCAGCTGCGGAGGGTCGAAGTTGACGCTTACCTCGGTAAACTGCTTGGCGCGTTTGCTCTCGATGAGTCGCTTCTTGTTGCTGGCACAGTCGGCAGAGAGCTTGTTGTGGATGTTAAACAAGAAAACGTTAACCTGATAACCATCTTCTCCCAACATTCTTGCCACGGCAAGCGCATCGCCTCCGTTGTTGCCTGGTCCTGCGAAAACGACCACCGGAGTACGGTTAGACCATTCCGCCTCTATGGCCCGCGTCAGTGCCTTGGCCGCACGTTCCATGAGGTTGAGCGAAGTGATAGGTTCATGCTCAATGGTGTATTTATCCAACTCATGTATCTGAGTACTAGTGAAAATCTTCATGTCTTTGTCCGATTATCTGATTATTTTCATGCAAAAGTACTAAAAAAAGTCGATGAAAGCATGAAGTTTCACGATTTTTTCGTAATTTTGCAGAAAATATTATATAATATCGACTATGAGCATAGTAAAAATTAAGGATAAGACCTTCAAAACCTCCATTCCAGAGGCCGAAATACTCAAGAAGGTTCAGGTCGTAGCAGACCGTCTGAACAAGGACTATGAAGGCAAGACCCCCGTGTTCTTGGCAGTATTGAACGGCGCATTTATCTTCGCAGCCGACTTGATGCGAATGATTACCGTGCCAAGCGAGATTTCATTCGTGAAGTATGCTTCTTACGAGGGTACTTCCTCTACGGGCAGCATGAAGACCTTGATGGGTTTGAACCAGAATTTGGCAGGCCGCCACGTGGTTATCGTTGAGGATATCGTAGATTCCGGTTTCACCATGGCCCACATGATTGAAGACCTGAAGAAGATGAACCCAGCCAGCGTTGAGGTTTGTTCCCTCCTCGTGAAGCCAGGCAACTTGAAGGTTGACCTTGATATCAACTATGCTGTTATGGAAATCCCTAACGATTTCATCGTGGGATATGGATTAGATTACGACCAAGAAGGCAGAAACCTCCGCGACATCTACACGATTGTAGAAGAATAGGGGGTGAAGCATGTGGGAGAAAATTAGTGATTATTGCTTGGATGTCTCCAAGTACTTCTTGACTGCTGTATTTGTTGCATCTTTAATGGTGGATTTGGGTGAAATGCGGTGGTTGCTTTATGCAATTAGTGGCGTTTTGGCAACAATCTTCTTTTGTGCAGGTTTGTTCTTCATATCCAAAAGTAAGGATGAGAAAGAAAGGAAGTATAAAACAACTCGAAAGTATAACAATAAAAATAGGAGGACATAAAATGGATGCATTATTTTTCTTAGGCGTTGTAACAGTTCTCTTTGGAATTGTTTTTGCTGTTCTTTTGTTGTTTATGCCGCCTCTGTTATGACTTCTTCAAGGACTATGAAAGGGATTTTGAAGAGTAGCGGTCGATAACTATACGATATAATATGAGAAGAAATTCTTACGAAATATTGTGTGAACATTGTTTTTTAATTACCTTTGTGGGCAGACCCTCTACTATTGGAGAAAAAGTGTATTTATATAAACAGAAAAACAATCAGAATTTATGAAGACCCTGACAAAATCGTTCCTTCTTTTGACAATTTTATTATTTGGCTTTGCGGCACAAATAATGGCTGGCGTGAAATGGGTGGTAACCGACGAAACCCTTACTGTTTGGGACTCGCCCGAGAATATCAACAAGTTGGGCGTACTGCACAAAGGCTATGAATTTGAGGAAAAATCGGTTGATGGCAATAAAATCTGCTTCGATTATAACGGGCAGAATGGCTATGTGGCAATGCAGTGTTGTCAAAAGGTGGACGATGCTGCTGCCAGCCAAGCAGCAGAAGAAACCACGCAAGAGGTTACTGCGGCGCAGGCAGCGGCTACTTCTTCTGATGCCGATTTGAAGGAGGTAAGTGCAGTGAACGCTCCCGCCGACAAGGTACAGAAGACGGCGCAAGCAGATGAACTTTCAAGTAAAGAAATGGCTCTGTTAGGCGGGGCGATGATTCTTGCAATTCCTTTAGGTATATTAAAGTTATTGGGTATTGTCTTTGCCTTGATTTACGCATTCAGGTATGATGCGTTGCGCAACTGGTTTAACAAACGATGTGGTGCAGACTGCATACCGGCTGGCAAAATCAACAAACTCTTCCGCAAGCTCATGCTCCCTGCTATTGTATCGTCGCTTGTGACATTTGCAGGCAATTTTGTCAATACTGGCATTGTTGGTTCAATAGTCATCGTTGCGGTGCCTTGCTTCTTCTTGTTCAAAATATATAAAGACTATAAGGAGAATTATGGCAAAACAGCAGCTCTCTGGACGTTGTTGTTCTCGATATTTACCATTTTTACGATAATCTTACTTGTTGGTTTGCTTATGTATGTGGTATTCATCGTCATTGCTCTTTATGCATTCTCCTTTATGCTAGAAGAGACAAGACCAGGAGGATCAATGGATATACACAACCGCAGTTGTTCAAACTGCAGCAAGTTCGGTACCTCTGCCTGCCCGCATAGAGGTCAAGCCGGCAACGGCTGCTGTGGTTCTTATTCTTAAATTAAGGCAATATACAAAGAAAAGCCCTGTAAAGACAAAAGCATTAACTGTCAATGCTTCTGCCTTTACAGGGCTTTTAACTGTGCATAGCCTCTTTTATAAGCCAACAATACAGCCATCTCCTATAAGCAAACTGTGCATACCACTCCCCTCCCTACGGGGGAGGGGCAAGGGGGAGGGGCTTTACGAGGGATGAGCTTGGGCTTTGCGAGGGATAAGCTTAGGCTTTGCGGGGCTTTCTTATACGTAAGTCTCCAGGAACTTCAGCGTTCCCTCAATCTTCAGAGTCTCGGTAGTTGCAGGTACGAGCATGCTTTCGCCGGCGCTCAGAGTGACGGTGGTGCCCTCGTTGTCGGTGATAGTAGCCTCACCCTTAAGACCGATGAGGATAACGAAGCTGTCGAGTTCAGAGTAGTCGAGCGTCATCGGCTCGTCGAGATCGTAGACAGCGGTGTTGAAGTAAGGACACTGAACGAGGCTCACACCCTGATTCTTCTGCGGAGTATATTCGGTGCGATAGTTGTCCTCAACATTATAGTTGATGCACTCGGCTGCCTGCTTGGTGTGCAACTCACGGTAGTTGCCGTCCTTGTCCTTGCGCTTGAAGTCGTAGATGCGGTATGTCACGTCGCTGGTCTGCTGTATTTCGGCGAGGAAACAGCCGGTACCGATGGCGTGGATGCGTCCTGCGGGCAGGAAGAAGCAGTCGCCCTCCTTCACGTCATAGCGTGCAATGGCATCGCAAATGGTGTCGTTGGCCACCATCTCGGCATACTGTGTAGGTGTGATCTGCTGCTTCAGACCACACAGCAATGTAGCGTCCTTGTCAGAGTCGAGCAAATACCACATCTCGGTCTTGCCACGCTCCTTGCCCTGACGCTTGGCAATCTCGTCGGTAGGATGAACCTGAATAGAGAGGTCCTGACGTGCATCGATAAACTTAATGAGCAACGGGAACTCATTGCCGAAGCGCTCGTAGTTCTCCTTACCCACGAGTTTCTCCTTCTGTTCGGCAACAACCTCATTGAGTTTCTTGCCGGCAAACTTGCCATTGGCTACTATAGTTTCATTGCCGGGCACTCCAGAAATTTCCCAGCTTTCGCCTACATTCTCCTGCTGCACATCAAGATGCTTGAAAGGGATAATCTTCTCGCCACCCCAAATCGTCGACTTGAGCAGCGCGTTAAACTTCATTGGTTCCATAATTGTTGTATTTAGTAAATGTTATTAATCATAATTCAAAACTCCAAATTCAAAATTCTTAGTTTTCTTTCCAAAATTGCGGTGTAAATATTACGAGCACACTGAATATCTCAAGACGTCCGATGAGCATCAGCACCGAGCATATCCACTTGGCAGCAATAGGCAGTTCGCTCCACGACATGGTTGGACCAATCTCCGTACCGAGCGTCGGACCAACGTTGCCCAGCGCACTTAGCGTGATGGTAATGGCGTTGGTGTTGTCTATACCCATCGCTATCATCGAGAACGAGCAGAACAGACACAATATAAGATAGGTGGCGAGGAAAGCGAGCAGCGTAACGCGCTTAGACGAAGGAACGTTGGTGCCGTCGACACGCATGGGCAACACGGCGTTGGGATGCAGCATCTGTCGGAACTCGTTCTTAATGATCTTCAACAGCATGACGCAACGTATGCACTTGAATCCACCGCTCGTAGAACCCGAACACGCTCCGAAGAACATACAAATTGCCAATACCACCCATGTAACGTGGGGCCATACGGCAGGGTCGTCGGCAAGCAAACCCGTTGTGGTGATGAACGACACTACATGGAACAAGCCGCTGCGCACTGCCGGTTCAAGCTCATAACCGTTCTTCCACATCAACTCAAAGGCTATAAATCCGGCAAAAGCAAGCACCACCAACAGATAGAACCTGCACTCGGCACTCTTCAGAAGCGTGCTGGGCTTGCGTTGCGACACGGAGATATAGAGCATCGTGAAGTTGATGCCCGATACAAAACAGAAGAAGGTGACAATGTATTGCACTACAGGAGTGAGATAACTGTAGTCGTTATGGGTGGCAAATCCACCCGTAGCAGCCGTTGTGAAGCTGTAGTTGACGCTACTGAAAAAGTCCATACCGGCACACCACATAGCCAACATGCACAATATAGTGATACAGATGTATACCACCCATATCCACTTGGCATTGGTACTGAGGCGCGGATGCAGCTTGGTCTTGATAGGTCCGGTTGCTTCTGCAGCGAACACCTTGACACTTCCGCCTACAAGCGAAGGCAGAAGGGCTATCGTGAAGAATACAATACCAAGTCCGCCAAGCCACTGCGTGAACGAACGCCAAAACAAAATGCCGTGCGGCAGAACGTCTACGTCGTCTATTATGGTAGCTCCGGTAGTGGTAAATCCCGACATCGTCTCGAAGAAAGCGTCGGTAAAGGAGTGCAGATAGCCTCCCAGAAGGAACGGAAGCGTTCCGAACAGCGAGAAAACCGTCCACGTCAGCGTTACCACAAGATAGGCGTCACGACGCGAGAGGGTGTTGTCGCAGTTGCGGGCAAACAATCGCAGCACCAGTCCGGTGCCCGCCGATATTGCCACAGACAATGCAAAAGCCATAAGGTCGTCCTCGTGATAATACACCGAAACGCCAAGACACAACAACAGCATCATAGCCTCGATGAACAACAACGACCCTATAATCTTATATATAAGTTTCAGATTTATCATAGGAAGAACTTTTCTATCTTCTTCATGTTGACGTTATGGCAGAACACCATAACCGAATCGCCCGGGTGAATCAATGTGTTACCCGACACAAGCAGTCCCTGACCGTCGCGAACGAGTCCACCTATGGTCATACCTTTAGGCAAACCGAGGTCCTTAACGGGCTTTTGCGTCACCTTAGAGCCTTCAGATGGGATGAACTCGGCAACGTCGGCGTTGGCTGTCATGAGGAAACGCACGTTGTGAACGTTGGCATCGAGCATCATCTGATAGATATGGCTGGCGGCTATCGACTTCTTGTTGATGATAGTACCGATGTCCAGACTTTCAGCCATACTTACATAGTCGATGTTCTCGACCATTGCCACTGTCTTGCGCACACCCATTCGCTTGGCAGTAAGACAGGCGAGAATGTTAGTCTCGGCATTTCCGGTGAGCGCAACAAAGGCCTGCGTATTCTTGATGCCTTCTTCGATAAGTAGCGAGAGGTCGCGTCCGTCGCCGTTGATGACAAGCGCCTTGTCGTTTTCAAGTATAGAGTTAAGACGCTCGCAACGCTGCTCGTCAGCCTCGATAATCTTCACGTCCATATAGCTCGGCATGGTCTTTACGGTGCGCACGGCAGTAGCTCCGCCACCCATTATCATCACGTTCTTCACGTCGACATAATGTTCCTTGCCCACGATTTTGCGTATGTATGGGATGAACTGGCGCGTTGTCATGAAGTAAGCCATATCATATATCTGCAGACAATTGTTACCTCCAGGGATGATGGTTTCGCCCTGGCGCTTGATGGCAACGATGTGATAGGGGTCTTCCGGACCGCAAATTTCACGCATAGGACGGTCGAGTATGGTGCACGACTCGCGCAGCTTGACACCAAGCATGACAAGCGCTCCACCGTGAACGTCCCATCGCTGGCGCACCCACGACATCTTCAAGCCGTTGTTAATGTCTATAGCAGCAAGCATCTCCGGATAGATTATCGAACTGACTCCGAGTCCGGCAAAGAACTCCTTGAGCTCCGGTTCGATATATTCCGAGTTGTCTATCTTTGCCACAGTCTTTCGTGTACCGAGAGCTTTGGCAAGAACGCACGACGCCATGTTCTGACTTTCGTCGGGCGTTACGGCTATAAAGAGGTCGGCATTTTCCGCTCCTGCCTTCGTAAGCGCCTTGACACTGGTGGAAGATGCCTCCATTGTAAGAATGTCGACATCCGAACCGATACGCGAAAGTCGCTCCTCGTCGGTGTCCATGACCACAATATCGTCATGATCGCGCGAAAGCAGACGTGCAAGATGAGTACCGATGGCGTATGCGCCGGCTATAATTATCTTCATATTGGGTTGTTGGGGTGGATATATTGGATTGTTGGAGTGGATATGTTTAATTGTCGTTGATTGCCTGCTTTATCGATTCTATGTCGGTACCGGCAATATGACGCAACTCGTTTACCGTTCCGTGTTCGATGAATCGGTCGGGCAGTCCGACGCGACGCACTCTTGTAGTCTTGCCATTGTCGCTCAACCATTCGAGCACAGCAGAACCGAATCCGCCTGCAAGTTGTCCGTCTTCAACGGTAACGATGCGACTGAAGCGCTGCGAAACGCTCTCAAGCACTTCCGTATCAAGCGGTTTGCAGAATCGCATATCGTAGTGTGCCACACTGATAGGATTGCCTTCGTCATGCAACTGGCTTATTGCTTTCTGCACATCATTTCCCATCGGACCGTAACTCAATACCGCCACGTCGCTGCCGTCGCTTATCTGGCGTGCTTTGCCTATCGGAATGGCTTCAAACTCGCAATGCCAGTCGTCGCGTTTCACTCCCTTGCCACGCGGATAACGTATCACCACCGTGCCCATATCGGGCAGTTGGGCTGTGTACATCATTCGTCTGAGCTCACATTCGTCCATCGGCGAGCACAACGTGAGGTTGGGAACGGGACGCAAAGCGGCAATGTCGAACACGCCATGATGCGTCGGTCCGTCCTCGCCTACAAGTCCGGCGCGGTCGAAACAGAATACAACGGGGAGATTAAGAATGGCTGCATCGTGTATGATATTGTCGTATGCACGCTGTGCGAAGGCACTGTATATGTTGCAGAACGGCATGAGTCCGTCCTTTGCCATGCCCGCTGCAAAAGTAGCGGCATGTCCTTCTGCTATGCCGACATCAAACACACGGTCGGGCATTGCATGCATCATTATGTCCATAGAACATCCTGTAGGCATAGCTGGAGTGACGCCTACGATGTTGGGATTGGCTTCGGCAAGTTCGAGAAGCGTTCGTCCGAACACTTCCTGATACTTCAATGGATATGGATCGGCAGTATCAGGAATGCGTTCACCGGTCTCGGGGTCGAACTTGCCGGGGGCATGCCATATGGTAGCCTCGCGTTCAGCGGGTTCATAACCTTTACCCTTTACGGTGTGAAGGTGGAGCAGCTTGGGGCCGCGCATATTCTTCAACTGTTCGAGTATGCGCACAGTTTCGCAAACATCGTTGCCGTCGAACGGTCCGAAGTAGCGAATATTCATACCCTCAAACACGTTCTGCTGATGCGAGAGAGCCGACTTCAGGGCATTGTTAAGACGAATAATGCCCTTGCGACGGTCGTCGTTGAGGTAGCCCATGGAGTGCAACCACTTCGACGCCTTGTCGCGTAAGCGGTTGTAAGTGGCGTTAGTGTCGAGATTAAGAAGATACTTCTCCATACCACCAACAGCACGGTCGATGCTCATATCGTTGTCGTTGAGCACGATAAGCAGGTCGTTGGGCGACGATGACACGTTGTTGAGACCCTCGAAAGCGAGTCCTCCCGACATGGCACCGTCACCTATCACTGCCACCACATGGCGGTCGTCGTGTCCGGTTTTGCGTGCAGCCACAGCCATACCGAGCGCCGCCGAAATGGAGTTGGACGCGTGTCCGCACGTGAATGTGTCGTACTCGCTCTCCATCGGTGTCGGGAATGGGCGTATGCCATGCAGTTTGCGGTTGGTGCAAAATGTATCTTTACGGCCGGTTAGTATCTTATGACCATAAGCCTGATGTCCCACATCCCACACGATGCGGTCGTACGGTGTGCTGAACACATAATGCAAAGCCACCGTCAACTCGACTACGCCGAGCGACGAAGCAAGATGTCCGGGATTGACCGACAACTCGTCGACAATGTCGCGACGCAGTTCGGCGCACAATTCGGGCAACTGTGTTATACTGAGACGGCGCAAATCGTCGGGACTGCTTATATGGTCCAAAAGTTCAGATATGTTGTTCATGTAATAACTTTAGCTGTACAGTTATGCAAAGTTAATGCAAATGAGCGAAAGCGCAAAAGAAAAAACACACAATCGTCCATTGATTGCATCTTAATGGCAACTCGCCTGTATTTCCAAACGATTCGTTTTCACTTCAAATACCAGTTGCCTTCATGCAACACCATGGGCACTACTATCTCCTCCTTGGTGCTGTCGGCGAAACAAAGCATAAGAAAAGCGCGTCCCACATGGTGTGCGGTGTCGGTCTTGGCGCGTACGGGCTGTACAGCCGCCAGACCGCTATGGTCATCCTTAATCTGCCCAATATACTGCTTGGCGTTGACTATAAGCTGCTCGCGATAGCTGCCAGGAATGCTGTCGGGACGATAGAATCCGTCGACATAAGCCTCGAAATTGCCTGCTATAAGATAGTCGTAATACACCTTGGCTGCACGAACGGCAAGTTCGTTGGGATCCTGCGGCTTCGCATTGCTGCACGAAGAAACGGAAAGCATCATCATAGCAATGCCTACATATATTATATATATAATGTGTCGCATACTTTCATGAATAATAATTATATAAACAATAAGAGGGCATGGCATTCCTGCCATACCCTCCTTAATATATTTGCCTTTTACTTCTGACGTATGAATACGTTGATGGGGCATCCGTGCATCGACCAGTTGTCGCGTATCTTGTTCTCCAAGAAACGTCGATACGGCTCCTTGATGTACTGTGGCAGGTTGGCATAGAACACGAACGACGGTATCTGAGTATTGGGCAACTGTGTGCAATACTTGATTTTGATGTACTTGCCCTTGATTGATGGTGGCGGATAAGCCTCAATCAGAGGCAGCATAACCTCGTTGAGTTTTGATGTACCTACGTGTGCCTTACGGTTCTGATAAACCTGCTTGGCTGTTTCGAGCACCTTGAATATGCGCTGCTTTGTCAATGCCGAAGCGAAGATAATGGGGAAATCGACAAACGGAGCCATGCGGTTGCGTATGGCGTTCTCGAATGTCTTGATAACAGCCTGATCCTTGTTTTCTACCAGGTCCCACTTGTTCACCACAACGACAAGCGACTTGTTGTTGCGCTGAATGAGCTGGAATATGTTCATATCCTGCGCCTCTATACCGCGAGTAGCGTCGAGCATGAGTATGCACACGTCCGAATTCTCAATGGCACGTATTGAGCGCATAACCGAATAGAACTCCAGGTCTTCCGACACCTTGTTCTTACGGCGTATACCAGCTGTGTCTACGAGATAGAAATCGAAACCGAACTTGTCGAAACGGGTGTATATCGAGTCACGTGTAGTACCGGCTATCTCGGTCACGATGTTGCGGTCCTCGCCGATGAAAGCATTGATGATAGAACTCTTGCCCGCGTTAGGACGTCCTACGACGGCAAAACGAGGAATGCCGTCTTCAACTTCTTCCTTTGTATCTGGCTTAAGTTTAGACAGTACAAGGTCGAGCAAATCGCCTGTACCGCTACCCGTTGCCGACGAGATACACTGCGGTTCGCCAAGTCCAAGAGCGTAGAACTCAGCCGCATCGTAGATCTGGTCGTTGTTGTCGGTCTTGTTTGCCACGAGGATAACGGGCAGTTTGGTGCGACGAAGGATTGTCGCCACGTCCTGATCCCAGTCAGTCAGTCCGGTCTGAACGTCAACGAGGAAGAGCACAAGGTCGGCCTCTTCGGTTGCAACGATTACCTGCTTGCGGATGGCATCTTCAAAGATATCATCGCTCTTAACCACCCATCCACCGGTGTCTACTACAGAAAACTCGCGTCCGTTCCACTCGCACTTGCCATACTGGCGGTCGCGTGTAGTGCCGGCTGTGTCGCTAACGATAGCCTGACGAGTCTTGGTCAGGCGGTTGAACAGTGTCGACTTGCCCACATTGGGGCGTCCCACTATTGCCACTAAATTTGCCATAATGTTTTAGTCATTCTTTCCTCCGCATCACACGGAGGCTTGTAGGATGTGGTCTCTGCATCCTTGTTAATGATTTTCCGAAGCTGACCCACTCCGGCCCTCGCCATTCTGACGAGAGTATCCCCTCTTTGCTATTCAGGGGGAGGCGGCGTAGCCGCAATGTTGAGTTTTGAGTTTTGAATTGTGAGTTTTGAATTGTGCGCTACGCGCATTTTGAATTTATGAATTAGGAATTAAGAGTTATGAGTTGAGAATTCATAATTCAAAATTGAACAACTCAAAATCGGCGAAGCCGATAATTCAAAATTCAAAATTCAAAACTCTTACTCCGGATTATATCCGAAGCTGTCGAGTTCGCGCTTTGAGCTACGCCAGTCCTTATCCACTTTTACGAAGGTGTGCAGATAGACGCTCTTGCCGAAGAACTTCTCGAGCGACTTGCGTGCCTCGGTCGACATCTTCTTCAGAGCCACACCTTGATGTCCGATGATAATGCCCTTCTGCGAATCGCGCTCCACGTATATCACAGCATGGATGTCTATGTTGCGGTCGGTCTCCTTAAACGACTCCACCTTCACCTCTACTGAGTATGGAATTTCCTTGTCGTAGTAGAGCAGAATCTTCTCGCGGATAATCTCCGAAACAAAGAAACGGGCTGGCTTGTCGGTCAATTGGTCCTTGTCGAAGAACGGCGGCGAGTCGGGCAGAAGCTCCTTGATGCGGCGCATGAGCATGTCGACGCCAAACTTGTTCTTGGCTGATATGGGAAGAATCTCGGCATTGGGCAGCAGCGTGTGCCACTTCTCAACGGTGTCGCCGAGTGTCTTCTGGTCGCTCTGGTCGATTTTGTTGATGAGCAGAAGCACCGGAATGGTCATCTTCTTCACCTTGTCGAGGAAGTCCATGTTCTTCTCGGGGTTCTCCACTACGTCGGTGACGTAGAGCAACACGTCGGCATCCTGCAATGCCGATTCAGAGAATGCGAGCATCGACTCCTGCAACTTGTAGTTGGGTTTCAATACACCTGGTGTATCAGAGAAAACTATCTGGGCGTCGTCCTCGTTGACTATGCCCATGATACGGTGGCGCGTGGTCTGCGCCTTGAATGTGGCAATGCTGATGCGCTCGCCTACCAGCTGATTCATCAGCGTCGACTTGCCCACATTAGGATTGCCTACTATATTTACAAATCCTGCTTTGTGCATATTCTTTTCTATAGGGGGTTATATTGTACTATAAGTACAAAGTTAGTGTTTTTTCGGGAATATCCGCAGCCACGTATTTGCAATTATATGATTTTTAACAGAATAGACACAAAAAAGCACATTCGACGATAGTTGTTGAAAACTGTCGGATGTGCTTTTATATATGAGATAATATGCTTCTCTATTACTTGGCTCCAGCAACTGCCGAACCGTCGTAAGCCCACTTGTAGAACGATGCTCCGTGAACGAAGCCTGCTCCGAAAGCGGTGAAGATGACGTTGTCGCCCTTCTTCATGTTCTTCTCGTTATCCCACAATGCCAATGGTATTGTGGCTGCGCTGGTGTTGCCATAGCGCTCGATGTTGACTACCACCTTATCCATAGGCAGACCGATACGTTTTGTAACGGCCTCAATGATGCGGAGGTTTGCCTCGTGCGGTACGACCCACTTCACGTCGTCGGCAGTGAGTTCGTTGCGCTTCATCACTTCGGCTACGTCGTTGCTCATGTCGGTTACGGCATAGCGGAACACTGTGCGTCCTTCCTGATAGAGGTAGTGCAGACGGTGGTCGACGGTGAAGTGTGACGGCGGACATACAGAGCCACCAGCCTTCATGTGAAGGAATGGGAGTCCCTTGCCGTCGGTACGCAGATACGAGTTCTGCACGCCTACTCCTTCCTCCTCGGTAGCCTCAACGAGCACTGCTCCAGCTCCGTCGCCGAAGAGTACGCATGTAGCGCGGTCCTGATAGTCGACGAGCGACGACATCTTGTCGGCACCTATCACGATTATCTTCTTGTAGCGTCCGCTCTCAATCATTGTGGCAGCAACGTCGAGCGAATAAAGGAATCCGCAGCAGGCTGCCTCAAAATCGAATGCGAAAGCGTTCTTCAGTCCGAGTTTGCCAAGTACTATCGACGCTGTAGAGGGGAACTTGTAGTCGGGAGTGGTAGTGGTTACAATCAGCGCATCAATTGTGTCGGGATCAACGCCGGTCTTCTGCAGGAGCTGCTTGGCTGCCTTGCGGGCCATGTAGCTTGTGCCGAGACCTTCCTCGGTGAGGATGTGGCGCTCCTTGATGCCGACACGTGTCATAATCCACTCGTCACTGGTGTCTACCATGCGCGAGAGTTCCTCGTTGTTGAGGACATAGTCGGGCACGTATCCGCCAATGCCGGTGATTACTGCGTGTATCTTTCCCATTTTACGGTGAGAGATTATTCAGCTACTTCCTTAACGATAGCCACCTTGCCACGATAGTATCCGCAGGCAGGGCATACAGTGTGATAGATATGAAACTCTCCGCAGTTGGGGCATACTGCCAGTGCAGGCGCAACTGCTTTGTCGTGGGTTCTTCTTTTAAGGGTCCTTGTCTTGGACTGTCTTCTCTTTGGATGTGCCATTTCTTTGTTTATTTATTGTTATCTAATATTTTCTTCAATTCGCTCCAGCGCTCGTCGATGGGTGCTTCCTGCTCCTCGCCGGGCTCCTCGGCGCCATACTGCTCCAGCAGTTCCTCCACCTCGCCGTGGCATTCCCCTTCGGGATGTACATGCCTCATGGGCACCTCCAGCGAGATGAACTCGTAGATGTTCCACGCCACGTTCACCTCTCCTGTGCCCTCGGGGATGGTAAGAGTCTCGCCGTCGTCGTCATACTCCTCGCCCCATCTGGCGGTCAGTTCCCTTTCCGCCGACACGGGCAGAGTCATTGGCTCAAGGCAGCGGTCACATGCCACCTGCACCTCTCCGCTGATGCCGAACAGCATTTTCAGCGCCCCGCCCACAGGCTTGACGCTCAGATGTACATCTACCGTACCCGCTTGGATATCAGAGCTCTGCACTTCCCCAAAGAAGTCATCACCCAGATGCCAGTCACGCTCCAGCGTGGCATTGGCCACCTCTTTGAGGTCCACCTTGTATCTGTCCAGTCTATCCATCGGGCTGCAAAATTACTAATTTTTCGTCGAACAGGCCAACAAAAGGTCTTAAATTTTGCTGACTTAGTGCATTTTGAGCTCTATACGGAAGGTTGTTCCGCGCCCCACCTCGGAGTTTTTCACGTAGATGCGGCCGTGGTGATACTCCTCCACGATACGCTTGGCGAGCGAGAGTCCCAGTCCCCAGCCGCGCTTCTTGGTGGTGAAGCCGGGTGTGAATACTGTACGAAACTTGTTCTTGGGAATACCCTTGCCCGTGTCGGCCACTTCCACCACGGCCAGCGCCCCCTCGGTGCTGGCTGTGAGGGTGATGCTGCCCTGCCCGTCCATGGCATCGATGGCATTCTTGCAGAGGTTCTCCACCACCCATTCGAAGAGCGAGGAGCACATGGGCACTATGAGAGGCTGCTGGGGTACGGCACATGTGAGGCGCACACGGTTGCTGGCACGACGGCTTATGTATTGCGTCACAGCAGAGAGCACCTCGTTGAGACTCTCTGGACGTAGCTCGGGCAGCGAACCTATCTTGCTGAACCGCTCGGCGATGCGCTGCAGACGCTCCACATCCTTGCCCATCTCAGGCAGCAGCTCATCGTCGGGATAAGTCTCGCGCAGCATCTCCTGCCAGGCCATCAGACTGCTGATGGGGGTGCCCAACTGGTGGGCTGTCTCCTTGCTCAGTCCCACCCACACCTTATTCTGCTCGGCCCTCTTGCTGCTCAACAGGGCGAAGATGGCTACCACCACAAAGACGAACACCAGTCCGAGCTGCACATAGGGCCACCAGGCCAGGCGGCGCAGCAGGAGGCTGTCGGCATAGCATATCTCCATATAGTCGGTGGAAGAGAGATACACCCTGATGACACGCCCGGCATCCATCATGGACTGTGCCTTTCGCTTCACCGCGCGCATCTGCTCCAGACGGTCGAGCCCCTTCGCGATCGAGCACCACCACGGGGATGGTGCTGTTGCTGTTGAGCACGGTAAGCACCAGAGTGAGGTCGGTATATTCGTCGGCACTGTTGAGCGAGCGCATCGCCTCGGCCCATATCTCCATCTTGCGCTGCTCCTCATGCTTGAGGTCACGCACCAGGAAATGGGATATGACGAGCGACCCAACGCTCATCACCACGGCCATCACCACGAGCAGGATCTTCACCTGCCGCATTCTGTCTATCCACTGCATCGTACTTTAATAACGCGAAAAGGGGCGGTTTTATTGCCACAAGGCAGAGAAGACTTGGAGGAGAAAAACGGTTTGCCAGCCAGAGGAAAGGGACCAGGAGGAAAGGGCTGCCACCTGCCTCCCAAGACGGAGCGCGCTGCGATGGCTGATGCAGCGCATTGCGATGGCCGATGCAACGCGCTGCGATGGCACATGCAGCGCTCTGCGGTTTTCCCCTCAAAACGGCACCTTCCCCTTAAGAAAACCGCCAATTCGTCCTTGCGAATTGGAATTTCTCCTTATCTTTGCAGGCATGAAAAGGATTGCATTACTCATTATATATATATGCGCGCTACTCTGCCAGTCGTGCCACGACCGCAAGGAGGATCTACCCAAGCCGACACAAGAGGCAGAGCGCACCGTCATCGTGTATGTGGCTGCCGAGAACAGTCTGGCTTCCTTTGCTACCAGCGACTCGACAGAGATGGCAAGCGTAGCGAGGAGCATGCCCGAGGGCTGCAACCTGGTGCTGTATATGGACCGCAACACACTGCCTACCATCACCTGGATGAGTGCAAAGGACGGAGTGAGGCTGTGGCACAGATACCGCAACGACCAGGACAGCGCCGACTCACTGGTCATGCTGCGCACGCTGAGCAAGATAGTCAAGGAATTTCCCGCCAAGCGCTACGGACTGGTACTGTGGTCGCATGCCAGCGGCTGGATTCCGCGCCGCAAGACCTTTGGGATAGACAACAACAGCAACAGCCCATACTCCAACCGAGGCACCGAGATGGAGATTCCCACCCTGCGCGGAGTGCTGGAGCAATTGCCGCACATGGACTTCATTCTCTTCGATGCCTGCATGATGCAGAGCATCGAAGTGGCACACGAACTGAGACATGTGACCGACTACGTAATCGGTTCGCCCTCAGAGATTCTCGGCAACGGAGCACCCTATGACCTCATCATGCCTGCCATGATGAAGGGAGATGCCATCGGCATAGCCAGCAAGTATTTCGAACATTACAAGTACGGCAGTGGAGTGGCACTCTCTGTGGTGAAATGCAGCATGACAGACAGTCTGGCACGGGCTACAGCACCGCTGGTGGAGAGTCTGTGGACAGGCAGGCGGGAAGTGCCCACCGACAACGTGCAACGCTACACCACATTCGACAACAGTCTGCATCGCCCCGAAGCCCAGGATATGCGCAGCATGATGCACTCACAGCTGCCCGACAGCACCCTGCAGGCATGGGAGAGTGTGTTGCAGAGCACCGTTGTGTGGCACGGCGCAACTGCCTATTGGACCAGCGTGTATAGCGGTTACGAGCATCACAACCTGACCGACCCCGACCACTACTGCTGCCTTTCGATGTTCGTTCCACAGGAGAAGTACGAAGCCTACAGCTGGAACCACGACTTCAGAAAATGCTCCTGGTACCAGGCCGCAGGATGGTCTGCCACGGGCTGGTGACAAGTTTCACCGCCACCGCAGAGCTTATTCAAATAAAATTCAGCAACTTTGCAAACCGATATTAAAACATCGCATTTCACATTATGCTATTCAACAAAGAAACCTACATAGAGAGGCGTCAGGCGCTGAAAAAGCGTCTGGGCAGCGGACTAGTGCTGCTCTTCGGCAACAACGACTCGCCATCCAACTATCCCTCCAACAGTTACCGTTTCCGTCAAGACAGCTCGTTCCTGTATTTCTACGGACAGCACCGCGAGGGACTGGTGGGTGTGATAGACATAGATGCCGACTGCGAGACACTCGTGGGCGACGACATCAGCATCGACGACATCGTATGGTTTGGCCAGGTAGATAGCGTGGCCGACATGGCCAGCCAGAGCGGAGTGGCTCACAGTGCGCCCATGCGCGAGCTGCAGACCATGGTGGACAAAGCCCGTCAGAAGGGTCAGCGCATCCACTTCCTGCCCCCCTACCGCCACGACTTGATGATTCAGTTGATGGACCTCACCGGCATCCATCCCCGCGAACAGCGTGCACAGGCATCACTCGACCTCATCATGGCTGTCATCGACCTGCGTGCGGTGAAGAGCCGGGGCGAGATAGAGGAGATAGAGAGGGCATGTGCCATAGGCTACGACATGCACACGACAGCCATGCGGCTGTGCCGCCCCGGAGTGACCGAGCAGTACATATCGGGCGTGATAGGCGGCATCGCCAGCGGACGCGGCTGCATGGTATCGTTCCCCTCCATCGTCACCATGCATGGCGAAATCATGCACGGCTACCCCAGCACCAGAGCACTGGAGGCCGGCAGACTGATGCTGTGCGACGCAGGAGCCGAGACCAACGAGAACTACTGCAGCGACAACACACGCACCACACCCATCAGCGGACGCTTCACACAGCGCCAGCGCGAGATATACAGCATAGTGGAAGCCTGTCACGACTACGTCCTGCAGGTGGCAGCACCCGGTGTGAAGTGGTGGGATGTGCACATGGAAGTGTGCCGCATGATGACCGACCGCCTGAAGGAACTGGGCCTGATGAAGGGCGACACCGACGAGGCTGTGAGGGCCGGAGCACATGCGATGTTCATGCCACACGGCTTGGGCCACATGATGGGCATGGATGTGCACGACATGGAAGGCTTGGGACAGACCTACGTAGGCTTTGACGATGAGGTACGGCCCAATCTGGAACAGTTCGGCACCAACTGTCTGCGCTGCGGACGACGCCTGCAGGAGGGCTGGGTGATGACCGACGAACCGGGCATCTACTTCATTCCCGCGCTCATCGATGACTGGAAGGCAAGCGGACACTGTGCCGAGTTCCTCAATTTCGACATGCTGGAGACCTACAAGGACTTCGGAGGCATCCGCATCGAGGACGATATCCTCATCACAGCCGACGGCTGCCGATTCCTGGGCAAGGAGCGCATCCCCTACCACATCGACGACGTAGAACAGTATGTGGCAGAGCACAGAGACGAGAAAGTATAAACTATTAAATATATCCAACAACATTGACAATGAGAAAACTCATCATCCTGGCAGCGGCAGCCATCATGGCTTCTCCCGCTATGGCAAAGGCCAAGAAAGAGACTCCCAACAAGGACAGCCTCATCTTCACCACCGTTATCGCCAACCCCGTGACCAGCATCAAGAACCAGAACAGTTCGGGTACCTGCTGGGCCTACTCCTCTCTGGCTTTCCTCGAGAGCGAGATTCTGAAGAAACATCCCGAGATGAAGGACATCGACCTGTGCGAGTCATTCCTCGTGAGCAAGACCTACATGGACCGCGCCGACAAGCATGTGCGCACCCACGGTGATGCCAGCTTCTCACAGGGCGGCAGCTTCGAGGATGCCATCTACTGCATGGAGCACTACGGCCTCATCCCCGAGGGTATCATGCCCTACCCCATCACAGCCTACGGCGATTCACTCTACTCCTTCGGCAGCTTCTTCCCTCCCATGGAGGCTTACCTCAAAGCTATTGCCACCACAGACGCCAAGAAGATCAATCCCGCCTGGAAAAAGGACGTGAAGCACATGATTGCCAACTACATGGGAGAGTGCCCCACTGAGTTTGAGTACAAGGGTGTGAAATACACTCCTCAGTCATTCGTGAAGGATTATCTGACCCTCGACCCCAATGACTACGTGTCTCTCACCAGCTACACCCACCATCCCTTCTACACCACATTTGCCCTGGAGATTCAGGACAACTGGCGTTGGGCCAACAGCTACAACCTTCCCCTTGACGAGCTGGTGCGCGTGATGGACGAGAGCGTGAAGAATGGTTGGACCTTCGCATGGGGTGCCGACGTGAGCGAAGAGGGCTTCAGCCGCCGCACAGGCAAGAACAAGTGTGTGGCCACAGTGCCCGACACCAAGCAGGCAGCAGGCGTAGGCAGCGACCAGAGCCGCTGGACCGGCGAGAAGGAGGGTGCCAAAATCTCTGGTGCTGACGGCGCCGGCGAGAAGGTCATCACTCAGGAGATGCGCCAGCTGGCTTATGACAACTGGGAGACAACCGACGACCACGGCATGCAGATCTACGGTATCGCCAAGGATCAGAACGGTAAGGAGTACTTCATGATGAAGAACTCATGGGGTGAGTACGGTCCTTACAAGGGCTTCTGGTACGTGAGCAAGCCTTACGCAGCCTACAAGACCATGAATATCGTCATCAACAAGAACGCTATCCCTGCCGACATCCGTGCCAAGCTGGGCATCTGATTGGTCGCAGGCAACAAAGCGAATCGTGCCGGGAAGTCCGAAGAACCGGCTTTCCACAAGCAGACATTCCGCTCCCCTATGCCATCGGACCAGAGCCAAGAAACTGATCGGGAGGAAGACGAAAGTTGTTTGAGCTAAAGACGGAAGCTGTTTGAGCCAAAGACGAAAGTTGTTTGGGCTAAAGACAGAGGATGTTCTTACAGAACTCGAAAGACATTCGGACTGACTGGAGACACAGAAGATTCGCTTCAGAAAGCTATATATAAGGAAGGGATTGCCCAACTGCGGGCAATCCCTTCTTGCTTTTATACCAACGCTCGCATTGGCCTGTCAGAATCCGGCGGGCTGGTTTCTATTCGATGCTTGAGATGGTGACATCATCAAACTCATCCATATAGTCGATGAGACGTTCGTTGTGGTTGCCTCTTCGCACCTTCATGTCTATCCTCACCTCATACACTATGCCCGTGGAGGTGTGGCGGTACCACAGCTGCCGGTCTGTGGGTGACAGCGGCT
>OQVT01000410.1_pt1 | contig 23434 bp, 14 predicted proteins | sample 1691561 | NCBI WGS metagenome assembly OQVT01 (sample SAMN03418260, study PRJEB22391) | human gut metagenome | biome: human-gut; feature: organic feature; material: feces | host: Homo sapiens | place: Tanzania | collected 2013-01 | reverse complement strand
GAAGAAAGAGTGGATTTTACAATCCTGGGAAAAACTCTCATGTATGTAAAAATATTTATCGATTTTTAAAAAGTTTTTCAGTTATAACTGATAAAATGCCATTTAATTAAATAACATCAGATATACATTAAACTAAACGATCTGTTACTCCGTTCAAGCATTGCCTGCTTCAGAAGAAAATAAACCGACAAAAGGCAAAATTGAGTTTGATTCTAAAAAAGTCAGGCAGGATATTCATCCCACCCGACTTTTTAAGTTAACTCTCGCGATCTCTTTTTGATCGTCTAAATGTGATATACGTTACAACAATTCCTATAAGTCCCGCCAAGAACATAATCCACCACAAAAGTATATTGTTATTATCTCCAGTTTGAGGCGGATCATCCGTCGGAGGACTTGAAGGAGTCGGCGTATGAGTATTGATAATGGTAAAACCGGTCTCAGCATTGCCGCTGATTACCGTCTCATAACCATCGACCGGGATTTCCTTCACCGTATAGATGATTTTTTCTCCATCCTTGAATTCATCCAAATCGGTAAAGCTGCCCGTCCAGCGGCTCTCTTCATTGAGCACCAATGTCTTACCAGTCTCCTCGCCATTTGCCAACAGAACTACAGTAATATCGTTAGGGCGAATACCGTCCCGGTTATCATTATCCTCCCAGGCCTTCAAAATATCAATAGAAATGCGGCTGAGGTCATTGACAAAGGAAACCTGTGCCGCGTCGCCTGGCAGAATGGTTCCCGTCTCCCCGCTGCTGGTTGTGGTGTAGGCGCCCTGATTTGCCTCCTGCTCCACAACACTATATGTAACGCCTGCTGGCAGATCGGTAGCCGTCTTGCTTTCTCCATGGCTTAGAGTTACCTCGGCAACACCGTTTTGGAACGTCATCTCGCCATAAACGCCATTTAGGCTTTGGTCACTCAGCTTAACAGTGAAATGGAAGTCACTTTCCAGATCACCGCTGCCGGTCACATTCTTGGTAACCGTCAGATTTCCATTTGCCGTATTGGTGATTATCTGTGTGCCGTCCTGTTCCTCTCCATAGCTGATACGATAGTGTTCCGAAACCGATGTTTCCATAACGGAATATGCAATCAGTGCACCGGTATCGTCATACTTGGGCTGGTCTTCAAAGACACCGCTCCAGCCGTTAGTGCTTCCGGTCAGGAAGTTCCACAGATTTTGAAGCTCCCCCGGTTTCAGTTCCAGTATTTGACCGGTAGGCTGACCGTTTGCATACAGCTCCACCGTAATGGAACCTGGCCGGTAACCAAGGTTGTTGGCGTTGTCTGCCCATATCTTCTGCACCGGGATGTCAATCAGTTCCGAACGGGTATTCTTAAAATGGAATGTGTTCGCATCGCTGCTAATAATCTCCTGTTTATATCCTTCCGGAACGATTTCTGTCACCCGATAGGTATATGCTTTTCCGGATTCGATGTCATACTTGGGCAGACCGGCAAAACTGGTCGTCCACTGGTCGCCGTCTATCTCCCAAGTGTATTTTACGTCATCTACCGGCTGCCAATCGTTATCACTGGGATTAGCTACGGTTGTACGCTCCAGTGTCAGTTCCAAATCCAGCGGACGGTTCTCAGAATCTGACACATCTGCCCAGTCCTTAATAACATAGACGGTATCCAGCTTGTGGTTGTAGATGTGGAATCCGTCCTCGCTGCTGCCGCCATAGGAAATGGCATATCCGCCACTTTCAGCGACTTGTGCCGCATCCTGCCCGCCAATCTGTGTCTCCTCGACCCAGTATTCGTAGGCGTTTCCGTCCGGATCATACTTAGGCTGGGGATCAAAGGTATAACTCCAGTTCATATCTGCTGTCAGAACCGCTGTATCCGCCTGTTCCATCGTCGGATTTACAGCTGTTTTCCGATACAGTACAACGGTCACTTCTTGTGTATCCGAAACGCCCAGCCAATGCTTGGTGACACTGAGAGTGTTGCTGGGGGTGTTGGTAATGGTGACGGTGTTTCCAACCATCTCATTCTCGACAATATAGTTGCCCGTTACCGTCTCAAAAACCTTGTAGACGGTATGGTTCGTAACATCGTTCAATTCACTGCCCACGATGCACGTGGGAACCTCTTTCCAAACGGCAGTCCAATCGTCCTCGGCATAATAGAGAAGTCCGCCGGGATTTTCCTTAGCTTCTCCGTCACCCAGCTTCACTTTTGCGGCCGGAACAAATGACAGATAATCCATTGGATTTTCCGGATCTCCGCCTTCTTTGAGATATTTGAGTTCCAGTGTAACGTCAGAATGGGTTTGCTCCGTATCGTTCCATACCTTTGTAGCCTGGAAATCCGTAGTATTCAGCGTATTAATGGCGGTCAGGCGGTCAGAGCTGTAGGTTACGGTATAGCTGCCATGGAAAGATTCTCCTTCTTCCAACTGTTTGCGGTCTGCCCCCGCCGGAGTGGTTTCTCTGCTCTGCAACTCCATAACACGATAGGTACAGGGCTGCAAATTCCCCTCCGCATCAAAGAGGAATGCTGGCAATCCTCTCACCGTGGCAGTCTTTCGATTATCCTTTTCAGCGTTGGTACCATAGAGAGTAACGGTTTCCACCGGATTCGGATCATAGTAGTGGCCGCCGTCCGTGCTGCGCAGAACGACAAGAGTAACTTCCCAGTCATATCGTGTGACAGTGGATTTTGGACGGGTCTCATACACTTCGTTATGATCTCCTCTCCACTCCTTGGCCACGGTAATCTCAGTCGTTTCCATCTGGTTTTTATGGGTCGTCGTGTTGTTTGCCTGGGAATCTTTGCTATTTCCGTAATAAGGAACAAACAGGTTAGTGCCGCCAACGGTATAGGCATATGGATTGCTGCCGTTATCAAGAGGCGCGGTATAAGTCTGTGTGAGCAACGGATCATTCTCACCAGTGCGGTAGACCTTCACATCCGTTTCCACTACACGATACTCCAACGCATACACAGTTCCAGTGCTGTCTTCCATATACAGGGGCAGCCTGTTAAAACTGTCGCCTGTTCCGCGGTAACTTTGAGTCCATGCGGAATCGCCCAAAGCTGCACGGATCGCACCGTTGTACTGGCGAGTTCCCAGCAGTGGGTCGTTCATAAAATACACATCGGCCGATTGCCAGCTGCTCCACTCTGCACTGCCGGTCTGCGCCTGTGCGCGCACCTGCAGCTCATACCTTACTTCCAGCTCAATGCCGTTGCCCAGCAGATTTTTTGTAATGGCCTTGCCATCACTGTCCACCCAGGTTTTTTTGAAAAAAGTGTTGGTGAGCATGGAGTTGGTCAGGTCATTCATTATGATGTTCCCGGTTTCGTTATTCTGCTCCTTTTGGCTGGCGATACCGCCGTTGCCCGCCGTATAGTACCGGACAGGTTCCTCGGTGATCCGGTAGATCCATGGCATCCCGTTTGGTGCATAGCGCTCCAGATCGGTGACGGTATAAACCCAACGGTCACTATTTTCGGAGTCAATACCCCAGGTAATCTTGCCCCGGATATCTACTTTCTCCCAGTAAATGGCGTTGTTCTGTCCGGTCTGGGCATTTGCCCTGCGCTCCAGCGTGACAGTAAGCCCCTGCGACGGATCTTCCGGACGAAAATCATCGTTCAAATCTGTCCACAGTTTGCCACCGGTAAGCCGGATCGGAGCAGGGTTCGTTTCCGGTTCGTTGAAGAAGGTAGCATCGATGTCAGGATTGGTGTCCGCCACAAGGCCGGTGACCGCATTGGTTTTGGAGCCGTAGCTTTTGACCTGATCAGCATACACTTCCCCTTCAGCAGCCCAGGTGACAAACCCGCCAAGCTGGCTGGTATCCTCCGTGATCGTATAGATATATTCCGAGCCGTTGGGGGCATAGACAGGCAAATCTTTAAAATGGAATGTGTGATCCACCGTGACCATGCTCCCGGCAGATGCGTGTTTCTCATCTGCTTCGGTTTTTACAGATTCCGCTTTCCATGTGACTGTCGCTATCCTTTCCGGTTCGGAGAGTTCTTCACTATTGGTGGTATAACTGCGTGTCAAGATAAATTTGACAGCCGGATATACTTCCTGCCCGGCAGGAACATTCAGATACTTTCTGACAGACAGTTGACCATCGCCGGTTTTATTGTAGCTGTTGGTAAAGGTCTGCCCGGAGCCAGACAAATTAAATATGCCTTCTCCTACACCTGCATTGCCCGCATCTGTATCGTCCCAGTTGATCGTTTCCGTAAGGGTATAGGTGTAGAGCCGACCCTTATCGTCAAATTTGGGCAGCAACGACTCGCCGGTCGGCACCGCCTCTTCGTCAAAGCTGCTGGCAGGCATATTCACTCCCGTATGACCAAAGGCAAACACATAATGTCCGCTCACATTCAGATTCTGCCAGTCATCACCCGAAATGGTCATGGTGGCTATGTTGGACTCTGTCGCCCCACCTTTAATTGACCGGCTGAGGTTAAAGGTAACCGAAGGCAAATCCACCAGTGGGTATCCGTCGGGCAGATTGGTCCACAGCTTTTCACCCGAATAGGTGATGGTGCTGTAGATTTTATTTACAAACGTATTGCCAGACATCAGTGCATAATGATCGGCATCCGGATCATCGCTCACATTCTCAATAAGGCCTTTGTATGCGTCATCCCCAAACATGCCAGCAGAGGTAGCGAACACATCATCATCATTTTTCGCTTCATCCGGTGCATAGGTAATGGGAAGATAGTCAAAATCGCCGGTCGAAACCACGGAATGAATTGTAGCAAAATAGTCTATTTCATATCCCAAATCATCGTATTTCGGCAAACTTTCAATGGTGCACTTCCAGAAATTCTCTTGTGAAATCTCCGAATCGTCTTCGTACTCTTTAAACTCCCAGCGATAGTTACGGGTAACAAGCTGTGTTCGCGTACTGCCGTCGGCATTATGAACACGGGCGTAAATGTTAAGATAAATGTCCGGACGGCTGCCCTCTCTGTAATCAAAATCATCCAGCCACAGAGTGTACCAGCTCACATCGGTTGTATTGTCAAGCTTATTTGTCAGGTTAAATTCCTGCGTATCCAGAGCATGGTTCTGTCCTACCACATAGGGACCCTCTTGAGAAGTTTGCTGGTATTCACGCCACACTCGGGCAACATCAGCATAGCCTGTCAGATCGGTAACCTCATCACCATTACCATCAACAATAATCTCTTTTATATTATACCGCACGGGCGCTCCGTTGCCATCGTATTTTGGCAGATGCCAGAAGTGCAAAGTCTGTTCAGGCATCGTCAGGTTCAACAATTGAATGGAGTCCACAGCGTTTCCCATATTATCTTTAATTTCCGTAGGATTGCCAGAACTGATGGTAACGGTGTCTCCCTTGGTTTCATTTCCGAATCCGGAACTGCTGATCTCATACACACCCGCCAAACCAAGAGACGGTTGGCTCATGAATTCCAGCTTGACAGCCAGGTTCAGTTCGGCTTCTTGAAGGGCGCTTTGCAGCTGCTCCCGCATTTCTCCGTTACCATCCACCCAATTTTTTGTGACCGTTAAATTAATTCTGCCCAGACGGCGGTTGGTCACAGTATAACAGTGCATTCCCTCATAGGCTCCACCGGAAGCTCCGAAATCCTCATCATAGGAATAGGTGGCCTCATAGTCGTGGTACTGGGTACTAAACCATACCGCAGTTTCCGTTCCGGTACCCTCATATGTGGGAGGGATCGGTTTACCATCGGCATTCTCAGCGTTTTCTACCTCTGTATCTCCCACTTTTGTTTCGAGAATATAAACCTCATCCGGCTCATGTTCTCCAATGCCTACAAGCTCATACCAAGTATTAGTTCCCAAAACAACCGGTTCACCAATCGGGTTATTGGTGTCTTTGTCATATACGGTAATTTCTACCGGAAGGCGGTGCCGAGAATCGCTCTGATCCACCCACTCTTTCCGCACCAAAATGATATTGCCGGAACCTGGGGCATTGGTTACAACACTCGCATAATTTCCATCGTCGTCCTGTTCAGTTGTAATGTTGTCAGGACTGCCATCTGCTTCCATCAGAAGGTACTCATACTGCTGCCCATCGGCATCAAATTCAGGCAAGCCATGAATGATGACATGCCATTCGCCAATCTGCTCAATCGATAAGTTGGCACTATCCTCTATGTACTTTGTAATGTCCGGCGAATCATTTTCTGTATCTTTATCAATGGTAAATGTGGCATATCGTTCCATATCCGAGCCACTGGTGGCGCGAAACAGAGAAAAGGTATAGGAGTCTGCGTAATCCTCGTTATTCCACGGTGTAGCAAATTCTTTTGTCACATCATAATCGATCACATTGGCAATAGAATTGGTAATGACCGTACAGTCTTCCTGTGAGTCATCACCGGATGCACCACAGCTACCCTTATAGATGATCTTACGGCCGTTCTGTTCCAGTGTAAAAGAACGCGACCCATCTGCGTTGATCGATGACGGGACCTCATGTCCGCCTGTATAAACTCCGCTCTTTACTGTTCCTCCCTGCCAGACAGCTTCCTCTACCCATTGATATTCCAGTTCCCGTCCCCATTTGTCATACTTGGGATAGTTCACGATGTGGGTCGCTGTAAGATTTTCCTCCAGAAAGCCAAACATCTGGTAGGTGTATTCCGTGTCTTCCCATTCAGCATCCTGCCCTTTAATCCGGGACTGCAGCCGCAGCTCCACCATAACATCGTCAAACTCCGACTGGAAGGAGGCCGCTTTCCAGTCTTTGGTAACTGTGACGGGCACCGTGCCTTTCAGCCGATTGGACAACGTACCCCCGTTGTACAGGAAAGTGTCATTGGCATTTCGAGGAGAGTATTCCGGTAACGTATCCGTTACACTGCCATCCGTTTCGACAACACCAAACACCTGTTCGTAGCGGTCGGCGTTTGTTCCGCTCATGTATTCGCGAACCCCATAGCGGTAGCGATATCCTTCCGGATCATATTTGGGCAAATTGTCGGCAAAATCAACACTGTATGTTCCGTCAGGGTTTTGATGCACCGAGCTCAAATCCAAAACATAGTGCTCCCCTCTGGCGTTCCGGACCAAAGACGCTGTTTTATATGACTGTCCGCTGCGGTAACGCCAAAGTTCCATGGTAACCGCGGGGCGCTCCGCCTCACCATCATCCAGCCACACCTTTGTAGCATGATACTCCATTGTTCCAGTAAGCGTCAGTTTCAAGAGTCCGCCGCTGTATACAGCGGTCACTTCGCTGCCGAAACCGGGTACCTCGCTGTTATCATAGCTGACAGAAAAATAATCTCCGTCATCCAGTCCGGATACTCCCGTCAGGCGGTAATCGATATTATCCCCGGGTGTTCCTTCCCGAATGGAATAGTTGATTCGGGTATTGTCCAGGTTATACCTTAGAGTAAAATTTTAATTGGCAAAAAAAGAAGGAAGAGGCCGAAACCCCTTCCCAATCATACAGACTTGATTTAGTATTTATTTTGCAAAGTAAAATACAAAGGAGCTGCATGATGAGTTTAATGGTAGACGAAAATGGCGTAACTTTCAAGGAGATTGAGAAAGAAATTTTTAATTTGATCTGTGAAGCAGGAAGAGAGCTCACAAGAGAAGTACTTGAAAGGTATGACAAGCACCTTCATACAACAAGAGATAAATCCGAATTAAGGGATAAAGGGTGTCGAAGGTCAACCATAAAGACAATTTATGGAGAGGTGCCTTATAATCGTCATGTTTATCAGACATGCGATGAGTACGGACTTAAACGCTGTGTATATCTTCTTGACGAGAACCTGAGCCTTAACAGGATAGGACTCATCTCTGAAAATTATGTCGAATTTTTGATATCATCCATAACTGAAACATCTTATCGGAACTGCGCTGAAAGTTTAAGTGAAACAACAGGACTTCCTATCAGTCATACAGGGGTCTGGAATGTGATCCAGGCTCTTGGAGAGAAACTGGAAAATGATGAGAGGAAACTTGTTGAAACAGACAAGTATAAAAAGATAAAGGGAAACAAGGAAGCACCTGTACTGTTTGAAGAGGCAGATGGTGTGTGGCTGAACCTTCAGGGAAAGGATCGTAAACAGCGAAAATTTCCAAAAGCAGAAATGAAGGCAGCCATTGCATATGATGGATGGATAGATAAAGGTTCCGGAAGATACAGCCTTGACGGAAAGGTCGTAACAGCCGGCTTTAATAAGGCTGCTGACTTTCAAAGATTACGTGAAGCCATGATAGCCTCTGAATATGATCTTGATGAGGTGCAGATCCGATTTTTAAACGGAGATGGTGCACCCTGGATAAAAAAGACGAGAGATAGGGGAACGATATTCCAGCTCGATCCGTTTCACAGAAACAAAAGTATCCGAGAAAACATTTCGCATAAAAGAGCGATACGTGATGTAATGGAGCTTCTTGAAAAAGAGCAGATAGAAGAAATGTTTGAGTATTTGACAGTTTATAAGGACAGCCTTACAGATGATAAAGAGATTGAAAAAGCCGAGAATCTGATCCGTTACTTTAGCGCAAACAAAGAAGGTTTGCTGCCTTATCAAAAGCGGGGACTTGAGATACCTGAGAGTCCAAAAGGTCTTATATATAAAAACATGGGAACTATGGAAAACCATATCTGGAGCATTATAGCCCGTAGGATGAAACACAATCATACCAGCTGGAGTATAAAAGGCGGAAACCATCTTGCAAAGATACTTGCTAAAAAGTGTTCAGGAAAACTATATGAAGTAACAGAGCAGCTTAAGATACCGGTATTTGAAGAAGAAAAGCTGGAGGAGATAAAAGGAGATATCCTGCAAGCGGCAAAGATCAAGGAAAGGATCGGCTGCGGATATGCCTATCCTGTAATCGGACACGTGGTTAGAATAGATACAGGAACAAGAGGAGACCGTGGAAAACTTCATTCCATAGCGGGGTTTTAATATTGAACTGCGAAGGGTGATGATATGACGCAAAAGACGATAGCGAGGCTTCCGTAGGGAGCTGCGCTTTAGCAACGAAGGCGGGCGCGTGTCTGAGCCCGCAGGGCGAGTTTGCGCAGGAGCCTGAGTGGATAAGCGAGTGCAGCGAGTAGGAAACGCAGCGTGTCTTGGCGGCATATCTCACGCTTGCAGTGCTACAGCTAATCTGTATGAAAGATTTGCCAACGATTACTTGACAGTAACTTCTCTTTGGATGCGCCTTGCGGTTGCTTGCAAAAGGAAAATATCTCATATATAATAGCACAGGTAGAAAACATGATCGGAAAAGGTGAAAAATGCAATTATATGAGTTTATCGCACCGTGCCATTTCGGACTTGAAGCGGTATTAAAAAGGGAAATAACAGATCTCGGATATGAGGTCACAAAGGTAGAAGACGGAAAAGTCACCTTTGAGGGAGATGCCGAGGCAGCGGCTTACGCAAATATTTTCTTAAGAACGACGGAGAGGATATTGTGGAAGGTTGGCGAATTTAAGGCAGAGACCTTCGATGAGCTGTTTGAAAAGACAAAAGATCTTCCATGGGAGGATTTCATACCGCAAAACGGAAAATTCTGGGTAGCAAAGGCCAATTCGGTAAAGAGCAGGCTTTTCAGTCCCTCGGATATCCAGTCCATAATGAAAAAGGCAATGGTAGAGAGACTTAAAAAGAGCTATCATGTCGAATGGTTCGAAGAAGACGGGGAACAGTTTCCGATAAGGGTGTCTATACTTAAGGATATAGTTACGGTAGGACTCGATACGACAGGAGTTTCACTTCATAAAAGAGGATACAGAAAGCAGACGGTAAAAGCACCTATAACAGAGACGCTTGCTGCGGCTATCCTGCTTCTTACTCCGTGGAAGAAGGGACGTATACTTGTAGATCCTTTTTGCGGAAGCGGTACATTTCCGATCGAAGCGGCTCTCATAGCATCAAATACGGCACCGGGCATCAAAAGAGGTTTTATATCAGATAGCTGGACACATCTTATAAGAAAAGATATATGGGACACCGTAAGAGAGGATGCGCTTGAAAGGATAGACACAGATATACAGACGGATATCCAGGGCTATGATCTGGATGCCGCAACGATCGCGATGGCAAGGGAAAATGCCAAGGAGGCCGGTGTAGACGGACTGATACACCTTCAGCAAAGAGGCGTTGACAGGCTTTCACACTCCGGAAAATACGGATTTATAGTGACGAATCCTCCGTACGGAGAGAGGCTTGAGACGGCAGAAACCCTTCCTGAAATATACAAAACATTGGGTGAACGCTTTTTTGCACTTGACAGTTGGTCAATGTATGTTATAACAGCCTATGAAGAGGCACAAAAATATATAGGTAAGAATGCGGACAAAAACCGTAAGATATACAACGGTATGATGAAGACATATCTGTATCAGTATATCGGACCGAGGCCGCCGAAAAAGAAGGTCATTGAAAAATGAGGATAATATTTGCAACGGGAAATAAGGGAAAGCTCAGGGAGATAGATGATATCCTGAAGGATCTGAGCATACCGATCGTTTCCATGAAGGATGCCGGCATAACGTCGGAGCCCGATGAGACGGGCGTAACGTTTGAGGAAAATGCCATTATAAAAGCGAAGCACGCAGCCGATGTTCTGAAGGAAAAGGACGCCATATATATGGCAGATGATTCGGGACTTGAGGTTGATGCGCTCGGAGGCGAACCGGGAGTATATTCCGCAAGATATATGGGTGAGGATACTCCTTATACAGTTAAAAATAAGAATATTATAGACCGCCTTGACGGGGTGGAAAATGATAAACGAACAGCGCGTTTCGTATGCGCGATCGCAGCGGTCCTTCCTGACGGAGAGGTCGTAACGACGCGCGGTACGATAGAGGGAAAGATAGGATATGAGGAAAGAGGCACGAACGGCTTCGGTTATGATCCTATTTTCTACCTGCCGGATATGAGCGTTTCCACGGCGGAGCTTTCGCCGGATGGAAAAAACAGGATTAGCCACAGAGGCAGGGCGCTTGAAGCAATGAAGATAAGATTAAAAGAGATATTGAAACAGCAGGAGAGAGAATTATGAAGATCACATTAAAGGACGGATCGGTAAAAGAATATGCCGGATCTATGAGTATTATCGATATAGCTAAGGACATAAGCGAAGGACTGGCAAGAGCAACCGTTGCAGGTGAGGTTGACGGAAAGGTTAAAGATCTGCGTACCGTTATAGATAAGGACTGCACACTTAATCTTCTTACAGCTAAAGATCCTGAGGGACTCCGTGTACTTCGTCATACAGCATCACATGTCATGGCTGAGGCAGTAAAAAATCTTTTCCCGAATGCAAAGCTTGCAATAGGACCTTCGATAGATGAAGGATTCTATTATGATTTTGAAGCAGAGCCGTTTTCAAGAGATGACCTTGATGTCATCGAAAAGGAAATGAAGAAGATAATCAAGAAGGGAAATAAGCTTAACAGGTTTACTCTTCCGAGAGAAGAAGCCATAAAGTTCATGCAGGACAGAAATGAACCTTACAAGGTAGAGCTTATAGAGGATCTTCCGGAAGGCGAGGAGATATCATTCTATGAGCAGGGTGATTTTGTGGATCTTTGCGCGGGACCGCATATGCAAAGCACAAAGAACATAAAGGCTTATAAGCTTATCTCATCTTCTATGGCTTACTGGAGAGGCGATGAAAAGAAAGCAAGACTCCAGAGGATATATGCGACAGCATTTGCATCAAAAGAGGAGCTCGAGGCTTATCTTGCACATCTTGAGGACATCAAGATGAGAGACCACAACAAGCTCGGAAGGGAAATGGAGCTTTTCACAACCGTAGATGTTATAGGTCAGGGACTCCCGCTTCTGCTTCCGAACGGAACAAAGATGGTCATGAAGATGCAGAGATGGATAGAAGACCTTGAGGACAAGGAGTGGGGCTATGTAAGGACAAAGACTCCGCTTATGGCAAAGAGCGATCTCTACAAGATCTCCGGACACTGGGATCATTATCTTGACGGAATGTTCGTTCTCGGAGATCCTAAGGATAAAGAGTGCATGGCACTTAGACCTATGACATGTCCGTTCCAGTATTATGTATACAAGAATACACAGAAATCCTACAGAGACCTTCCGTACAGAATGGGCGAGACCTCTACTCTTTTCAGAAATGAGGATTCGGGTGAAATGCACGGACTCACAAGAGTACGTCAGTTTACTATTTCAGAGGGACACAATGTAATCCGTCCGGATCAGGCGGAATCAGAGCTTCAGAGCTGTCTTGAGCTTGCTATGTATGTATTAAAGACACTCGGTCTTCAGGACGATGTAACCTACAGGCTTTCAAAGTGGGATCCAGAAAACACAGAGAAATATCTCGGAGATGCAAACTACTGGGAAAGCACACAGGGTGTTTTAAGACATATCCTGCAGAAGAACAACGTACCGTTTACAGAGGCAGAAGGAGAAGCCGCATTCTATGGTCCTAAGGTAGATATCCAGGCAAAGAATGTATACGGTAAAGAAGACACCATGATAACAATTCAGCTTGACTGTGCAATAGCTGAGAATTTTGATCTTTATTTTATAGATCAGAACGGAGATAAGGTACGTCCTTACATCGTACACAGAACATCTCTCGGATGCTATGAAAGAACACTTGCATGGCTTATAGAAAAATATGCGGGAAAATTCCCGGTATGGCTCTGTCCTGAGCAGGTAAGGGTACTTCCGATATCCGATAAATATGCGGATTATGCTGAAAAGGTACGTGCAGAGCTTGCAAAGAACGGTGTAGATGTAACAGCGGATATGCGTTCCGAGAAGATAGGCTTTAAGATAAGGGAAGCACAGAACAAGAAGATCCCTTATATGCTGATCGTCGGAGCAAAGGAAGAGGAAGACGGACTTGTTTCGGTACGTACAAGAAGCGGCGGAGACAAGGGCCAGATGAAGCTTTCGGAGTTTATAGATGAGATCAAAGAGAAGATAAGCTCAAAGACTACAGAAGAACCATAAGACGGGGAAAAGGATGCCGGGACGAAAAGATAAGAAGAAAAGATCAAATCCTGTTTTTGCGATAATAATCATCATATGCCTTGCGATAGCGGCCTATGCCGCATATAACCTTATTACAATATGGATGGAATATAAAACAGGACAGGATGAATACGACGGGCTGAAGAGGTACACGTCATCGACAACTGAAACATCGGCTGCCGGGGCAGATACCACAGAGAGCACAGGCGAAAGCACAACAGAAGTACAGCCGCAGGAAAAGCCTCCTGTTGAGGTGGATTTTGAAGCGCTTAAGAGCATTAATCCTGATATAGCAGGCTGGCTGTACCTTGGTGCAGAGGATATCAGCTATCCGGTGGTACATTATACGGATAACGATTATTATCTTCACCGTACCTTTGAGAGGACGGATAATTTTGCCGGATCGTTGTTTATAGATTTTCAGAATAAGGCAGATCTTACCAACCCGAATACACTGATATACGGTCATAATATGAAGGACCGGTCAATGTTCGGAAGGCTTAAGCTGCTTTATGAAAATAATGATTATCAGAAGGACGACACCTTTTGGGTCATAACAGAGAAGACAGCATATAAATATAAGATATTCAGCATGCAAATGACAAACGACAGCAGCGATATATATACTCTGTTTTCGGCAGCATCGCCGGAGGTTAAGGATTATATAACAAGATGCAGCGAGGGCTCGCTTGTGTCTCTTCCTATCGAGGGATATGATGAGAACAGCAGGGTGGTTACTCTGTCTACCTGTCAGGCCGCAACGGGCTCGGAGAGGTTTGTCGTACAGGGGATACTTGTTAATGAGGTGCCTATGGAATAGGAGGTAATGCTATGGATAAGATCCGGGAACTGCAAAAGATAATAGACGATCATGATAATATCGTATTTTTCGGAGGTGCGGGAGTTTCGACCGAAAGCGGGATACCGGATTTCAGGAGCGTGGACGGTCTGTATAATCAGAAATATGATTATCCGCCGGAAACGATGCTGAGCCATTCATTCTTTGTAAGCCATACGGAGGAATTTTTCAGATTCTATAAGGATAAAGTCCTTGCTTTGGATGCAAAGCCGAACGCCGCTCACTATAAGCTTGCGGAAATGGAAGCGGCAGGAAAGCTTAAGGCTGTGGTAACACAGAACATCGACGGACTGCATCAGGCAGCGGGAAGCAAAACGGTATTTGAGCTTCACGGAAGCGTACACAGAAACTACTGCACAAGATGCGGAAAGTTCTTTGATGCAAGATATGTTGCGGATTCCGATAAGGCTCCGTATTGCGATGAATGCGGCGGACTTGTAAAGCCGGATGTCGTGCTTTATGAGGAGGGTCTTGACAACCGGACAATAAGCGGAGCTATAAATGCGATAAGAAATGCAGATGTGATCATCGTTGGAGGAACATCACTTGTTGTATATCCGGCTGCGGGACTTCTCGATTATTTCGGCGGAGACAAGGTCGTGCTGATAAATAAGGGCTCTACAGACCGTGACAGGATGGCTGATCTTGTCATAAAGGAGCCTATCGGAGAGGTGCTCTCGAAGATAAGTGTGTAAACTAATAGATTGAAACAAAAGCGGTTTTATGCTATTATTTTAACCGCGATAATTGTTGATCATATTGAGATTGGAGTTTAGATGAATAAAGTAATTTTAATGGGAAGACTCACAAGAGACCCGGATATCAGATATTCAGCAGGAGATAATAATTCGGCAGTTGCAAGATATACTCTTGCGGTTGACAGAAGATTCAAAAGAGACGGCGATCAGAGCGCAGATTTTATTAACTGTGTAGCATTCGGAAGATCGGCTGAGTTTGCCGAGAAATATTTCCATCAGGGTATAAAGATAGTTGTAACGGGACGTATCCAGACAGGAAGCTATACAAACCGTGACGGAAATAAGGTCTATACAACGGATGTTGTTGTTGAGGAGCAGGAATTTGCGGAAAGCAAGAGTGCTTCAGCTGAGAATTCAGGCGGTTACGCACCGAGAACTCCGGCAAATGAGGCACCGGCACCTGTATCCGATGACGGTTTCATGAACATTCCGGACGGAATAGATGAAGAACTTCCATTCCATTAAGAAGCACTAATAAAGACGGGCTGTCGCAGTATGCATTTAATGCGACAGTCCCTTTTTAAACAGGAGATGTGTGATGGACGATAATAATGATATAACAAAAAAGCCGGGGCAGCTGAGGAGCTATGCGGTATTTCTTGCGGGAATGTTCTTTTTGCTGGTCGGAGTAAATATCCTTGTTTATATCCGTGAGTTTTATGCGGGACTCATTATGACCTGCGGTCTGATAGTTTATCTTATAGTCATACAGGCCTTTTATTATTTTAAAAAGAAAAAGGCATTGCAGGATCTTATCGATTTTGCTTCTGCATATTCATGCCTTCAGAATAAACTTATGGAAAAGTTCGCTTTTCCGTACTTCCTGCTTGATAAGGAAGGAAAACTGCTTTGGTTCAATAAGAAGTTTGAGGAGCTCGATGTCGAGGTATTGCGCTGCAAGGGAAGGCCGATAACCGAGATACTTCCCGAGATAACGCCGGCGATGCTTCCGAAGACGGATTATGAGACCAATTTTAATATAGAACATAAGGATACGAAATTCAGGGTCAATATCAAGGAAATAACCGAGGGAAACAGACTGGCTGTATTTTCGTTTCCTGACATAAAGGCATCCGCGCTTAAAAGACTTTATGCCGTGACATTGTTTGATGAGACGCAGCTTCGTGATTATATGAAAAAATACGAAGATGAGACAATGGTAACGGCGCTCCTTTATATAGACAATTATGAGGAGGCGCTTGAGAGCGTTGAAGAGGTCAGCAGATCGATACTGACGGCACTCATAGACAGGAAGATCAATCAGTATTTCAACGGTTTTGACTGTATCGTGCGTAAATTCGAAAAGGATAAATATCTTATCCTTATGCGAACGAGTGCGATGAAGGAAATGGGTGAAAACAGATTTGCTATCCTTGAGGAAATAAAAGAGATAAACAATACCTATAACGATATATCGGTAACGATGAGTATCGGAATAGGAAGCGCACAGGGCTCATATGTTAAAAATCTGGAAGCGGCCCGTATATGCATAGATCTTGCTTTGGGAAGAGGCGGAGATCAGGTCGTTATCAAGAATGTGGACAGCATCCAGTATTTCGGTGGAAAGACTCAGGCGGTCGAAAAGAGCACAAAGGTCAAGGCAAGAGTAAAGGCTCATGCTTTAAGAGAGTTCATGGGTGTATCCGAAAAGATCATAGTAATGGGTCATAAGAGGATAGACATAGATGCCTTCGGAGCTGCCATAGGCATATTCAGAGCGGCTCACACGATCAATAAGAAGGTGCATATCGTTGTGGATCACACCTCGGCGGCGCTCAGTCCGTTCATCGGGTCATTCAGAAACGACTCATCGTATGATGACGATATGTTTGTATCATGTGAAAAGGCAAAGGACATAATAAACGATAAGACACTTCTTATCGTTGTGGATACGAGCAAGCCGGGATATACATGCTGTGAAGATCTTTTGTATATGACGAAGAATATAGTTGTTTTCGATCATCACAGACAGAGCAGCGATGTTATAAAGAACTCAATGCTTTCCTATATCGAGCCGTATGCTTCGTCATCCTGCGAGATGGTAGCGGAGATACTTCAGTATTTTGCGGATAATCTCAAGATCAAAAACATCGAGGCCGATGCGATGTATGCCGGAATGGTGATCGATACGGACAATTTTGTACAGAAAACAGGTGTGCGTACCTTTGAAGCGGCAGCTTATCTTAGAAGACACGGAGCGGATGTTACCAGAGTGCGCAAGATGTTCAGAGAGGATATGACGGATTATCTTGCAAAGGGTGAGGTCATAAGAAATGTCAGGCTGTTCAAGGAGCATTTTGCGATCTCCGTGTGTCCGGCTGAGGGACTTGAGCAGCCTATGATAGTCGGGGCACAGGCGGCAAATGAGCTGCTGAATATAATAGGAGTAAGGGCGTCCTTTGTCCTTACAAAATACAACGGTACGGTATTTATCAGTGCCAGAGCTATAGATGAGGTAAACGTACAGCTTATAATGGAACGCATCGGCGGAGGCGGCCATATGAATATTGCCGGAGCCCAGCTTACAAACTTAAGCATAGAAGCGGCCGAAGCCAAACTTAAGCAGGTGCTTACAGATATGATAGACGGAGGAGAACTATGAAAGTAATCTTATTACAGGATGTTAAATCACTCGGAAAAAAAGGCGAGATAGTAAATGTCAGCGACGGATACGCAAGGAACATGCTTCTTCCGAAGAAGCTCGGAGTTGTTGCGGATGCCAAAAACATGAATGACCTCAAGCTCCAAAAAGCACATGAGGCAAAGGTTGCAGAGGAAAATCTTCAGGCGGCAAAGGAATTCGGAGAGCAGATATCAAAGAGTACCGTAAAGATATCCCTTAAGGTGGGAGAGGGCGGAAAGGTATTCGGCTCTGTTTCAGCAAAAGAGATCACTGATGCCGCAAAGGAACAGCTTGACCTTGATATAGACAAAAAGAAGCTTCAGATGAGCGGACCTATCAAGACGCTCGGAACCACAGAGGTGAATGTAAAGCTGCATCCGCAGGTAACGGCTTCTTTAAAGGTACAGGTAACAGAGGCATAACATTACGGTTTAGGAGCAGTTATGGAAGAGGCTTTGATCAAAAGAATACTACCCCATAATGTGGAAGCCGAGCAATCAGTGATAAGCTCGATGCTCATGGGACGTGAGGCCATCGAAGCGGCATCACAGATCCTTTCGGGAAGTGATTTTTATCAGCACCAGTACGGTATAGTATTTGATGCGATAGTTGAGCTTTACAACGAAGGAAAAGCAGTCGATATTATTACTCTCCAGGATCTTCTCAGACAGAAAAATGTTCCGCCTGAGATATCGGATATGGAGTTTGTAAGAGACCTTATCGCAGTACAGACTACATCGGTAAATGTCAGGGACTATGCAACTATAGTGAGTGAGAAGTCTCTGCTCAGAAAGCTGATAAAGGCTGCCGAGGAGGTCGAGAACTCGTGCTATATGAACAACGGTCCGGTCGATGAGCTTCTCGAGGAGTCGGAAAAAAAGCTCTTCAAGCTTTTTCAGCAGAAGGATCAGAATGACTTTACACCGATAAGAAAGATCGTTCTCGATACGCTTGAAAATATAGAAAAGGCTTCCAAGATAAAGGGAAATGTCACGGGTATCTCTTCGGGATTCACGGACATAGATTATATGACATCGGGATTCCAGAATTCGGATCTCATCATATTTGCGGCAAGACCTTCGATGGGAAAGACCTCGTTCGTACTCAATGTTACCGAGGCTATGGCGTTTAAACAGAAAAAATCGGTTGCAATCTTCAGTCTCGAGATGTCCAAGCAGCAGATAGTAAACAGACTCTTCTCAATGGAGGCAAGAGTCGATTCAAAGACCCTTAGGAACGGATCGCTGAAGGATGAGGAATGGGCAAGGCTTATCGAAAGTGCAAGCATAGTCGGCAATTCCAATATACTTATAGATGACACGCCGGGAATAACCGTTAGGGAGCTTCGGTCAAAATGCAGAAAGTACCAGCTCGAACACGGACTGGATATAATTATCATAGACTATCTTCAGCTCATGTCGGGCGGAGGACGAAGCGGTGAGTCCAGGCAGCAGGAGATATCGGAGATCTCAAGGTCATTGAAGGGAATCGCAAGGGAGCTCAATGTTCCGGTCATCGCACTTTCGCAGCTCAGCCGTGCGGTAGAGGGGAGGCAGGACCGCCGGCCGATAATGTCGGATCTTCGTGAATCCGGAGCCATCGAGCAGGATGCGGATATAGTAATGTTCCTTTACAGGGATGAGGTTTACAATAAAGATACGGAAGAAAAGGGTATAGCAGAGGTAATAATAGCAAAACAGAGGAACGGCCCTATCGGTACCGTTAAGCTTGCATGGCTTTCGGATTATACAAAGTTTACAAACCTTGCAAAATAGATTTAGAGCAAATAAAAAACGGATGCGAAATACATCCGTTTTTTTATTAATAAATTGAAATTAAGCTTCTTTGATAGCGCCTGTCGGGCAAGATCCTTCGCAAGCTCCGCAATCGATGCAAGAATCAGCATCAATAACATACTTTGTATCTCCTGCTGAGATAGCTCCTACCGGGCAATCACCGGAACATGTTCCGCAGCTAACACAATCGTCTGTGATAATACGTGGCATAATAATAGTCCTCCTTATTCAATATCTTTAGGTTCTCTCTCTTTAACCTACACGTCATTTTAATACATTTTCTGTTTTAATACAAGTGAAAAAAGGAATATTTGAAAATAAGGCAAAATATAGTATAATGGGCAAATGGACATTTTAAACCCGAAAAACGATGTTAAAATAATAGCCGAGACAAAGGATTATATAGTTGTTCATAAGCCGCCGGGACTTGCCGTGCAGAGCCGGAGACTTACTGAAAAGACACTGGAGACCATACTCAGGTCGGGAAACAGAGAGCTTAAGTTTCTTTCGGCGGTGAACAGACTTGATCAGCCGGTTGAAGGTATCGTTCTGCTTGCAAAAAATGCAAAGGCGGCGTCTTATCTTACTGCACAGATAAACAGCCATAACGTAATAAAGGAGTATCTGGCTGTAGTCGATAAAGAGCCTGAGAGCAGATCCGGAAGACTGGTCGATTTTCTGTTAAAGGATGGCAGGAGCAATCTGACAGGTGTGGTAAAGGAAGGAACAGCGGGAGCCAAAAGGGCGGAGCTTGAATATACCTGTGAGAAGGTATCGGACAGAGGCTGTCTTCTGAGGATCAGGCTCTATACGGGCCGTCATCATCAGATAAGGGTCCAGCTATCAAATGCCGGCTTCCCTATAAAAGGTGACAGAAAATATAATCCGGAAAGTACGGAAGGGGCATATCCGGCACTCTGTTCATGTGCCATTGGATTTAAGGAACCCGGAACCGGCAGGAGGGTATATTACGAGACAACGCCGACAGGAGAGGCTTTTGCGGGATTACTTACATACGGAGAGACAGATAAATGAAGAGCATTATAAAGAGAGTGCTTATTCTTTTTGCGATATTTTTGGCAAGCTTTATTTTTTTTATGATTGCCCTGAACAGGCATGAAGTAAAGAATACAAGAAACATGGCAGAGGCATCACTGCCTGTATTGTTTATTAAGGAAAATGATACTCTTATAAACAGGATGCACGGTTATAAGCAGGAAATAGATGAGGTAACCTTAAGAGACAATCTTACACTGCTGTCTGCGGACAAGACCGTTACGATTGCGGTAAAGGCTTATGACAATGAGATAAAGAGTGCCGCATATCAGGTAACATCTCTTAGTGACGGCAGTATCATCGAAAACGGCAGCATCAAGGCGTTTGCATCAAGCGACGGATACCTTACAGCCGATATAACCCTGAAGGCCGACTATGAGATGAAGCAGGAATACATGCTTCGGGTCGCAGTGAATACGGGATCCGATGAGGATGTATATTATTATACAAGGATCGTTCAGAGGACGGGACAGAATACGGAATGGTATTTAAGCTATGTTCAGGCGTTCTATCAGAACTGTATAGGAAAGAATCTTACGGACGATATGGCGGCGCAGCTTGAAACGGAGAGCTCGCAGTCAAACAGCAGTCTGCATTATGTGACGCTTAAATCAGGAAAAGATCAGCTGATATGGGGAAACCTGACAACTACTCTGGTCAAGAAAGCGGTTCCTTCCATACTTGAAGTAAACGAAACTACGGTGAGCATAGGTCAGGAATATATAATTTCCGCTTCTGATGATGAAGGGCATGAGGAGTATTATACGGTAGAAGAATACTACCGTATGAGAAAGGCTCAGGATCAGGTCGTGCTGCTGGATTATGAAAGGACGGCGACGCAGATATTTGACGGCCATCTTCCGATATTGGATGAAACGGGCCTTGATCTTGGAATAACCGGAAAAAACGTAAATTATGTGACGAATGACAGTGCGGATATAGCGGCGTTCGTACAGGCCGGAGAGCTCTGGCAGTATGACAGGAGTTCAAACAAGGTTACGAGGCTGTTTGGATTCAGGGATGATGATCTTACGGATGACAGGATAATAGGAGAGGAATACAACATTTCGATCTCTTCGGTATCGGGGGAGGGCAATACGACATTTATCGTATACGGATACAGAGCTGCAGGTGCACATGAGGGAACTACGGGAATAAGCATTTACAGATATACCGCCGAAAGTAATACGACAAGCGAGCTTATGTTTATACCTGTAACCGATTCTTTTGAGCTTGCGGATCAGGGCTTATCAAGACTTGCATATGTTAATGCACAGAACCAGTGCTTCTTATATTATGATGATACTCTCTATACGATACAGCTTGACGACGGTACGGTCACGGCACTTCAGACCGGACTTGAATGGCATATGGTATCAACGTCGGATTCCCAGATGAGAGTCGCATGGAATACAAAGGAAGACAGTGATATTCCAAGGAGAGTGTGTGAACTCAATCTCGAAACGGGTGAGACGGTAAATATAGATGCTCCGGACGGTGACGGTATAAAGGTCCTTGGATATGCCGGAGAGGATATGATATACGGACTTGCACATGAGTCGGACTGCTATACGGATTCGACCGGCAACGAAGTATTTCCGATGTACAGGATATGCATAAGAGATCCGCAGGGCGAGCTTGTTAAGGATTATTCAATAGACGGAATATATGTTACCGGAATAGAGAGGGATGATGAGCTGATCGTTCTCAAGAGATATGAAAAGTCGGACGATGTTCTAAAGCCTATATCGGACGATAGGTTCATACACTATGCACCGCAAAGCGACAGTGCCGTGGATATAAAGCTTACGGTCGACAAAAGAAAGGGAACTGAGGTCAGGCTTGTATTTGCATCAGGAGGAGAAAGCTCCAATCTCTTGACTATGTATACGCGTTATGCGGCAGAAAGCGGTCAGGAGGAGCTTCAGATACCGGAGCTTAAGTATAAGAATGACAACTATTATGTATATTCCGGCGGAAGTCTGAGTGCGATCTATAAAAATGTAAATCAGGCGATAATAACCGCAGATAATGAAAAGGGTGTCGTACTCGACAGTTCACAGCGCTATGTATGGGAAAGAGGAAACATGCAGACGAGCGCAAAGATCGATGCGGCAGCAATTCCTCAAGGACTGCTGAATGCAAATACGGATGATACATCCATACAGGATGCGGTAGGAAGCGATCATGTCATATGGAATTTAAGCGGATGTTCGTTGAATGCCATATGCTATCAGATAAGCAACGGATATGCCGTGGTAGGAAAGTGGTCAGACGGAAGCAGCAGACTGATACTTGGATATGATCAGTTCAACGTATGGTTTTATGATCCCGGAACGGGAGAGACCTATGCTGTGGCACTTGATGATGCAGAGCCTGCATTTGAGGTTTTGGGAAATATATTTATAAGCTATCATTAAAAAATAACGGGGGCAAACAATGGAAAGATTAGTAACTGTAAAGGAACTTTATAAAGAAAGAGACCGATATATCGACGAGACAATAAGCGTCGGAGGCTGGGTAAGGAGCGTCAGGGATTCCAAAACATTCGGATTTGTGGTCCTTCATGACGGAACGGACTTCAACACCCTTCAGATCGTTTATTCAGACAAGCTGGAGAATTTTAAAGAGATATCATCTTTAAATGTAGGTGCTGCGATAATCGTAAAGGGAAAGCTTGTGGCAACACCTCAGGCAAAACAGCCGTTTGAGATACAGGCTGAGGAGATAAGCGTAGAGGGAGCTTCCGATCCGGATTATCCGCTTCAGAAAAAAAGACATTCAATGGAGTATTTAAGAGAGATCCTCCATCTTCGTCCAAGGACCAATACGTTCCAGGCGGTATTCCGTATAAGATCCCTTACCGCATATCTTATACACAGCTTCTTCCAGGAGAGAGGATTTGTATATGTACATACTCCGATAATCACCGGAAGCGACTGCGAGGGTGCGGGAGAAATGTTCAAGGTTACAACACTGGATATGGATAATGTTCCGAAGACTGAGGATGGAAAGACGGATTATTCAAAGGATTTCTTTAATAAGCCGGTAAACCTTACTGTAAGCGGACAGCTTAACGTTGAGACATATGCGCAGGCATTCAGAAATGTTTATACCTTCGGACCTACGTTCAGAGCCGAAAATTCAAATACTACAAGACATGCGGCAGAATTCTGGATGATCGAGCCGGAGATGTCATTTGCAGACCTTGAGGACGATATGGAAGTCGCTGAGGCAATGTTGAAATATGTTATCAGCGGTGTTCTTGAAAAGGCGCCTGAGGAGATGCAGTTCTTCAACAACTTTGTGGATAAGGGGCTTCTTGACAGGCTTAACAATGTTGTAAATTCGG
>OQVT01000408.1_pt1 | contig 23448 bp, 20 predicted proteins | sample 1691561 | NCBI WGS metagenome assembly OQVT01 (sample SAMN03418260, study PRJEB22391) | human gut metagenome | biome: human-gut; feature: organic feature; material: feces | host: Homo sapiens | place: Tanzania | collected 2013-01 | reverse complement strand
ACATCCATGATTTGTTCGATGCAGCTGATGTATTCCTTGCCGCAGTTGGTCAGCCGAATCGGGGAACAGGAGCGGTCGAAAATCGGGCTGCCGATGCGCTTTTCTACTTTTTTGACCATGGCGCTCAGCGCGGGCTGTGAGATAAACAGCTTTTCTGCGGCGCGGGAAAAGCTCATTTCTTTGTACACAGCATATACGTATTCCATATTGCGAAACATGCGGACACCTCCAAAAAAAGTATATCATAAGTGTTTGATTATATCAAATATAAAAAAACAATATTTGATTTATATGCCGTTTCTGGCTATAATACAAACAGTGATTGAAACAAGCGGAAATCCGCTTACATTGCGAAACCCTTTCGGCTGCAATATGAATTGGAACGCATCGTGCAGCTGATGCTCCCGAACAAATCATTCAGACGAAGTACTCTTTACTCAGCCTTTCCCTTCTGCTGAGCAAAGACTTCGTCTGAATGATTTTTTTCTGTTTCTTTACAGATACGCGCTTTTTGTGGTATCATAAAAAGCAGAAACAGAAAAGACCGGAGCATAGCTGCCAGTCATTTGCAAAATATAAAGGAGACTTGGAATATGAAAAAGATTCTGATGCTGACCACGGGCGGAGACATCGCCGGCGAGCATACGGACACAGGTCTGGTGCCGGTATATACCGGAGAACAGCTGGTTTCTATGGTGCCGGAGCTGCGCGAATACTGCGAGCTGGAATGTAAGGACATCATGCAGCTGGATGGAACCAATGTACAGCCGGAAGACTGGATTACCATCGCCGAGGAAGTATACGATGCACAGGAAGCCTATGACGGCGTGATTATCACCCACGGCACCGACACGATGGCATATTCTGCCTGCGCAGTGAGCCTGATGGTACAGAATCTGCAAAAGCCGGTCATTTTCACGGGCGCACAAATTGCCATGATTGATCCGGATACGGATGGCAAGAAGAATTTGCTGGACGCTGTGCACGCGGCGGTTTCCGGCATTCCGGGCGTATACGTTGTATTTGGCGGACGCATCATTCGAGGCATTCGCGCACAGAAGATGTATACGCGCGCGCTGGATGCGTTCCACAGCATCAATGCGGGCGACGCCGGCTATGTACAGGACGGCGAAGTATTCCTCAATCAGAGCGTTCCGACACCGGTCGGTGCGCCGGTGCTGGATACACGGCTGGAGCCTAAGGTTGTACAGCTCAAGCTGCTGCCGGGCATTGAGCCGAAGCAGTTGGAATCCATGCTGGGCATGGGATATTACGGCATCATTCTCGAAGCATTTGGCTGCGGCGGCATCCCGAATCAGAGCCGCAATCTGCTGCCGTGCCTGAAGCGTGCAAAGCAGTTTGGTGTTGCCGTTCTCGTTGCAACCCAGTGTAAGTACGGCAATGTAGATCTGGGTGTCTATGATGTCAATGTACAGGCTGCCCGTGAGGGTGCGATGTCGGTCTATGATATGAGCATTGAAGCGGCGGCTGTCAAGCTGATGTGGGTGCTTGGCCACACGAAAAAGCTGGATGAAGTCAAGAAGATGATGGAAACCTGCTACGTTGGCGAGTTTACGGAAAAGAGACACGCATAACAGAGATAAGAAAAGCCAGAATCGGATGTCCCGATTCTGGCTTTTTGTTTTGCAGGATAGTATCAGCCTGCGTCATCCTCCCAAGGAACCAGAACAAAACGCCCGTTGCTGCGGCGGCAAATTTCGTTGATCCATGGAATTTCAAAGCTGGCTTTCGCCTTGAGCAGAGAGCTGTCCGGCTTCATCGGATAAATGGATTGATTGACAACCCAATAGTCGATGCAGATGCCGAGATGCTGTAGGAAATTCTGCATCCGCATGGCCTGCGTGGCGGGTTCCTTTTCCGGTGTTGTGACCATGATGATTTCGGTCACATCGCTGAGCATAAGCTGTATCTGCGGCAGCAAATGCTGCGCCGTGGTAATTTTCTTTCCGTTGCGGCGCATACCGCCCAGCGCATACTCTTTGGCGGAATAATCCAAAATAACCACGGTGTTTGGCTGCTCCAAAAGCTCGTGAAACGCGACGAGATTGTCTGACAGCAGGTACTTGAGCGGCATATTGCTGCTGGAATACAAATGTACGCGTTTGTTTTGATGCGAGAGCCTGCGCGCAAGATTTCTTGCGAGCGTCGATTTGCCGGAACCGCTGCTGCCGAGAATAATGACGAGCTTTCGATTGTTTGTTTGGATGGAATGCACGATGTCCTGCAATTGACGCGGTTCGCTGGCGTCTATCCTCTCCGGAGATGATGTGAAGTAGTCCTCTCGCAGAGAGGAACGAACACTGGATGTATTGGAGATGGAATACGAACGCATGGGAATTTGCCGTGCAGGCAGCTCGTGCAGAATCGCAGGCATCGCTGCGATGGCCTTTTGCTGTAATTGGTAAATGATGCGGGCTGCCGCGCCGTCATCCCGCAGCGCAAGACAGTTGACGAGCAGCAGCAAGTTGGTGATGCCGATGGAGCGCAGGCGCTGCACCGCCTGTGCGGTCTTGCAAAACTCCGTTGTCAGCGGGCGCGAGACGAGAAATGCGCTGGTCTGACTCGGATCGGTCAGCACATCCATCAATTCGTGACGATCGGAAAACAGCGGAGAACGCAGCTCCTGCAGCATCCATTCCGTGTCCCAGATATCCGCAATGACATACGAATACCGGAACCGATTTGCCGGATCCATCAGAAACTGCTCCAACTGTAAAAATACATGCTCAAAATCCTGTAGCGGATCAATCGCCATGATGTCCAGCTTGGGAATTTGAGGAACCGTGGCGGTCGGTGCCGTCAGCTGCATATCAAACAGCTCGGACAAATGACTGACGGCATCGGTTCCGATGAACAAGGTGCGGTGTCCGTGGTCTGCCAGAGAAACCGCTGCCGCACAAGCTGCAGAGGTCTTTCCGGAACCGCCCGGACCGGCAAAGACGATATATTTCGTCTGAATATCTTCCTGCGGATTAAAATGATACATAATCCCACCCCTCCCTTTGGTGGTCATGCCCTCCCCCTGCGGCGCAGGAAAAGTAAAAAGAGCTGACAACCATCCGTCGCCATGAACCATCGTTGATAGAGACTGCGTGCATGGAAAACAGAGCGTGTCAGCGAAGCACCGCGGCAAATCTGCCGCGTGAATACCTATCCTTTATCATAGTATCAGTGTAACACATTCGTCCCTCGCGGGTCAACGAAACGCATAAAAGAGTTATGAATAATGTGTAAAATTTATACATTTTGTGCACGTGCACGGCGAAAAAAGAACAAAAACCTTCAAAATATGCGCAAAAAAGCAAAGAAAACCGACAGCCTCTGAGAGACTGTCGGTTTGGGTCAGTGCTGTGTGCCGCTGTCGGCGGTATCCGCTTCAAACTGCTCCAGCTGAAGTGTCAGCCCGTCCTCTGTGTCGGACAGTGTGACGGTTGCGGTGTCCGCTTTCCATTCGTTTCCGTCCGGATTTCTGCCGACCAATTCGGTGACGGTATCGCGCAGCTGCTTCTCCGTGATATGGTCCGATTTCGGGAACAGAACGCAAATTGAAGTCACATCGCCGTATGTATTATAATACACGGTGAATGTCACCTTGCAGCCGTATACAATGCCGTCGTCAAATTCGCGTGCAGTCAGTTCGCCGTCCGCGTTATATTTTTGGGAACTGCCGTCGCCCAGCAGCTCGGTTACGCCGCTGTCCGGCGTGCTAATCAGCGAAAACAGCATGTTCAAGTGCATGGTGTCTGTATCCTGTGCGGTGAGTGCCTGTGTCGTTGCGGATGTGCCGTTGCTGTCCGCATCCTTTTTGCCGCAGCCGGTAAACAGGCTGAGAAGCAGAATGCCGGAAAGCGTAAGACACAGCAGGCGGTTGCATCGTTTCATTGACAAGCTCCTTTCATTGGCAGAACGCGAAATGCTTCCGATAATGCAGCAAATATACGGAAACCTCCACAATCTACTCACTTTTATACTTATAAATTATCACTTCACGTATCATGCCTATCATAGAATAAAAATTGAAAATTTGCAAGATAAATCGCGCAAAAAGTGCAAAGATTTTCGGTTTTTTCTGTCAGCTTTCCGTGAGAGAACGGGAAAATATGGGGAAAGAGGAAAAAGCCGGCGGAAAAGTAATAGACGGACTGCATAAATATACATTTTAGAAAATATTTAAAAGTTTTCCTTGCATTCTGCGCACGACAGGATTATAATATGGTCATGACAAAAACAGGGGCGATTCGCACAGCAAAACATTGGTTTTGCGTCAGATACGAAACAAACCGCCCTTCTTATGGAGGCTTATATACGATGGCAACGAAAGATATGAAGATTAAAAAGGCAGTTCTGGCATATTCCGGCGGACTGGATACTTCCGTTCTGATTCCGTGGCTGAAGGAAAACTACGGCTGTGAAGTAGTCGCTGTTTCCGGCGATGTAGGACAGGGAACCGAGCTGGACGGTCTGGAAGAGAAGGCACTCAAGACCGGCGCTTCCAAGCTGTACGTCATGGATCTGACCAAGGAATTCGTTGATGATTACATTATCCCGACCATGAAGGCCGGCGCAGACTACGAGGGCTACCTGCTGGGTACCTCCTTCGCTCGTCCGATCATCGCTCGCCGTCTTGTTGAGATCGCTAAGAAGGAAGGCGCAGACACCATCGTGCATGGCTGCACCGGCAAGGGCAACGATCAGGTTCGTTTCGAGCTGGCTATCAAGGCTTTCGCACCGGAGATGCAGGTTCTGGCTCCGTGGCGTTTCTGGGAGCTGGACAGCCGCGACAAGGAAATTGATTACGCAGAAGCACACAACATTCCGCTGAAGATTAACCGCGAGACCAACTACTCCAAGGACAAGAACATTTGGCATCTGTCCCATGAGGGTCTGGATCTGGAGGATCCGGCAAACGAGCCGAAGTATGACGAGATTCTCGAGATGGGCGTTTCTCCGGAGCAGGCTCCGGACAAGCCGACCTACGTTACCATTCATTTCGAGCAGGGCGTTCCGACCGCTGTTGACGGCGAGGAAATGGAGTCCGTTGCACTGCTCAAGAAGCTGAATGAGCTGGGCGGCGCAAACGGCATCGGTCTGCTGGATCTGGTAGAGAACCGTCTGGTAGGCATGAAGAGCCGCGGCGTATATGAGACACCGGGCGGTGCAATCATGTATGCAGCACACAAGAAGCTGGAAGAAATCACGCTGGACAAGGAAACCACACATTACAAGGCGCTGATCGCACAGAAGTTCGGCGAGCTGGTTTACAACGGCCAGTGGTACACCCCGCTGCGCAAGGCACTGAGCGCATTTGTTGACGAGACCCAGAAGACGGTTACCGGCGATGTCAAGCTGAAGCTGTACAAGGGCAACATCATTCCGGCATCCGTAACCTCTCCGTACACCCTGCATTCCGAGGCAATGGCAACCTTCGCTGAGGATGACATGTACAACCAGGCAGATTCCGAAGGATTCATCAATCTGTTCGGCCTGCCGCTCAAGGTTCGTGCGCTGAAGGAACAGCAGGCAGACGTTGCGTTCCCGAGCGTAGAGTAAGAAATACAACATCGAGCACGATTTTCGCAATCGGGCGGGCGTGATTGCCCGCCCATTGTGCGTTTTAGCAGTTTTAGCAAAAGAACACGAAAATACCGGCGATTGCGCCGGAACAAAGGAGAAAATCCCATGAAACTTTGGGCTGGACGTTTCCAGAAGGAAACCAATGACGTAGTAAATGATTTCAATTCCTCCATTCAGTTCGACGGTCGTCTGTATCGTGAGGATATTACCGGTTCCATCGCCCACGCTACCATGCTGGGCAAGCAGGGAATCATTGAGGAGCACGAGTCTGAGAAAATCGTAGCCGGCCTCAAGGAAATCCTGAAGGAAGTAGATGCCGGCGAGCTGGATGTTTTTAATCCGGAATACGAGGATATTCATATGAATGTCGAGGTTGCGCTGACCAAGCGCATCGGCGACACCGGCAAGCGCCTGCATACTGCGCGCTCCAGAAACGATCAGGTCGCACTGGATATGCGTATGTATGTCAAGAAGGAAATCTGCGAGATTATGGATCTGGCAATTGCCTTTGAGAAGGAACTGGTTGCCAAGGCAAAGGACAATCTGGACACGGTTATGCCGGGTTATACCCATCTGCAGCGCGCACAGCCGACCACATTCGGTCATTACATGATGGCATACGCGCAGATGCTGCGCCGCGATATTTCCCGTCTGGAAGATTGCTATGAGCGCATGGATGAACTGCCGCTCGGCTCCGGTGCGCTGGCTTCCACAACGTACCCGATTGACCGTCAGTTTGTCTGTGATAAGCTGGGCTTTGCCCGCGTGACCGAAAACTCGCTGGACGGCGTATCCGATCGCGACTACTGCATTGAGCTGATGAGCTGCCTGTCTCTGATGATGATGCATCTGTCCCGTCTGTCCGAAGAAGTTATCTCTTGGTGCTCTTGGGAGTGGCGGTTTGCAGAGCTGGACGATGCATATTCCACCGGTTCCTCCATCATGCCGCAGAAGAAGAATCCGGACGTCTGCGAGCTGATTCGCGGCAAGACCGGCCGTGTATACGGCGATTTGATGACGCTGCTCACGACCATGAAGGCACTGCCGCTTGCATACAACAAGGACATGCAGGAGGATAAGGAGTGCGTATTTGACGCGATTGATACCGTCAAGCAGTGCTTGCAGGTATTTGCGCCGATGTTCCGCACCATGACCCTGCGCAAGAAGAATATGCGCAAGGCAGCAAGTCAGGGCTTCATCAATGCAACCGACTGTGCGGATTACCTGACCAAGAAGGGTGTTCCGTTCCGCGATGCGTATATGATTGTCGGACGTCTGGTCAATACCTGCATTCATGCAGATGAGACGCTGGAAACCATGACGCTCAAGGACTTCAAGTCTATCTCGAACTATTTCGATGCCGATGTCTATGAGGCACTGGATCTCAAGACCTGTGTAGAGGGCCGTTCGGTTACCGGCGGACCGGCTCCGAAGGAAGTGACACGCCAGATCAAGAAGGTGGAGTCGTTCCTGAAGGACGCAGAGGAACAGCTGGAAGACATGCGCGCAGAGCTGCGCACGTAATTGTTGGGAGAGATGACCATGAAACCTGTAGTATATATAGACGGAAAAGAAGGAACGACCGGTCTGCAAATTTTTGAGAGATTGGGTTCCCGTGATGATATTGATTTGATTCTCATTGATGAGGACAAGCGCAAGGATACCGCAGAGCGCAAGAAATTTATCAATGCGGCGGATATTGTATTCCTGTGTCTGCCGGACGCAGCGGCACGCGAGGCAGTTGCTCTGTGCGAGAACGATACGACGCGGTTTATCGACGCGTCGACAGCACACAGAACCGATCCGGCATGGGACTACGGCTTTGCCGAGCTGTCCGAGGCACATCGCGCAGCGATTATGAAATCTAAGCGCGTTGCCAATCCGGGCTGCCATGCATCGGGCTTTATTTCCTCCGTGTACCCGCTTGTCAAGCTGGGCATTGTTCCGGCGGATTATCCGCTGACCTGCTCGTCCCTGACCGGCTATTCCGGCGGCGGCAAGAAGCTGATTGCCGAGTATGAGGACCCGAACAGAGATCCGCGTCACGATTCACACCGCATTTACGGCACGACGCTCAAACATAAGCATCTGCCGGAGATGGTGCACGTCTGCGGTCTGCAGGAAAAGCCGGTGTTTGTCCCGATTCTGGGCGATTACTATAAGGGCATGGCATCGACCATTATGCTGCACAACAGCCGTCTGCCGGGTCAGCCGACTGCACAGGACATTCATGCGGCACTGACCAAGTACTATGAGGGACAGAAGCTCGTGCGCACCGCACCGTTTGGCGGCGAAGAACCGGTTATTTATTCCAGCGGCATGGCAGGACACGACAGCCTGCAGCTCATTGTGTGCGGTCATGAAGAACAGACCATTGTCACGGCACTGTTTGACAATCTGGGCAAGGGCGCATCCGGCGCTGCGGTTCAGAACATGAACCTGATGCTGGGCTTTGAAGAGACCACAGGTCTTACCATTTGATACGAATATAACCACCGCGATTGACATATAAAGAGGAATCATCATGAAAAAGATTGAAGGCGGCGTTTGCGCCGCAAAAGGCTTCCGCGCAGCAGGCGTGCACTGCGGCGTCAAGGCAAACAGTCCGGCAGACAAAAACGATCTGGCGCTCATCGTCAGTGATACCGTTGCGGCAACGGCAGCGACCTTTACCAGCAACCGCGTAAAGGCTGCGCCAATCTATGTCTGCATGGAGCATCTGGAAAACGGTCTGGCACAGGCGATTGTCGCAAACTCCGGCAACGCCAATGCCTGCGCACCGGAGGGCATGGAAAATGCCAAGCGCATGGCGGCAGCTGCCGCAAAGGCTGCCGGTGTGGATGAGGACAAGGTACTCGTCGGTTCCACCGGCGTCATTGGTCAGAGACTGAACGTCGAGACGATTGAAGCACATATGGATGAAGTCGCTTCCAAGCTGGAAGCATCGGCAGCTGCTTCGCAGGCAGCCAACAATGCCATCATGACCACGGATATCGTAGAAAAGACGGCAGCTGTTGCATTTACCTGCGGCGGCAAAACCTGCCATATCGGCGGCATTGCAAAGGGCTCCGGCATGATTCATCCGAACATGGGCACCATGCTGTGCTTCATCACGACCGACTGTGCCATTGACCCGTCTCTGCTGCGCTCCGCGCTGCGCGAGGTCGTTTCCAAGACCTTTAACCGCATTTCTGTGGACGGCGATACCTCTACCAATGACACCTGCATTGTCATGGCAAACGGCATGGCAGGCAACGAGCTGCTTGACTGGAAGAGCGAGGAGTATCATGCGTTCTATGACGCGCTGTATGAAGTGGCACTGACACTGGCAAAGAAGATGGCAGCAGACGGCGAGGGCGCTTCCCGCCTGATTTCCTGCACGGTCAAGCATTCCCGTGCCGAGGAATACGCAGAGCGTCTGGCAAAGGCAGTCATTGCATCCAGCCTGGTCAAGGCGGCGATGTACGGTGCAGATGCGAACTGGGGCCGTGTGCTGTGTGCCATGGGCTATTCCAAGGCACCGTTCCGTCCGGAGTTTGTCAACATTGGCTTCTCCAGCGCAGCGGGTTCTATCACCGTTTGTGAAAACGGCGAAGCAGTCGATTTTGATGAGGATGCTGCAAAGAAAATTCTGCTCGAGAAGGAAGTTTCCATTGATGTAGATATTCAGGAAGGCGAGGAGGAAGCAACCGCCTACGGCTGTGACCTGACCTATGATTACGTTCGCATCAACGGCGACTATCGCACGTAATCGGAGGGGAACGAAAGACAATGCTCGAAAATCTCGAAAACATGGAGAAATGCCGTGCGCAGATGCTGATTGAAGCGCTGCCGCACATTCAGAAATACTATGGCAAGACCGTCGTTGTAAAATACGGCGGCAATGCCATGATTAACGAAGACCTCAAGGACGCCGTGATTCATGACATCGTTCTGCTGAGTCTGGTCGGCGTGCGCATCGTTGTTGTGCACGGCGGCGGTCCGGAAATCAGCGGCATGCTCAAGAAAATTGGCAAGCAGTCGGAATTTGTCAAGGGTCTGCGCTATACCGACCGTGAGACCATGGACATCGTGCAGATGGTTCTGTGCGGCAAGGTCAACAAGGAACTGGTATCCCTGCTCAATAGAGCGGGCGGCTCCGGTGTCGGTCTGAGCGGTATGGATGACGGTCTGCTGCAGGCGGTTCGCAAAAAAGACGAGGACGGCACGGATTACGGCTATGTCGGTGATATTGTCAAGGTAAATCCGAAACTCGTCAATGATATGCTGGAGGATGGATATATTCCGGTTGTGTCTACGGCTGCCATGGGCGTGGACGATGACACCAGCTATAACATCAATGCAGACCTTGCCGCTTCCAAGCTGGCAGTGGCACTGCAGGCGGAAAAGCTGATTTTGCTCACCGATGTGCGCGGCCTGCTGCGTGACCGCAACGATGAAAATACGCTGATTCCGGAAATTAAGGTATCCGCTGTGCCGAAGCTCATCAAGGACGGCGTCATTGCAGGCGGCATGATTCCAAAGGTGGACTGCTGTGTGGAAGCTGTCCGCGAGGGCGTGCGTCAGGCGAACATTCAGGACGGCCGCGTGGAGCACTCGATTCTGATCGAGCTGTTCAGCGATGCGGGTGTCGGTACGATGTTCTATTAAGAGGAAGGGAAATCGAAGATGATGACATATCAGGAACTGAAAGATCAGGAAAATCAGTATGTGATGCATACCTACGGTCGTTTTTCCATTGCACTGGATCACGGCAAGGGCGCACAGCTGTGGGATGTAGAGGGCAAGCGCTACATTGATCTGACCAGCGGCATCGGTGTGTGCTGTCTGGGATATGACAACGAAAAAATTGTCAACGCCATCACGGAGCAGGCGCACAAGCTGATGCATGTATCCAATCTGTTCACCACTGCGCCGATGGTGCAGGTTGCCAAGACGCTGGTGGAGCAGACCGGCATGGGTAAGGTGTTCTTCGCGAACTCCGGTGCAGAGGCGAACGAGGGCATGATCAAGCTCGCAAGAAAGTATTCGTATGACAAGTACGGCGAGGGACGTGCAGAGATTGTCACCCTGCGCAATTCCTTCCATGGCCGCACCGTGACAACGCTCAAGGCGACCGGTCAGGATAAGTTCCATCAGTATTTCTTCCCGTTTACCGAGGGCTTTGCATACGCTGAGGCAAACAACATGGACTCCATCCGTGCCAATGTCAACGAGCATACCTGCGCCGTCATGATGGAGCTGATTCAGGGCGAGGGCGGCGTCATGCCGCTGGATCAGAGCTTTGTACAGGAGGTAGCTGCTTTCTGTAAGGAGCGCGATTTGCTGCTGCTCATTGACGAAGTACAGACGGGTATCGGCCGCACCGGCTCGCTGTTCTGCTTCCAGCAGTACGGCATCAAGCCGGACGTTGTCTCGATGGCAAAGGGACTCGGCGGCGGTGTGCCGATTGGCGCTGTCATGGCAAATACCACCTGTGATGAGGTTCTCGGCCCCGGCACCCATGCGACGACGTTTGGCGGCACGCCGATGTGCTGTGCATCCGCCAATGCTGTGCTGTCCGAAGTGACCAAGCCGGAATTCCTGCAGGCGGTACAGGAAAAGGGCAAGTATCTGGAAGATAAAATCATGGCAATGGGCTCTGACAAGGTCAAGGGCGTGCGCGGTCTCGGTCTGATGGTCGGCATTGTCGTCGATGCAGAGCAGCGTGCAGAAATTGTCGCTGAGATTATGGACAAGGGTGTTCTGGTTCTGACCGCAGGCACCAACGTCATTCGTCTGCTGCCGCCGCTCACCATTTCGTATGAGGAAATGGATGAAGCGCTCGCTGTGATGCAGTCGGTACTGTGCAAGTGAGCAAGGAGGCACACACAATGAACAATCTTTTAAAGCTGCTCGACTGCTCCAAGGATGATATCATCAACATTCTGGACTTGGCAGATCAGCTCAAGTACGAAAAGAAACACAACATTCCGCATCGCCATCTGGAAGGCAAGAGCCTCGGCATGATTTTCCAGAAGTTCTCGACGCGCACACGTGTTTCGTTCGAAACCGGCATGTATCAGCTGGGCGGTCAGGCGCTGTTTCTGACCAACCACGACTTGCAGATCGGCCGCGGCGAGCCGGTCAAGGACACCGCGCGCGTGCTGTCTCGGTATCTGGACGGCATTGTCATCCGCACCTATGAACAGGCGGAGGCGGAAATCTTGGCGGACTGCGGCAGCATTCCGGTCATCAATGGCCTGACGAATTTTGCACATCCGTGTCAGGTACTCGCTGACCTCATGACCGTGCGCGAGCATTTTGCGCAGCTGGAAGGTTTGAAGATGGGCTTTGTCGGTGACGGCTTCAACATGTGCAATTCTCTGATTGTCGGCTGCCTGAAGGTCGGCATGAAGGTGTCGGTGGCAACGCCGGAGGGCTATGAGCCGGACGCCAAGGTGCTGGCATTTGCAGAGGAGATGAAAAAGCAAGGCGCGTCGTTTGAACTGAGCCATGACATTCATCAGGCCGCAGACAACGCAGATGTTCTGTTCACGGATGCATGGATTGGCATGGGACAGGAAGCCGAAGCAGAAAAGCGCCGCAAGGCGTTTGCGGGCTTCACGGTGGATCATGACCTGCTGTCCTGCTGCAAGGAAGGTGTCATGGTACAGCACTGTCTGCCGGCACATCGCGGCGAAGAAATCACGGATGAAGTGCTGGAAGAGCATGCAGATGAGATTTTCGAAGAATCCGAGAACAGACTGCACGCGCAGAAGGCTGTTATGGTCATGCTGATGAGCGAAAAATCGGATTTTCACATTTGATTGCTGACGAATACAAAAAGAGAGCGCTTGTGCGCTCTCTTTTTTGTATGTTGATTTTTTGTGAAAGAATGTGCAAATGAGCCGGAAAGATGGACATTGATTCGGTCATATGGTACAATAGGGCTATCCACAAAACATGGAAAGAAGGGATTGCATGAAAAAGAGAATTACAGCGTATCTGCTGGCATTTGCCCTGTTGTGCGCAAGCATTCCGTCAGCGTTTGCGGTGCAAACCGAGGTCAGACCGGATGCCAACCGGTTCGTCACGCGGGCGGGAGTGTCCGGCACGGTGTACCAAGCGAAGGTGTACTCGCAGGCGGAGCATGAAGCACAGCTGAAAAATGCAACTTTTACGACCATTGCGTGCAGCAAAAACTATGCACAGAACGATGGCTCAGTGAGCAAAAATGCGGCGGAAATGACAACGGATAATTTTAGCAGCTATGGCGAGCAGCTGCCGAATTATTATTATAATTTTGGCAAAAAGTCCATTTATGTCGGCTCTGCGATGAAAAAAATGTATGACAATATCAAGGCGGATTTGCAGAAGGGCACCAGCAGTGCCATCTTCCGCGATGACGACACCGGCGAACGAAAACTGGGCGTTACGTTTTCCGTGCCGGAGCGTTCGCAGCTCGGCGTCAGCCAGGATGACTATCATCAGATGCTGTACAATTTCGCAATGGATATAGGTTGGCTCGTATATCGCAGCATCGACTGCGATTGTCCGGAGATGTTCTACTCCAACGGTTTTACGTATATGGGTTATTCTCTGGGAGAGCGAGAAAACCAGATTACGGTCTATGTTTCACCGGGATTCCGCAAGGGATTTGAGACCTATGAAGAGCGTGCGGCTATGAAGCAGGCGCTGGACAGCAAGGTGAACGAAATCACCAAGCAGGCAGCGCGATATGAGACCGCCTATGAGCAGCTGGATTTTTTGAATACTTGGCTGTGTGACAATAATTCGTACAATTATGACGCAGTAAATGGAAGCATGGAAGAATACCAGAAGAACGTATCCGGTGCGCCGTGGTCTTCGGCGGGTGCGATTTTGAGCAGCTCCGGCAAGACGGTAGGTCCGGTGTGCGAGGGCTATTCCCGTGCCTTGCAGCTGCTGTGCAGCAAGCTCGGTATCAATGCAACCGTGATTGTCAGTGAATCCGGCAATCACATGTGGAACAATGTCAAGTATGGCTTGTATTGGACCGGCATAGACGTCACATGGAATGATACCGGCAGCGACCGCACCGAGTATTTCTGCACAACGGTAAACAACATGGACGGTCATGTCGTAGATGACGTGGACTTTGTCGATCGGATGCAGTATCCGAGCCTGATTGCATTCTCCGCAAATGACACGCTGCCGCAGTATAAGACCGGCGTGACAAAGGAAAAGATTTTGCCGTACTACGATGTATACGCAGGCTTCTGGGGAACCTCGCAGATTCACAATGTCTATAACAAGGGCTATATGGCAGGCATGACCTGTGTCAACTTTGGCATTCATGGTAAGGTAACCCGTGCGCAGTTCGCACAGATTCTGTACAACATCGCGGGCAGACCGGCAGTGACGTATACGGGACAGTTCTCGGATGTGCCGCAGAACCAGTGGTATACAGCAGCTGTCACTTGGGCGGCAGAAACCGGCTTGGTCAGCGGATATCCGGGCGGCAAATTCGGACCGAATGACCCCATCAAGCGCGAAGATATCGCCGTGATTCTGTTCCATCGTGCGGGAAGCCCCAGCGCGGAGCAGCAGGATCTGGAGGGCAGATTCACCGATACGAATCAGATTGATGAATACGCATGGGAGGCTGTCAACTGGGCGGTTGCGTCCGGTGTAATCAGCGGCAATGCAAATGGGACGCTGGATCCGCGCGGCAACGCAACCCGCGCACAGAGCGCCGTCATTATCACCAACATCACAAAGTAACCAAAATATTCTCAGGGAGAACCGAAGGACATCGGTTCTCCCTTCTTTTGTGCGGAGATTGCGGGATATATGAGAATTTTGCCGAAAAAGGGTTGCGCGGCTGTCGGTTTTTATGGTATGATAGCAATGCTGCAAAAACAAATGTTTTTCACAGAAAGACACAAATACGCCTTCTGAAAGGAGCCGAGAGACAATTGGAACAGCAGCCGAAATATTATATTGTAGACTCGTCCCTGCTGCCGGAGGTATTCCTGAAGGTGGCGCAGGTCAATCGAAATCTGCAAAGCGGCATATGCCGAACTATTGGCGAAGCAACGCAGCAGGTGGGGCTTAGCCGAAGCGCATATTACAAATATAAAGATGGAATCAAACCGCTGTTTGAGGCGGCGACGCACAGCATCATCACGTTTAATTTGATGGTTACGGACGAGGCGGGCGTTCTGTCCGAGATTTTGTCTGTATTTGCCCGCGCCGGTGCAAATATTCTGACCATTAACCAGTCAATTCCTGTCAACGGGCAGGCGGCTGTGACCGTTGCGGCGCGAACCGGCGAAATGAATCGGCCGGTGGAGCAGATGATGTCTGAGATTCTTGCCATTGCCGGTGTATCTCGCATGGAGATTCTGGCGAAGGAATGACAAATAAGGAGGAAAAACCATGTTGAAAGCTGCAATTTTGGGTTTTGGAACCGTCGGTTCCGGCACCCTTGAAGTTCTTGAGCGCAATGCGGACGCTGTTGCCCGCAATGCAGGAGAGGCAATCGAAGTAAAATATATTCTGGATCTGCGCGATTTCCCGAACGAACCGCATCAGGAGCGATTCGTCAAGGATTTTGCTGTTATTGAAAATGATCCGGAGGTCAGCATCGTCATCGAGACCATGGGCGGCAAGGGCGCAGCCTATACCTTTACCAAGCGCAGCTTGGAAGCAGGAAAAAATGTCGTCACGTCCAATAAGGAATTGGTGGCAACACACGGCGCAGAGCTGCTGGAGATTGCGGCACAGAAAAACGTCAATTATCTGTTTGAGGCATCCGTCGGCGGCGGCATTCCGATTATCCGCCCGATGCAGCGCTGCCTGACCGCAAACCATCTGACACAGATTACCGGCATTCTCAACGGCACGACCAACTATATCCTGAACCGCATGATTGACGGCGGCTTGGACTTTGCAACCGCACTCAAGGAAGCACAGGAGCTCGGTTATGCAGAGGCAAATCCGGCAGCTGACGTAGAAGGCATTGACGCCTGCCGCAAGGTTTGCATTTTGGCTGACATCGCATACGGAGACAACGTGGCGCCGGAAAAGGTTGAGACCGAAGGCATTACCGCGATTACCCTGCAGGATGTTGCATATGCAGAGCAGGCTGACAGCGTTGTCAAGCTGCTGGGCAGAACCGTTTTGCAGGAGGACGGCACGTTCTATGCGTTTGTGGCTCCGCATTTTGTCAAGAAGAGCAGTCCGCTTGCCTGCGTGACCGGCGTGTTTAACGGCATTCTCGTGACCGGCGATATGCTCGGCGATGCGATGTTTTACGGTCAGGGCGCCGGCAAGCTCGCGACCGCTTCCGCTGTTGCTGCCGATGTCATCGACTGCGCAGTACACAAAAACAAGCGCCGCAGCATTGGCTGGGGCGATGGCAGCAAAAATCTGGTTCGTTCGCTTGACACGTTCGCTTCCAACTGGTATATTCGCGTACAGGGAGCGGATGCCGCAGACAAGCTGGCACAGGCGTTCCCGAACAGCAAGGTGCTGGAGCCGGTACAGGCAGAAGAAGCTGCTGTCCTGACCGATGTTCTGACGACCGCTGAAATGAATGAAAAGAAAGCACAGCTCGGCAATGTTCTGGGCTGCATGAGGCTGCTGTGATATGATTACTGTAAGAGTACCTGCGACAAGCGCAAATATGGGTCCGGGTTTTGACTCGATTGGCATTGCGCTGAATTTGTACAATACATTTTATATGGAGGAGAGCGACTCCATTGAGATTTCCGCGACGCATGGCGAGCATGTGCCGAGCGATGAGAACAATCTGATTTATCAGTGCGCAAAGCGCGTGTATGATATCTGCGGCAAGCCGATGCCGGGTCTCAAGCTCATCGAGGACTGTGACATTCCGCAGACGCGCGGACTGGGTTCTTCTTCGGCGTGCACGGTTGCCGGCCTTATCGGCGCCAATGCCCTGCTGGGCAATCCGCTGCATCAGGAAAATATTATCGATCTGGCGGCAGCCATTGAAGGCCATCCGGACAATTCGACGCCGGCCATTCTCGGCGGCTTCTGCACCTCGCTGCTGGAATACGGCAAGGTGTGGAGTGTGCGCGTGCCGATTGCAGACAAGCTGGACTTTGTGGCATTTATCCCGAACTTTGAGCTGTCTACGGAAAAAGCGCGGCAGGCGATTCCGAGAACCATTCCGCACAAGGATGCGGTATTCAATCTGTCGCGCGCAGCGCTGCTGACCGGTTCGCTGGTAACAGGCGATCTGCATAACCTGATGGTAGCGGCGGGAGACTGCCTGCATCAGCCGTATCGTTTCGGCTTGATTCCGGATGGCGAGGAAGTTGTCAAGAGCGCAAAGGGACTGGGCGCCCTCGGTGCATTCCTGTCCGGCGCGGGTCCGACCATCATTGCCATGGTAGACAAGGAAGACAAGACCTATTACAGCCGTGCCTGCATGTATTTTGCAGAACGTTTTCCGAATTGGAAACCGGTTCTGCTGTCGTGTGACGAAGTGGGTGCCCTTGTGACACCGACGGAGGAAGGCGCGCTGGACAAGCTGGATCTGTAATTCCAGCGCATACGAGAGAGGAGTAGGAGACAGGCACATGGCTTTAATTGTGCAAAAGTTCGGCGGAACTTCCGTTGCGAACACAGAACGCATCTTTAACGTTGCGGATATTGTAACCAGAACGGCGGCTGCCGGCAATCAGGTCGTTGTTGTGGTATCCGCACAGGGCGACACCACGGACGATTTTATCGAAAAGGCAGCAGAAATCACGGACAAGCCGCCGGCAAGAGAGATGGACGTGCTGCTCAGTGCAGGCGAACAGATCTCGATGGCGCTGCTCGCGATGGCGATTGAAAAGCTGGGCTATCATGCCACGAGTCTGACCGGCTGGCAGGCCGGCATTGAGACAAGTTTGGAATACGGCGCAGCCCGCATTCATCGTGTGAAGCCGGAGCGCATCCGCAGTCTGCTGGATCGGCATCGGATTGTTGTTGTCGCAGGATTTCAGGGTGTGAACAGCCATCAGAGCATCACAACGCTGGGGCGCGGCGGCTCAGATACGACAGCGGTTGCCATTGCGGCGGCGCTGGGCGCAGATCTGTGTCAGATTTATACCGATGTAGACGGTGTATATACCGCAGATCCGCGTGTGGTACCCAATGCGCGCAAGCTGGAGGAAATCACGTTTGATGAAATGCTGGAGCTGGCGTCTTTGGGCGCACAGGTTTTGCACAACCGTTCGGTTGAGATGGCAAAAAAGTACAACATTGATTTGGAAGTGCTGTCCAGCCTGACCAGAAATCCGGGAACCAAGGTTAAGGAGGTTGTTTCTGTGGAAAAGATGATTATCAGCGGTGTAGCCTGCGACAAAGACACAGCACGAATTGCTGTCATGGGCATTCCGGACAAGCCGGGCCATGCGTTCCGCCTGTTCTCTCTTTTGGCAAACAACGGCATCAATGTCGACATTATCCTGCAGTCCATCGGACATGATGATGTGCGCGACATCAGCTTTACCATCAAGCGCGGACAGCTGGACGCGGCGATGCAGATTTTGGAAGAAAACAAGGATCGCCTGCACTTTACGAGCTTCTCCGGAAAGTCGGATCTCGCAAAGGTGTCGGTTGTCGGCGCAGGCATGACGTCAACACCGGGTGTCGCAGCCAAGCTGTTTGACGCACTGGCAAGCGCGCAGGTCAATATTCGTATGATTTCTACGTCGGAAATCAAGATTTCCGTTTTGATTGACGAAGCAGACGCGACCCGTGCGGTTCGTGCCGTACACGATAAGTTTTTCAACTAATAGACAAAAAGCAGACTTCCCCGCGCAGTGAAGTCTGCTTTTTCCAAAACATAGGGAAAGGAAAACATATGATGAAAAAACGATTGACGAGTTTTCTGCTCGCCGCCTGCATGATGCTGCCGCTCAGCGCATCGGCGTGGGCAGCAGAACATCCGCAGATGGAAGGAGAGGAAGATGTCACCTTGCAGCCGAGCTACGGTGTGCGCAGCAAGCAGTCAGGTTCGAATGGCACATTGATTGTCACGCTGGATCCGGGACACGGCGGCAAAGACAGCGGCGCGACCAAGGAATGGGATGGCACGACCGCGATGGAAAAGGATATCAACCTGAAAATCGCGTTGGCATGCCGCGAAGAGCTGAGTAAATACGCCGGCGTCAAGGTGTACATGACGCGCGATGACAACACGTTTTTGGAGTTGTCCGACCGTGTCAGATATGCACAGTCCGTCAATGCAGATTTGATGGTCAGCATGCACATCAATTCCTCTGACAACAGCAGCGCGCAGGGCGAGTTGGTCATTGTGCCGAACGGCAATTACCGGCCGGAGCTGCTCGAGGAATCCAAGAAAACAGCAAGCCGTGTGCTGAGCAATTTGGAGAGCTTGGGACTGAGAAACCGTGGATATTTGCAGAAAAGCAGCAGCGAAAATACCTATCCGGACGGCTCAAAGGCGGATTATTACAGCATTCTTCGAAATTCTACGATGGCGAATATTCCGAGTATGATTATCGAGCACGCGTTCATTTCCAATTATGATGACTATACGGATTATCTGTCCTCGGACGATATGATTCAAAAGATGGGACAGGCGGATGCAAAGGCAATTGTCGCAGCATATCATTTGAATCCCAAGTCGAACAATTCCGCCGCTTCCAAGGGCGATGCGCCGTTTGAAGATGTGTATACAACCGACTGGTATTATGCACCGGTTGTGTTTGCATATCAGCACAGCCTGATGACCGGTACGTCTGACAGCACGTTTTCTCCGCAGGACACGCTGACCCGTGCCATGGCAGTGCAGACGCTGTACAACTATTCCGGCAAGCCGGAGACAGCGAACAGCAATCGTTTTTCCGATGTCAAGCAGGGAGACTGGTATTGTAAGGCGGTAAGCTGGGCGGCAGAGAACGGCGTCACCGCAGGTACATCGGAGACAACCTTCTCTCCCAATGATTCGGTTACGCGCGAGCAGTTCGCAGCGCTGCTCTATCGCTTCAAAAACGGTCAGCAGACACCGTGCAGCTTGGACGCGTTTGCCGATGCGAACGATGTATCCGATTGGGCAAAGGATGCTGTGAAGTGGTCTGTAAACAATAAAATTCTTTCCGGTTCGAAGATGAACGACGGCACGCTGCTGCTGCTTCCGCGCTCCGGCGCGACGCGCGCAGAGACCGCTGTGATGCTCGAACGCATGGTGGAAAACGTCAAGTGACAGATATGCGCAAGGCAGGCTTTTTCTCTTGGGAGAAAGCCTGCTTTTGTGTTATACTGAAAGCACGACAAGGAGGGAGAGAGATGAACACACCGGTTACGAAAAAGACGATAGTGAAACGGCAGAGTACATTTATGTTTTGGTTTGTCAGTATTCTGCTCGTCATACTTGCCGTTCTTGGGACGGTTGACATGGTAGACATCCATCATATTGTGCGAGAAGATGTCATCTTGGCAGGAATCGTAGATGTTCCGCTTTTGCTGTGCATTGTATGGATGAAATACGAGTTTGAGAAAAAGAATCGAAAAGTCATAAAACGGATTGAACAGCAAGAAAAATATTTGAACACGGACTTTGACAAAGACATGCAAGGCATTTTCATGCAAGGAATTCTTAGCAACGGTGTGGAAACTGTTGTATATGGCGATTGGTTTGTGGCGTTGTCTATTAGCGGTGTATTTGCTGTAAATAAGAAATATATTACGGGAATCAAGGACGTGTATCGAGAAGAGCATACAGGAAGATATGCAGCGAATACATTCTTGATACTGGAATTATTGACAGTAGAGCAAACGGTTATGATTTGCAAAACAGGAAATGCATATCAAGTGGCAATAGACTTGAGCGAATGGCTGGGGAAGCCGATACCGTGAGGAGGAACATATATGTCGTGGGCAAATCCGGAATGGACATTGAGTGCATTTATAATAACTATTGTATTTTGGCTTGGCGGAATGGGAATTACATGGCTTACCATGAACTCCATTTTGAAACGTGAAGTTGGAATTGAGAAAGCAGACGAGATTCAAAAGAGTAAATCTTTTGTGAAACGACTGTTACATCTAGGATATTCACAATATATTCAGAAGAAAAAGATTGCATTTTTTATTTTGCAGTGGCAGTTTTACATTGCTATATTTTTTCTGCTCATCTTTCCAATGGAGTGTACAAGATATTATGAACCCATCGATATCATGTATCTACTTGGAGCGCTGGGAATGGTAGGCGTCTCTGGGATGACAAACTGGGAATGGCTAGAGGATGATGAAGAAATAGATAAATCGGGAGAACCGGAAGAAATTGTTTCTGCACGAGTTGAATGGAAGAATGCTTGGAAAAAACTTCAACAGACAAAGCGACAATGGACAGAAGAGAACAGCCGGTTAGACAGAAAACAAAAGCTAAAACTGTTAGACAAATTAGAAACAGATGCATCGTATGCAGAGTATGCGTTGATAGAGTATTATGCATATTACGCAGCCCGCACACCAGAAAATATAGAAGAAAGAGAACAGCGGTTACAGATACTCTGTGATACATTTGGTATGATTGACTGTGTGCGCAAAAAATTAGAAGCAAAAACAGATAGCTGTTTCTTGAGCAGCCAGTTGTTTGCCTGTGATGAACCATATCGCACCGATTATGAAAAAGCAAAGCAAAAATTTGAACAGGCGGAACAAGAGGAAAAGCAAACGTATTTATCTGCTATGTTGGATGAAGTTGACCTCTTTTTGGATTCCATTGCAGAGCGATGGGGAATGAATAAAGGTTTGGGTCGAGAAATAGAGGGCGGATTACAAGCCAATCGAGACATGGCACTGTCTATGCTGGATGAAATTGAAGCATATCAAAAACAGATACAAGCGCCGGGACTCGAGGAAAACTTGAAAGAAATATATCACAACATGCACCTCAACGGTATTCTCCCACCGGAGCGAGAGGGACACTTCCCCGATGCGATTCATCAGGGAGAAATTCACCGGGTTTACGATTACGACTGATTCTCCGGCGGGAGCGGCGAGCGGCTTGTGAAAAATCCGTGAACAGGACATAAAGTTTGCGGTTTTGCTGTCAGGTCTCAAAGTTTTGTGTTATACTGGACGTATCTAGTACGGATAAATGGAGTTATACATATGAGTCAGAAAACAAAAAAGACATTTCATAAACGCCCGCAGCATGAGGAAGAAACCGAAACCACGCTGTATGAGGGCAGAAACGAGGTCATGGAGCTGCTTCGCGCAGGCAGAACCGTGGATAAATTGTTTGTTGCACCGGATCAGAACGGCCGCATGGCGGATATTGTCGCTATGGCGAAGGCTGCCGGTGCTGTTGTGACGCAGGTAGACCGCCGCAAGCTGGACGCCATGAGTGAGACCGGCGTGCATCAGGGCGTCATTGCGCAGGCAGCGGCACATGAATATGTCTCGCTGGAGGACATTTTGCAGACTGCTGCAGACCGCGGAGAACAGCCGCTCATCATGATTTGCGATGGTCTGACCGATCCGCACAATCTGGGCGCTGTCATTCGTTCGGCAGAGACTGCCGGTGCGCACGGCGTTATCATTCCGAAGCGCCGCTCGGTCGGCTTGACGGCAACGGCTGCCAAGGCGTCTGCCGGTGCGATTGAGCACATCGGCGTGGCACGTGTAACCAATCTTTCCGCCGCGATTGACACGCTGAAGGAAAAAGGCGTCTGGGTATTCGGCGCAGATGCGGGCGGGGATACTAGCCTGTACCAGACCAATTTTGTCGGCGCGACGGCCATTGTCATTGGCTCGGAGGGCAGCGGTCTCAGCCGCCTTGTCCGCGAGAAATGTGACGGCATTGTCAGCATTCCGATGAAGGGAAGAGTAAATTCTCTGAATGCATCGGCTGCTGCAGCTGTCCTGCTGTATGAGGCGGTGCGGCAGAGAATCGGGGAGGAACAGCATGGATGATCTGGATCTCGAAAAATTAAAAAAGGAACTGCATGATGTTTCCGGCAGCAGCCTCTATGATGTGGATCAGATTATGGAGGAAGCGGGATCTTCTGAGAGCGGCTTTTCTCTCCGTCACAGAGGAACAACGCCTGCCGCTGCAGGTGCGACAGTTCTCGCAGAAAACTTCAGTGAGCTTTACTTCGGTGGAAACTCTATTGACTTTACAGCATCGCCTGTAAACAACAACAATGCATTACCTCATCCTGAGATAGGCAAATGGGATTCAGCTGATCTTAACTTCGAAGACAAGAACCATGGTTTCTTCAACACCGTCGGCAAGAGCGGCGGCGTGAAGAATTCCAGATTCAAAGATTGGGCTGTCATTCACGGTGCCAAGGATGGTACAGGTACTGCAGGGGAAGGTGACTGCTGCATACGTACAGGTATGTTCCAGATGGGTGCATCAAGTTGTATCCCTATCGTATTCACCCCGAAACTCACTAACCTTGAAGGACTCGCAACAGTCAAAGTAACTTACACCATTTCCTCAATGTGGGATAAAGGTGCAATTAAAGAAGCCGGAGATGCTGACTTCAAGAGCATCGGAATCTACGTGGCAGAAGGAGGCAAGACATCCACAAGCGGTACAAGTTATGGAACGCTCACAGGCGCTTCTGTAAAACAGGTGGCGGCTATCGACCGTCCTGCAACCAAAGAAGCTGACGGAATGTGAGAATAGCCTTGGTCTTGCCGATGTTGGTTTCCTTAAGCACAGGAGTAAACAGTTCCGGCTCACCGTAAGATACAACTGATACTGTAACACCGCTGAGGAGGAAACGCTGGTTTCCGGTCTTGCCTTCTGGACGGATAGCTCCGATACCGATTCTCGCGCCCTGGGCCACATTCTTGACAGTAACTGTCCTCTTCTCCCATGCAGGTGCT
>OQVT01000405.1_pt1 | contig 23539 bp, 32 predicted proteins | sample 1691561 | NCBI WGS metagenome assembly OQVT01 (sample SAMN03418260, study PRJEB22391) | human gut metagenome | biome: human-gut; feature: organic feature; material: feces | host: Homo sapiens | place: Tanzania | collected 2013-01 | reverse complement strand
TTGTCTTTTATGCTGCAGATAGCTATTTTCCAGTTTAAAATAGGAATGGAGACATCTTTAATTGGAAAATCAGCAACCATTGAAGATGTTAAAGGTATAGGAGGGTTTTATATTCCAACATTAGAAGGTAATATGAAAGCTGAATTTGGTGACTACATCATCAAAGGTGTAAATGGAGAGTTCTATCCTTGTAAGCCAGATATTTTCGCAAAGACTTACGAGGAAGTAACTGAGTAACTAATATTTAATATAAGTAATATGGAAGAAAGAATGTTTTTAGTAATCGTAAAAGGCGAAATTAATGAGTCTGAAATGTCATTGAAAAGAGCTATTCGTGAAGCTATTGAGTGTGAGGCTAAAGAATATGACGAGTCACCTCTTCATGGTTGTGATGTTTCTGTAAAGGAGGTAGAAGATTAACTAACCACCCTCTCCTGTAAAAGGGAGAGGGTAAAAAGAAGAGAAAATGGCAGAGATTATTTACTTTGGAACGGATGGGTGTTCTGGACATTATCCTATTGGCATTGACAAAGCACTGACAAATGCTGAATATGAGATGTGGAAAGAGTGCGATAATAAATATTGGATAGATAATATCAGAAAGAATCCTGGTCGCCACCCTATCAAACATCACGGAGAGGTTTATACAAATTATGGTGTTCCGTTCTCTGTAGATGACGATAGAGGTGGTAGTCATACAGAACTATTTTGGAAAGGCATTCATACGGAAGAAGAAATTATCAACTTGATAAAGAATGATTCTTTTTTATCAAAGCAGTTTAATCTAAAATAAGATAAGCAATGAACAAAGAAAAAATAAAATCAGCTATTGAAAAGACTATTCGTTATATGAATGGTAACTATTATTCAAAATTTGAAGAAAAAATGATTGTTGGTTACTTGGAAGGAGCGCTTAAAGAGTTGGAGGATTGATATGACAAAGAAAGAAGCTATGGCTTTCGCTATCAGCGCAGGAAAGCCGATAAGACACAACTCATTCTCAAAAGGTGAGTTTGTCCGATACAAAGGAAAAGAGTTAGTTGACGAAGAAGGAACTATCCTTCCTCAACAAGAGTTTTGGACTATTCGTTCAGGTGGCTCTTGGGAGAATGGATGGGAAGAATATAAAAACGATTAAGTATGACAATAGAAAAACTTATTCAGAAGGCTTTTGAGTTTGAGAAAAAGAACAAAAGTTTCACTTGGAAGCCACATGATTTTCCTGAAGATATGACTGAGGAAAGTACTCTTGATGAGCTTGTGTTAGAAGGAGATAATATGTATGATGCTTTGAAAGAAGCAGTAGAGTTAATTCACGACCTAGCGGTTGAACTAGAATATAAAGAAGCAGTGGAGGATTGAGTATGAACAGAAATCAAGCAAAGGAATTGCTGCCTATTATTCAGGCATTCAGCGAAGGTAAAATCGTACAAAGTAGATGTATTAAAGGCGATAAGTCATTATGGTATGATGACGATGATTTAAGCTTTGATGATGATTTTGAGTATCGCATCAAGCCAGAGCCAAAGTACAGACCTTTTGCCAATGCGAAAGAGTGCTGGGCTGAAATGCAAAAGCACCAGCCGTTTGGGTGGGTGAAGGATAAGAAAGATGGACATCATGCTTTAATTACAGCAGTAGATGATGATACGTGTGGAATGTCATTGAATGGAAATGCTGCATGGTCTTTATCTGAAATTATGGATTTATTCACCTTTGAAGATGGCACTCCATTTGGCATAAAAGAGGAGGGCTAGTTATGGCATGGGTAGCAGTAGATAAAGATGGCTCTGAGTTTGTCTATGAGGATAAACCAGATAGATATATAGCTTACTGGAGTATTTGGAGAAGAGAGTTTACTGGAGAGACGATGAATCACGTCATTCTTCCCAAAGGTACAATTAAGAAGCTCATCGGAAGAGAATTATCTTGGAACGATGAGCCAGTAGAATTGAAAAAAGAATAGTTATGGTTAAACCTTACAGAATCAAGCATAAGGCTAGTGGGTTATACTATCAGCCTTCAAGAAATCATAGTAATCTTTCCAAGAAGGGAAAGGTGTACATGGCAAATAACTCACCATTGATGATAAATAATAGCTATGATTATATAGCTATTAGTGTTAGAAAAGGAACGAAGGTACATGATATTTTAGAAAAGGAAATGCCCTTAAAAGGTATAGAACGTTCCTATGGTGCAGAAGTTTGTTATCGTGTTCCAAAAAGTGAATTTGAAAAAGAAGAATTATTATGAAAATAGAAAATATCAAGTTCAAGGCTAAGCGTCTTGACGGAAAAGGATGGGCAATCGGAGATTTGCTGCATTCTTATGAGAATGGTGCTATCATAGTTCCAATAGAAGGCGGCGGTGCTTTTTCTGTTGACCCTTCTACCGTCTGCCAGTTTGTAGGACTTAAAGACTGTGAAAACAATGAGATTTGGGAAGGCGATATTCTAGAGCATACACAGAGTTATGCCCGGTTTACGGTAATATTTTCCGATTTCGGCGCATTTTTTATCCGTAGATATGGTACAGGAAATTCAGATATATATCTGTTCGAACTTTCTGAAATAGACAAGTGTCTTACCTTTTTCAAGGTTGTTGGCAATAAATTCGATAAGGAGAAGTAGCGTATGAAGAAGATAATTTTTATAGTACTATTTGTTCTTTCGCTTATTTCGTGTAGTAACAAACAGATAAAGGCGGAATCATTTCCGCTCAAAGAATTTTTATACAAAGGACATCATTATATATCTTGGTATAGGTATGGTGAAGCTGGTATTGTTCACGACCCAGATTGCCCTTGCCATTTAGACACCTTGGGCATCTATGTATTTGAGAATGATGATACAACTTATGTGATTAAAAAGAAGTAGCTATGAATAAAACAGATTTACATTCATCATTACTCTTCCTGATGCTTAAACTGGAAGAGGCAAAGAGCAACCCAATGCACGACAAAAACTTTGTTGCTGCATTGACGGAAGTGCTCAGATATTTCCGTGATAACGGAGAGTTGAAGAAAGCCTATGAAATCAAAAAGGATTCATTGGCAAATATGGCTAATAGCCCTTGGGTGAAACTGGTAATGAGTATGCTTACCTCAAAAATGCAAGCAGATAAGGTTGACGCCAAACTACCAGATGTTGATGCTCTTGTAAAGGAAAGTACTTCTGACGAATATATTGAAAAGAAAATCAAGGATATTCTTGGCGAGTAAAACCAACAATCCCCACCTAGCTTCACAGCCGGGTGGGGATTGTTTCGACTAAATAAAAACGTCTAACCTATAAAACAAAAACCTAAAATTATACCTAAATCAACTTATCTATGTATTTATCCAAATCCTTTTCATACCAAACAAGTTCGGTCCAACCCTTGCGTTTCTGCCCCTTTGGGAGCCTGCCTTCTTTCACCAGCCGGTCAAAGGTAGCCCTGGAAACTTGGACGTAGCCGCACGCTTCTGCTTTACTGATCGGCTCATCCTTGTTGGCAATCTGATGCAGGAAATTCAGCATCATCGTATTCTGCTGCTTATTCGTCAAGCATCTTCCCGACTGAATCCGCTCATGAAATTCCATCAAGAGCGAATCAATCATCTGGAGTTCTTCGCTAATCTTTCCCATAAGCTAGCACTTTTTATTGTGATACCAGAAGGCAAAGCCGATGGCACATACAGCCAACAGAAAAAGGAAGGCGATATAACACCTGCCCAGCGCCATTAATCTCTGTTCACTCTTGGTAAGCTGCCGCTCAACTGGTACTGGCACGGAAACTGAATCACGCTTGATGATGGTATCAAGCTTCACCTTATATATATTGCGGTATCGGTCCCGATAGGCAATCTTGCTTATCATCACGGTATCACCCTTCTGATACACATACACCGAATCCTTCACATACACACTATCCGTCTTGGCGATAGTATCACTTCTCACAATATACTCAGTATGATACTCGGGAACCTTCACATACTCCTTGGTCTTGCAGCCAGTAAATGCCAGCATGATAACTCCAATCACCAAACCGATGCAAGCCCATTTCCAAAATCTTATGTCATACCACTTCATACGCTATAGATTTTTATATTCAACTTTCGCATTAAAGCAAGGGCACATCTTCTTCCACTTCGATTTGTCTGCCCCCCAAATATCACGATGCCCCATAATCACTGCATTCGGATATTTCTTCTTCAGCTGTTTAAGCAGAGTAACCATCGCATCCTTCTGCTCCTGGGTTCTGTTATCCACCGCCTTTCCATTCGAGTCGATACCACCCACATAGGCAATATTGATGGCTGTAGAATTATATCCTTTCACTCCGTTGCTAACCATTTCTACCGGTAGCATCTGGTGTACGGCACCATCCGCTGTAATCACATAATGATAGCCGGGGTTCTTCCAGCCCTTGCGCTTGAACTCATCCCAAAGTTCCTTTACTCCCCATTTCTGGGAAGAGGCAGTACAGTGAACGAAAATTCTCTCAATCAGCCTCATACCTTGCCCTCCTTCTCCTTTTCCTGTTCCTTCATAATCTCTGCAAAAGCCCTAGCTAGGTCCTCTTTGTTCTCCAGGAGTATGCTGAACGAACGTTCCTGCTTGCGGATTTCAGCCTTCTGCCAGCTTTTTTCCCTGATGCTCACAAACTCGCAGAACACGCAATACCCTGCCCAGATCATAGAGAAGATAGGGAAGGGGAGCACGATGCAGGCAATGAGGTCTATGCAGACCGCAGCCATAAATGGGGAGAAATACTTCCTTGCCTTGTCGCAAGTTTTCTTGAATCCTGTACTGGTTGTAGCCTCGCCGTTCTCTTTCGCCTTCTTGATGCCGAAGAACAGATCTACACCCATAGAAATGATAAGAGCACCCATACAGATAGCAATAATCAATGCCGTCATGTATAGGTGCTCTTGCAAAAATGTATGAATAACCTCTATCATATATACCATTAATATTGATTAATGGCGCAAAGATAAGGGGTTTTCAGATAGCTTTTTCCGTGTTTCCGTCTAACTGTTCATGTACCACCAAATTTTATCTGTGGGGTGATTGGTTGACTCGTCGCAGAGGAAACTCACTGACAGCTCGGAGATTCTCTTCTTCAAGGTCTCCTTGCTTCTCGACCATTTGCCAATCACATCAATGTTCTCTGCAAACATCTTGTTCATGGTCACGGCAAAGTCCCACATCGTGTAGTCGGGAATCATCCAAGCCTGCTTGTCGTACTCCTCCTTCATTTCATCGTAATCGAAGTATGGGGCATACTCCTTGGTTACATCATCCTTGAAATAGTAGATGTTGGCGATGCAGGCTCTTCCCAGCTTCTCATCAAAGTGATGTCTTCTTTCCATCCAGTACAGAAGGTTTCTCTGTACGATTCTCTCTTCTTCTTCCGAGAATCCGCATTCTCCATTCTGAAACATCTGGAATGCGGCACTTGCTACGTGTGATAGCGATCTTGATAAATCCATAGGCGTATAGAATTAATGTGAAAATAATAAATACATGGTGCGCCTCCAGCTGGTCTGGAGTGATGAGCCAGTGCCGATAATACAGTCTGATGGCATTGACGCCAATGAAATAGAAGAATGGGATGCGGAAAATCCAGCAGTATCTGAAGAAGAAACTCACAGGAATCATGCAGAGTGGCATATAAATGTATGCCAGGAAGTAAATCCAGATGATGCAGTTTCCGTTATTACTCGTATCAAGTATGGTAGGTCTAGGACAATGCCCATAGTCCCAAATTCCATACCAGTGCCACAACATCAGTGGTATCGGTGCCCATTTTGCCAGGAGTTCATAGAATCTCCAAATTTTGCGGCTCAGCAAACCTTGCAGAACCAGCTCTTGCTCTTCTTCTGAAAGAGCGTTGTTAATACTCTTTTTCATTTTTGTTTCAATTTTATGTTGATATCGTTGATCTAGTTGCTGTTTCTCAGAAAACGGTAGCTAAATGTTTTAGTCGGTGCAAAGATAAAAATATTCCTGCACAAAACAAAGGAAAATGAGCAAAATATTAAAATATATTATTTATTTGGACGCAATCTAGATTATTCGTACCTTTGCAGTACGATTTAACGAGTAAAGCGTATGACGAAAACCAATTATAGCTTGACGGAAAAGCAACGAGAAGACCTGATGAAGACTTATCGTGAGGTAGCACCCACCTGCCACACCGCAAAGGAGGCATGGGCAAAGATAGTATCTCATCCCGCACCGAGATATTACGTGAATCCCAAACAGGCATTCGAGAAGCTCAGAAAGATGGTAGTAGGCGATTTCTCTGAGGTGGATGCCATGACGGAACCGAGAAGGAGAATGTACTATTCTCTGTTCGATAGACTGAATGCGGTATCTCAGAAGAAGGAGTATATCGGGCAGTCGCTCCATTTCATCTGCCAGTTCCTGGTAGGAGAGCCAGCCCCCGAGTTCTTCCTGTCTCCTCGTTCAGCCGAGGATATTTTCTATAATTGCAAGCGATATGGGAAAGGTTACAGGGATGGTAAGCATGAATAGTTTCAGATTGAAGGCGATTCTGTCGCTCGTCTGTATCGTTCTTTGCACTTGGCACATCGGTTTCTATCACGGATGCCCCTGGGAGAATCATCTTCTATACAGTTTCTTCCACGTCAACGGCTTTCATCTTGCCATCAATCTGCTGGTACTCTGGCAGATCAAGGGCAGGATTTCACCCTTCAAGGCTTTTGCGGTAGCCGTAGCAGCCAGCTATCTGCCGATGTTCGTCACTGAGCCGACGATGGGTTTGTCTGGGTTCCTCTTCGCTGTCTTCGGTATCATGTGGGGCAGGACAGGACGATGGAAAGATGCAATCAGGAAGGCTGGACCCTTCATCCTCTTCACGATGCTGTTGGATAACGTGAACGGATGCCTTCACCTTTATTGCTTCGTCATAGGTTATTTGATGGAATGGTTCATAATCTACATAGAACGGAAACGTTCAGCATAAGTTTGTTAGTGTTTTAATGTCGAAGGCGACTGCTCATCACGAGTAGCCGCCTTCTTTCTGTTATCAAACTTATGGAAGGATTTATCTTATCTTGTCTTCCCTTCTACTCTGGGTCTCTATGATGGACCCGGCAAAGGAATCGCTTGCCTTGAAGTTCTTGAAAGAATACTCCAGCTTGAAGTATTTCCACGGCTTGCCGAAGAGACTCGTCAGCGCCGCCCAGTCCTTGCCGTTATTGGAACCGAATACCGTTACACTTACCGTGCCGGTATCAGAATCGAAAAGATGCTTCAACCCCCTCAACGATTTCAGAATGGTAGAGCCGCCCAGTTTCAGAGGTCGGGTAGTCATTACGCAGTTGTAGTCGTTGGTATCATCCTCAGCCAATGGTATGTTGGTAAGGGAGTAAACGGTACTATCATCAAACTGCACAAGACTGTCGGGGTAGTTGTTGGCTACCGTTCTGCAGAAAATCTTGCTGCTGGTATAGTTGTGGGAGATGGAGAAAATCTTATCCACCATATTATATACATAGTGATAGCTGGTCTTCTTGTTGAATATTCTCAGCAGCGAAGCCTTGTAGTCGTAGGCTATCAGACAGTTCTCCAAGAAAGTCTTGAAAGGCAGGAAACTACTTGGCAACCCTCTGTTCTTTCCACCGCTCAGCTGACCAGATACGCAAATCGCCTCGCCGCCCGATGTTGCCATCAATCCCTTTTCGGAAGTGAAGTAAACCACCTTGTCGGTAGGGGTGATGGAATCAGCGTTGTTGCAAACCTCTCGGGATATAGGGTGAATGCTGGAGTAAAGTCCCTCGGCATTCACGCTCATGGCATAGATGCCTTCATCGGTAAAGACGAGCAGAGGATATTGACCGAACTGTCCCTGACTTACCGCCTCCGTATTAGCCACGATGCCGAGAATCTTACCAGTGCCCACGGTGTTATCGCCCGAAGCCTCAAACACAAACGGATTATTCACTACGGAAGTGAAAATTTGAGAATCAAGATATTCTGGCTTATTGAGATTCTTGACTAATTCTAGCATTTCGTCTTCGGTCTTGTTTTCAAACGTAGCATCCCCGTCAGCAGACGGAAGATTAGTGAATGAATAGGCGCCATTCAGCATAGGATGTACAACTAATGGGATTCTCAGACATTTGCCACCCGAATAAAGAATGACCTCTGTAGCGTTTGGGTCTGGATAATAAATCCATCCACGCAGGAATGACTTATTCACCGAAGCGATATTAACCGCCCAAGTGTCAGAAGTGTTCGTCACGATATGGGTGTACATATAGTAATGATCGTCGCCAGTCAAGTCTCTTCCTGTAAAATTCGAGAAACCATCAAATGGATAGCGCAACAATCCGATAGCTTGAAGTCTGCCGTTATATGTGTACAGTCTTTCTGCAGTAACCTTTGCCCATCCGTAATAATCATCAACATTCAGTTGGGTTTGTGTCGTAAGGTTCTCAACAACTCCTTTTGCTATGAATGTCCTGTCTCCGTCCTTTATTCCGTTGACAGAGTAATGCCAGTTCCCATCCATAATTTTGTCTGATGCCTTGACTGAAAACAGTTTGTAGAACTGTGATTTTGTCAGCAGCTCATCTATGATTTCCTGGTCCGTTTTATATTCCGGCTGAATTTCGGTATGCACTTCGATGGTTTGGGAAGCCATTGCTTGCTTGTCGTAGTTAAATGGAAGCTCTCTATACTTGTCGTAGCCGAAATTAGCGGAAGGCTTCATGTAGGTATCGTTTGGAGAAACTAATTTCCAACCGCTATCCAAACGGAATGGCAGGACCTGATCAGAAGCAAAGACTACAATTTCCTTAATGATGTCTCTCCAATCATCGCTTATCGGCTCAAACTTGAATTTCAGTTCGCTATATTCGATGAAGTAAAAGATACTTTCTTTGCCGTTCATTTGCCTAAGATCCATATAGGTATTGTGGGTTCGGTCGAAAGTTGCAGCGCTGAAACGACAATTTCTGTTAATGGTTGGATAACAGATGTATGGGGTAGTAATCTTGGCGTAAGAGCCATCGAAGAGCCTGAATGCACATCTTGCGAAGAAAGGAAACGCAAACATATTCTTGCTTTTTACCCAGTTGATAGCTTGGGCTACATGACCTTGAACCGTTTCCTGAAAGCCTTTTTCGTGCGAACCGTCTGTAGATACTTTGATGGAGAAATGATGATACGTACCTTGCTGGGTCAACCCGCTAGGTTCATCGCCAGCAGCTTGCAGGAATTTTCCATTCGCATCATAATAGCATTTCCAGATATCGGGTCCATCTACATCGTTGGAAATATTCATCAAGGTTCTTTCGCTCTCTTCTGGTATGTAATTACCAGCTGGCTTTTCGAAGGTGAAGTTGCATTTCAGGTCTGGGATATTCATTCCCAAATCCTTGTATGCTTCTGATTTGTATAAGATATATCTCAATCCATTATCTGTAGCCAGCACCAGCGTATTCCCCACCGCTTGTGCGTCCTTCACTTCTCCATCACCCTCAAAAGTACCAATCGGAGTACTGAGGTTACTCTTCTTATAACATTTAATGGTATATTTGTTTGTTCCGGCATCTCTGTCATAGGTAATGATATTCTCGAAGTCAGCCATTTTATGCACAAACAAAATCGTACCGCTAACTGTTCCGAAGCGTTCCATCTTCTGAATCGGAACCATTTCGCCGTTCCTATATATGATGTTTTGCGAATAGGCAAGCTCACTATCCTCACTCAGCAAGTCACTCGGTACGTTTGTCATACCCTTGCTGAAACTCAAAGTCTTTCTATCCAAGTTTCTTTCCATAACAATTCAACATTTAACACTTAACATTTAACATTGACTTAGATTTTCGCAGCAGAGTGAACGCCATCGCCACCGCTGCTTGATCTTTCCTTTTGCTTCCACTTTGGTTTATCCATATCGTTGGCACTTACCCACAAACCGATAGCGGTACTCATCAGTACATCATCATGGTTTCCGTTGCCCACGATATTACCGAGACTTCCATCATCATGTCGCTCATAGATTCTCAGCTCATGATACATTTCCCTGTCTGGCTCATCCCAGAGCATATCATCCACAAACTGCTCCAGATTATCAATCACCCAACCCTTCGTCAGCTTGTTGGTCTGGAATCCATACTTGGCAAGCACATCATCGCTCACGTCCTCAGGACTTGTGGTGCGCTGGTACAGATTATCGTAGTAGTCGGCAATCTCATTCAAGATACTTCCGAAGTGGTCGCCTTCCGTATTGTTGTTCTTCTCTCTATCTGCCGTGTTACTCTCGATTACCAGCAGCGCATCATCGTAGTAATGAGCCAATGCAGCCGCCATCCACGCCAGCTTGTCGTGTCTTACGTGTCCTCGCCATCTTGCCACCACCTTAGGCTTTCCCTTGATAGTAGGCATCATGTCGAATCTGTCTATCACCGTCATAACGGTGTAGTCGGAAGTCGAGGATTTACCGCCAATATCCACACTCACCAAGTACCGGTTCTCTACTTTCAGACAGTTTGGTACTGCCCAAATCTTCAAGTCTCCGTCGCCATCTGTTCGGATGCTGATTTTCGATTTCTCGATGGAAGACTCATTCTTGTTGCCGTCAATGATAATGTCGGCGGTATAGATTGGCTCACGCTTGTACTTTCTCTGCAAATCATCAATAGAGTAGGGATTGAAGACCAGATTACCAGAGTTACGGAAAGCATCCTCTTCGTCCACTGGTGCCTCGGTAGCACAGAAGGAATGGGTGGTAAACTTATTGCGGAAGTTTCTGTACCACTCGATAGCTTGGAAGCAAGCACCCTTCTCCCACATTCGCCAGAAGAACTTACCTGTCTCTCGGTATCCCTTCGGGTTGGTACTCTTATCCTTGTTTTCCAAAAGCCATCTGGCAAAGGCTCGTTCACTCTTCACCTCTTCCATATCATGCTCAATAAAGAAGCAAGGAATAAACAGGAAGGAATAGGCATCATTGTTCTTCGGGTCCATAGCCAACTGGCATTTCTCATAGAAGAATCCCGAATTACCCTTGCCGGTACTCTCGAATACCTCCAAGTTATCCTCTTGGTTTCTGATACCACCCGAAATAGAAGAAATCACGCCCTCAGGATCATGCTCTGGTGTCTTCTTCCAGTAAGCCACCTCCGAATAGTGGGCACAATGGAAGTTGCTACCACGCACGGAATCGAAGTTCTCGAAAGAGGCTACGGTCAGCGTACTTCTTCTCACAGCCCTCATACCATCTGTTACCTGGAAATCATCAGGCGAGTTCTCGTAAGGAGAGAATTGAAGCTTGGCTCCCGGTCTTCCGATGGTCCAGCCAGGCTGGTTCTCCAAAGCCTTTCGGTACATCGCCTTGATTTTCTTGGCGGTATTCTTCTGCTGGGCAAGCACAATGGCGTTCCATCCGTCCTTGCGGAAATCCTGTAGCCATTTGATGTAAAGCTGGGTGAGGGTAGAGCCGCCCCACTGTCGGGCTTTCAAAATCACCACTCGGATAGCCCTGCCACTGGTTCGCAAATCCTCAAAAATCTTCAAGAGCTTGCGCTGGGGATAGTTCAGCTTGAAAGGAATCATATCACCAGTTACCTTATCCTCAATCTTGTCGGTAGCGAATAAGGCAAATTCGGGGTCTTCCCTGAATCTCACCTTCATAATTTCGAAGGTCAGCACCATCTTCAACTGCTTGGTGTAGTAACTCTTCTCGTTGTACTCCTTGCCCCACACCCGGACGATGTACTCCTTCATGCTGCCCAACTGTTTCAGTCCCCTATATAATAAGGTACGCATACATTCTCTGGGAACCCACATCTTCTTGATCATGAAGTCGGGCAGTTCGAGCAGTTCCCTGTGCTCGAAATCATAGCAGCCTTCACCCGTCCAAGGGTTGTAGGTTCCGTAAATCTCATTGTATCGCCGCTTGTTTTCGGCTACGAGTTCATCAATATCTACTTCTCTAACTAATGCCATCGCCCAATTCCTTTATCTCCTCAAAATCTGCATCCTGTATCTGTGGCACCTGAGTTACGTCCAAGGCGTTGTTGTCGGTCTTGGTCTGTGCCAGTGCTGCCAACTGCTTGAAGTCTTCATCCAATCCGTGTGTCACGCTCACCTCGCTCTGCTTTGGTATCATGTGCTTGGTCAGGTTGGCATAGATGGTAACGTATGTTTTCGGGTCGAATTCTGCCAACTGGTTCATGCAATCCTCAAACTTATCCTGATGTCGGGCTAGGAAGTCTCTGATAAACTCTTTCTGTGCGCTCTTGCTCACAGGCAGAATCTTCTTCGCCTTCTCACGCTTCTCCTGCATGATTTCCCTTACCGACTTAATATCATCAAACTCTCCCATAAGCTTCTCCTTTTTTACCCAAATGGTTTCAGTGGATGAACCAGCATTCCTGCCTTGCTGGCACTCGCTGCATCCAGTATCTCCAGTTCTTCATCGTTCATTTCCTCCTGCTTCGATATGGTAAGCGGGTCCTTGCTGGTAAGCGTAAGCAGGAAATATTCGTAGAGAGCACCAGCCACGATGTAGCTGTGGATATGCTTTACCAGCTCGTCATACCGTGTATCGTCCCAGTAGTCAGGCATGTTCAGCCAGATATCCTTCTCGTCCCATTCCTTCAGGGCATTGTCTCTTACCACGCCCTGCGGCTTCATCACGTAGGCAGAGAGGATTCCTTCTGCCTTTTTCAGATACTTGTCAAACCAGCGGTAGAAGAGCGGTCTTTCCCTATCGTTCTCACTGGTAGGGATAATGTCTTCCTGATTGGTCTGGTTGCCTCGTCTTGCCCTGCCCACCATGTTCGTGGCTGCATCAATGTCGTACCAGAGTTGGTTGGCATAAATGAAGATATGTTTGCTGTAGTACTTGTGTGCCGGGCGTGGAGGTCTTGGAAGGAAAGGATTCGGCTCTGGCTTCCATCCTCTCTCTCGGATAAAATGCGTTGGGTGTAATGCGTTGAACTCCATCTTATACCTCCTTTGTTACGGTTACTTCTACCTCTGTCTTCAAGTTGTCGCTATGTCGTGAGAAAAGGGTGACCGTTGCCACACCGGTATTCCTTGGCTTCAGGGCGAAGGTGTAAGGGTCTGGGCTGCGCTGAATCTCAATAATGCTAGGGTCGCTGCTTCTCGCCTCAATATCATCAATGGCGCCATCATCAATGGAGTAGGAGATATTCACATCCTCTTCATTCACACCGATGGTGATTGCTCCATCCGAACTGCTGCCATCTACCTTGGCGGTCAGCGTTTTGGTGTAAGGAATGGTAGGAACCACTGGACCACTCAGTACGAAGCATCGGCGGATATTCTGTTCGTCAAAACTGAGAGAAGACAGATAAGGCTCTGCCTGTTTCAGGTTGGTTGTCTTCAACCACCACTGATAAATCATATAGTCTTCCACATACTTGGCTACCAGTCTTGCCAATGTATCGGAAAGTGTACCATTGCATCGTCTGGAAACATTGATAACAAACTCCACCACATCATCGGTCTTGCTGCCGTAGTAGATGATGTTGTCACCCATGGTCTGGGCGTTTGGCGCAAGATAATCAGCAAGGATAACCTTTGTTACCTCTAGGGCAGACTGGAAATCGTGGGTCAGCGTTCTTTCGTGTACTTCCTCATCGCCAGCCGCCTCGTTGAAACTCATCTTGATGGCTTTATCGTCTATGGCTCCATCAATCTTTGCCTTTAGATAGGTGGCTCTCTTCACCTCGTCAATCACCACCGACTTAATAATCTGAAATTTTAAAATCATAGCTTTAACCTTTTTAGTTCAAAATTACTTCTCCTGTCATATCCTCCATGGTCTTGCTGCCTGATGTCGGTGCATCCTTCTGGAAGATCAGCTTCAATGCAGAGTTCACATGATTCGTCATATCGTCTGCATACTTCCTTGCAGAATCGGCATAGGTCATGGATAGCACAGAATAGGCTACGTAATCTACCACATAGCTCTTGAAGAGACTACAGAATGCGTTTGCCTTGCCCTCGCTCACTCTGTTCAGCTGATAGGTGAATGCTACATCATCGGTGTTGTCCGTGTAGCCGGCTATCAGTGGAGAAAAGTTGCCCACGAATGTCTCTGCCGCATCCTTCACATACTGCTTTAAGATGTCTTCCTCGGTCGAGGATAGGGTAACGCCAGTAAAGAGGATATTCCCCTGCTTGTCGGAAAGTCTCTTTCCGATGATGGAGAAATGCTTCTTTACCTTGCTCTTGATGTCGGCATACCCTATTGTTATCGTCTGTTCTGTTACTGCCATACCTTATGCTGTTTGATAATACTGATTGTTCATGCTCATAGCCTGAGCCACGGCGTTCTGGTCTGCTCCCTGTACAATACCGTTCTCTACCTGTCCGCCGCCCTGCTGCTGAGCCATCGCCTGTTGCTGCTGATACATCTGTTCCAACTGCGCCTGTTGTTCCTGCACGCTGGCAAGCAGTTTATCCGCATAAGGCTTGTTCACGTTCTGCAAGTACTGAATCAGGTTGATAGCACCCATCTGCAATAACTCCTTCAAGTCGTCATTCTGCAATGTGTTGAAGGCAGCAGATGCAGCTGCGTTCTTAATGCTTATCTTGAAATGGATGTCTCTTGCTGAAAGCCTGTCGTAGCTGTAGGTATTCAGACCGTCTTTGTTGAAAATCTTTCTTCCGTCCTCATAGAACTGCTGAATAACTGAGCATTTCTTCATCGCTAGTTTCTCCGTAAAGATTTCCATGTCGGATAGGATGGTATAGAGCGAGGTGGTTGCATTCTGGCTCTCCTGCGCATATCTTGCAGCCGATGTTCCTGCTGAAGGGGTCTTGCCCTGCAAGGCTCCGCTCACGTTGGTAACCTCTCGTATCAGGTTCAGCTCTATCTGCAAGAGTTCGTTGGTTCCGATATTTACCGCATTCGAAGTAATAATCTCTGGCTTCACGTTTGGCATTGTTCTCTTTGGTGTATAGAATATCCATCCCTCGTATTCTATTGCCTCTTCCATAAACTGCTCTGGTGTTCTTCCGCCCAGTACGGTTGTTGGAATCATCTTGAATCCCTTGAAACTGCTTCTGATACTCATGTCGTTCATAACAATCAGGCGGTTGATGTAGCGCTGCTGGTCTATCACGTTGGTCATGAACGGATGAATCTCTCCATTGATAAATGGGTAAAGCTTCATGGTGTATGGGTGACTCTTGAAGTCGTAAGGAGATTCACCACGGCAAAGAACCGTACCGTCAGGAGCCATGAAGGTGTAGTACCAGTATTTATCTGAAAGATCTTTCGATGTGATATAGGCACGGTCTTCTTCCGGCACACCGTATTCGTCATACTGCTTCTTTCGCTTCTCGTTCTCCTGAATCAGCTTGTTTATCATTGCCGTGTCTTCCAAATCCACACGGAACCAAGCATTGTTCATGTTCTTGGCAATAGGGTCGAAGCATTGCAGTCTCGGTTTGGTTTCCGTGGTCCATACCTCAATCACTCTTACGTAGTGTCTTCCCTTGTTGGTATAATCGAAGCTGAGATTTTCCAAAGCCTTCTCTTCGTTAAACTCGTAGCCATAACTGCTATCATCTACATCATAAATGTCAAAGATACCGTTCAAGTCATTAACCGTCAATCCGTATTCCCTGCGGGCAAACTTCTGATACAAGTCTTCCTTGCTTACGTCATGCAGACAGCCTATCAGACAAACGTCATTGTGTCTTGGGTCACTTCCGCATTCGAAGAACATGTGATCAGGTTCCATTGCGTCCGTCCAAGCATCAGGCATTTCCAGTTCTCGGTCTTCCCAGCTCTCCCTCACAAACATCTGACCGCCCTGCAGGTAGTCCTTGATGAGGTGATTCAGCAAATCCTGCATACCGGTGGTTTGCCAGTTGCATTGCATCGTAGCACTCATCATGTCGCTCAGTTGTCGGGAGTCATTATCCCTTGCAAAGCAGACTGGCTCCGTGCCCTGCTTGGCATAGAGTCCTGCGATGGATTCCAAGATACTGATCATGATATTGTTGCTCATAGGGGTCTGGTTGCGCCGCTCCATATAGGTGCGCTCCGTCATTTCCTCCCAGTAGCCATGATGATACACCCTGATGGTGTCGCTCCATTGGTCTCCGTTGCAGTATCTCATTGTTCTTGCTCGGGTTTCCCTCACACCGCTCAGATTATTCCAGGCATTCTTGCATCGGGTCAGCAGTTCCCAGTCCTTTCCGTGCTCCTGCCGCTTCTTACGAGCCTTCACGGAATCGTACCTGTTGCGCTGAGGCATCACCTTGCTAAGTGTTAATAATTTCGCCTTAACCATATTTGTTTACACATTATTAATTTATAGGCGCAAAAATAGTCTTAAATCCCTTTTTCTTTGCCGTGTTTCCGTGCGTTTGCCTATTATCACGGAAACACGGAAATATAATTGCATTTTCTTTGCATCTTTGCGGCAACGTTTCAAACAGTTTAAGATATGACAAAGGAAGAATTAGAACAGATGAATGCAGGTGGAGAATCTGAACAGCAGATTCCTTCACCCGAACAGGCTGCAGAAGAAACTCCACCAGTAGAGGAGCGTCCAAATCGTAAGGCTTTCTCCGACCGATTCAGAAAGCGCCATGCCGACATTGATTTCGAGGACAAGGAAGCTCGTTATGCGGCTATGAATGATGATGCTGATACGCTCGGACGATACGAGGAGAGCGGAAAGGCATTGTCTAAGGTGTTCGACAAGCACAAGTGGCTCGCTGTCTTGGCAATGGATATGGAGAAGAACCCGGAAGACAATCCATTCGATGCAATGGCTCGCCTGGGTATCGACATCAAGACCTTGCTCGAAGACCCAGAGGGCGGCAAGAAACTCGCCCAGATTCTCGCCCAGCACAATGAGGAAGTTGCCGAGCAGAATGAAGCAACCGAAAGGGTTACGGAAAACATGCGCAAGTCTATCGAGCGTTTGGTTAAGCTCTATCCAGATGATGCACACGACATGTGGAAGCAGATTTACGAGATTCACGACAAGGTAGAGAGCGGTAACATTCCCGATGATATTTGGAAGATGCTCCATAATGCCAACAACTACGATTCTGATATTTCCTCTGCCCGAGATGAGGCGGCTATGCAGGCAAGAAACGAGAAAATCCAGAATAAGGTGCGCTCATCATCAAACGAGGGCATTCCTCCTGCATTATCTACTTCGGGCGCTGGCAATAAACCAGCCAAGCAGAAGAAGGCTCCAAAGAGCGGATTCTTTGAAGGTATCACTTACAATAATTAATCCATAAATATATGTATAAAATGAAGAAAGATTGTTTTAAGAATTTTATGAGTGCTCAGTTCGTCTTCAAGATGGTTCTGATGCTTCTTGCCGTGGTAACTGGCGGTGGCGTTCTTGCTATGGCTGATACGGCTGAACCGACCACACAGATTGGTGACGAGGGTCATGAGCCATCATCCAAGGCTGATGCCGCAACCGAGCCTGTTGATCCGAGCGTATCAGACCGATTGGCGCCTGGCGGTAAAGTCGAAGGTCAGGACTTGACCGGCACACAGGGTTCTGCTACCCAGATTCGCAAGGGTGGTCTTGCCGAAGAGGATTGGGATAGTGAGGTAGAGAAGTATCGCCCTTTCCGTACTCCTTTGTTGCAGATTATCCGCAAGGTTACTAAGAGTGTTCCTTGTAACAGCTACGAGAAGAAACATGCTCGTGTCGGTGGTGATACCCTTGATGGTATGACTACCAAGGCGATTGAGGCAGCTGCGGCTGGCGGCACAATCAAGCTTACAAAGGCAAACTTCTCTGGTTCACTTCTTCCTCTCTACAAGGGTAGCACCGTTATCGTTCCTTCTGTTCCGGGTTACGAGCGTGGTTCCAAGACAAAGGTTAATGGTCGCTTGAATCTCTTGGTTGTTGAGAAGACAAAGGATGAGGTTACCTTGCAGGCACTCAATGGTCCAGCTGAGACAGAAGGCACTATTGGTGAAACGCTCGACACGATGGGTTGTCCTGCTATTCCAGCCAACAGTCGTATTCTCTGCGCTTCCACCATTCTCTCCGAGAGCCAGATGAATGTTCCGCCAGAGAACTACCAGCCTCGTTCTGAGGAGGTTTATTTGCAGAAGCGTGCATTCTCTATCATCTTCACCGAGGAGTTCGAGAAGATCAAGAAGAAGGCTCCTCATACTGTTGCCGACATGAAGGAAGATGCTCTCACCAAGTTCTTGCTCCGTCAGGAGCGTAGTTATCTCTATGGTACTAAGCTCAAATTCCTGATGGAAACCAAGGATGGCGCACAGGAGTATGCCTACTCTGCCGAGGGTATCATCAATCAGCTGACCAACTCCTATGGTATCGGTGATACCTATACATTCGCTGACCTTATCGCTATCGCCAAGTTGATGTTTACAGACTTTGCCGAGTCTGATGAAATGTATCTCTTCTGCGGTAAGAATGCTATCGAGCGCCTGATGAAGATTGAGCTTCCTAAGGGTCGTGATGTAATGTTCTCTACCGTCAAGGAGTTCGACATCACCTTCAACCAGTTCAAGTGTAGCTACGGCACACTCAACTTCGTTTGGGATAGCACTCTCGACTACATGGATTTGGAAGACTGCATGATTGGTGCCGACTTCAAGGGTGCTCGTCACTACGTCAAGGAGAAGAGCAAGGAGCGCACCAACGACTTGTCTAAGGATGCATACGATCCACGTCTGGCTAAGCGCTACATGCACTGGGAGGCTGATTGCATAGCACTCCGTGGTTACAACAGTATTCTCGTTGGTCCAGAGTCGAAGATTTCTGCTCTTGGTGCTTCTGGTGTTATCAACAACATCGTTTCTTTGAGCACATTGCCTGATACTCCTCACGAGGGAATGATTGTCGCTCTGACGGCTGATTACGAGAAGGAGAGCGTCAAGTACGAGAAGGAGAGTCTCTACATCTACAAGGGTGGTAAGTGGGAAATCTTCTCGGGTCAGATGGTAGCTGCCTAGTAATGCACAGAATAACAAGTGACTGGTTAATGCCGGTCACCTGTTATTCAAACTAAACTTTAAACAATATGATTAAGACTTATAGATATAATGCAAACAGAAACACGGTAAGCCATATACTTCAGGGCAAGAATGGCGTAACCGTTCGCTATAACTTCGAGCGAGGCAACGTAGTCACCAAGCAGAAGCCCGAGCTTATCTTGAAGAATGAGTATGCTCAGAATCTGCTCGAAAACAGTGAATTGTTCCAGAAGGGGCTTGTTACTCTCGTTCGCTCTGAGAAGACCATAGAGGATATACTGAAGGAGAACGAGGAGCAGGAAAAGGAAACCAAAACCAAGACTTCTGTTATTGAGGTTGCTTCTGTGGTTACTGCATCTGATCTCCTTGCTTTTGTTAACGAGGAAGACAATCGTGAGGGTTCCCGAATGTTCAAGACGGTATCAAGTGCTATGGATTGGGCTACAAAGCACAACTTTGCTTTCCCGAACTACAAGCCAGAGTAACATATATAATAAGGTGAAATGAAGGTAGAAGACATCATAAAGGCAGTTCGTTGGTGCATAGACGAGGAATCCAACAACTTCTCATCTATCACAGATGAGAAGGACGATTTGTATATGGACAACATCATCAAGGCAAAAATCAACGATGCCTTGCATTGGATTGCCGTTACCGCATCATCCTCTGCTGCATTGGCTGATTCCAAGAATATTGGCGCATCATCTACCACTATCCAAGTGCAGGACTACGATGCAGAAAGAAGTATCGGTGTCATCACGATGGATGCCAATACCGAGGTAATCAATATATCTCGCATTCGTGGCAACGATTGGTTTAAGGCGGTAGTGCCTATAGAAGACACCGAGGATGAGGCTGTCATGATGTTTGATGATACGGCAAAGGGAACCATCGACTGCCCACAGGCGGCTATCATGCGTGAGAATCCTCTGAAAATCCTCTTGCAGCCCAAGCCTACGGAAGCGGTTATTTCCTATGTGGGTGTTCCAAAGAACGTAAGCACGTCCGATTCTACAGATGTAGCCATCCCAGACCGCTTGAAGAATGCCTTCATCTACTATCTCGCCTTCTTATTGCTTTCAGCCTACGATGATACCAAGGCTACGCAAATGTACACGATAGCCTTGCAGCAGCTAGGCGTTAGTCAAACATCAAAATAATGAAATCATGGAGTATGTATCTACGAATTATAGCGAAGAAGAGCTTGCATGGGTTTCCCCAGAGATAACCTTGCAGCGTGACATCTACTTGATGATTAAGCTAAAGCGCCCAGGAAAACTGGTAATCAGACAGGATAGGGGCGATGGCAAGAAGCCTCGGGTTCCCATTCGTGCCCACAAGAACACCAGCGAGTTCCAGCTTCGCTTTCGGGTGATTCCCGAAACCGTAAAGATTCAGATATTCACTTCATCAGAACCAAAAGAAATCAAATATGCCTACATTTAGACAAGATCCGAAACTCGGTACGATGGTGCCGTTGATGAAGACTGACGATTACAACGACCAGTCTGTCACCGAAAAGAAGTTGAAGGATGGTAATATCACCACCCGAAAGCTGGCTGATGGTTCTGTAACTACAGCAAAGATTGCAGACGGAAATGTTACTACAGCAAAGATTGCAGACCAAAATGTAACAACAGAGAAGCTGCAAGATTCTGGTGTTACTACGGAAAAGATTGCCGACCTGAATGTTACGACCGAGAAGTTAAACGACAAGTCGGTTACTACAGAAAAGTTGGAGGATGGTTCTGTTGTAACAACCAAGATAAAAGACGGAAACGTTACGACAGAGAAACTGAATAATGATAGCGTAACAACCGCAAAGGTTGCTGACAAGAACATTGTTAACTCCAAGCTAGATGATGAATCGGTTGATGAGCGAACCATCAAGGACCAGAATGTAACCAATCGGAAAATCGCAGATTCTGCCGTGAATACGTCCAAGCTTCACGACCAGTCTGTAACCAACGAAAAGATGGCAGACGATACATTGACCCTTTCAAAGTTTGACCCAGAGTTGAGACAGGTTATCAATGCTGCAACTGGTTTGCCGGATGGTTTGATTACAACAATCCAAGATGTAGATAAGAACTTAGCCAAGCTGAACGATACGGTTTACCCTATTACGCTAGGTTTCAGTATCAATCCAAATGTAGGTACGATGCAGACAGAGGTTCACTATTCCATCATCAGCGATGGCAAGCCACTCGTTCCTGATACCCTCCTTATCAGTAAGCAGATTAATGATGCAGCTCCAAAGGCTCTTTCAGACACCCCTGCATCCAGTGGAAACCTATCCACTCCAATAGAGGGATCAAGAGAAATCTTCAAGTTTGAGGTTGGCAAGAAAGGCAGAACTGGCAAGACTACATCACAGACTCGCTATCTCTGCTACCATGGAGGCAATCCAGCAGTCACTATGACTGCTGAAACCCTCAATACGCTCAACAAGGTATCATCCACAGGAGTATCATTCAATCCAAAGGTAACTACCAAGGATAACGATTACATCTGGCTAGTAGTACCTAGCTATCTTTCAATCAGCCGTGTAACCAGTGCAGGATTTGACGTAACCCTTGCTGCTCCTCAGAATATCACCAACACTCTAGGCAGCTTCAAGGCATACCGCACAGCCAATCCTCTCACTCCAGCTACATGGAATTTAGTAATATCATAAACGTATAAAGATAAGACTATGAGTATAAATTTAACAGACGAAATTGAGGTCAAGACCAAGAAAGGCAAGCTGGGTGCAGCCAAGCAAATCTTTCTTGAAGGAGATACGCAGACTGTAGAGAAGGAAATCCAAGACATCAATTCCAGACACAATGATTTAAGCTCCAAACACAAATCATTAAGCTCTACTGTATCTGAGCATACCAAGCAGATAGAAAGTAATCAAAGTCAGATTACTGCCAACAAATCTGCTCAGGACGAGAAGAATACCTCCTTGGATGCAAATATGGCTAAGCTCAATACTCGTGATGAACAAATCACAGAACTTGTCAAAGGTATAACTGCTACTGGTGGAGCCAGTGTAGCTACGGCTGTAACCTATGACAATACTTCTTCCCAACTTGTATCAGCTACAGTTCAAGGTGCAGTTGACGAACTTCAAAGCTCTAAGATTGATAAGACATCAATCTCTCAGGAATCTGGTGAGTCTGAGGATAAGGTTATGTCTCAGAAAGCCGTGAGTGACAAACTCAGCAACTTGTCTTCGGGTATTAGCCTAGACCTTCAAAGTGAAACATTTTTTGATGTTTCAAAAATGACAGATAAAACTGCATCAGCACAACACATAACAGGTTTATATAAATTCGGTCAAGTTCTAAATGATGCTCCTGCATATACAGCTTCTGGTAGTACACTTAAATATGAAACTGCTGATTTTACAGGTTCAGATAAAGGTGTATATATTTATCTAGAAGGTTGTAGCGTAGCAAATTCAGAATATAGAACATACGCTATATATAATAAAGATGGAAAACTAATTAAAGAAGGTGTAAATACAACAGGTATTGTTTTTTATATATGTCAAAAAGTTACAATTATTGCTACTTGTACAAAAATATATGAGGCATCATCTGATTCACAAGCATTGCAGAAAAATATTAAGACAGCTATTTACGATGCTAAAGATGAAATTAACAGCAAATTATCACAAACATTATCAATATCAACAATAAATGATTTAGTCCTTGACAAGACAAAAATTACAACTGTAATTGGAGTAAAGCAAGAGCAGGGAGGATTGTATAAATTTAGACAAAATGTAAACGAAGAACCAGCAATTAAAAATAATAATATTCCTGTTTTTAAGGCAACAATAACTTTTAAGAGTAGTTCTACACCTTTGCTTGTACTTTTGGATTCATGTAAGTCAGCAGCTATAGATTACCGCTCTTATGCTATTTATGACACTGAAGGCAATATAATCAGTGAACAAATAGCTAATGGTGATATTGCATTAGTGATTAAAACTAGTTGTAGTATATTGGCTTCTTGCAATGGAATATATTCAACTAATTATAATAATTATAATAAAAAAAGCATCAATTCGTCAATAAATGACTTATCAAACAAGATACAAGGATTGTCAATATCAATAATAAATGATTTAGTCCTTGACAAAAGTAAGATAACAAATTCAATAGGGGAACAACTAAGTCAAGGAGGACTTTATAAGTTTGGTCAAGCTATAGATGAAGAACCAGCAGTTAAATTAAATAGTGGTTATCCAGTGCATAAAGCTGTAATATCAGTAAATTCTTCTACAAGACCATTTTTGGTTTTGCTGGAAAATTGTAAAACCGCAGCTATAGATTACCGCTCTTATGCTATTTATGACTCTAATAATAATCTTATCAAGGAAAGTGTATTTAATGGTAATACTTATTTTATCGTAAAAGAATCATGCACAATCATAGCAACATGCGATGCTATTAAGTCAATACCATTGGATAGCTACAAAAAAGCATACGTTTCGGAAGAACTTGCCTATGCATTAGGTGTTAGTTTAGGAACTATTCAAAATGTTTTAAGA
>OQVT01000404.1_pt1 | contig 23540 bp, 22 predicted proteins | sample 1691561 | NCBI WGS metagenome assembly OQVT01 (sample SAMN03418260, study PRJEB22391) | human gut metagenome | biome: human-gut; feature: organic feature; material: feces | host: Homo sapiens | place: Tanzania | collected 2013-01 | reverse complement strand
CAAAAGTAAGACAAGCGATAAAATACCTTGTGAAGGATGGAAGGTACGATTATATAGAAACGGGTTCTCTCCTCTCCATAAAGAAGAACACAAAGGGCATAGTGATTCCTTCCGAGGAATACAGGATTCCAGTGTATCCAATGGACTACGAGGAGTTCCTGTTTGCTATAGGAAAGGATACATACCCCATACTCAGAGATGTATTCAAGAATGGAAAACCTGTAGGACAACAGACAAACAGGGCTCTTATGAGGGATTTCAGAATCTATATGGCGGTGGGAGGAATGCCTCAGTCCGTGGAAGCCTACATAGAGGAAAAGAACTTCAACGATGTGGATTTCGTGAAACGGAGAATAATAGACCTCTACGAAGAGGACTTCTTCAAGATAGATCCATCAGGAAAGATTTCAATGCTTTTCGAGTCAATTCCATCACAACTTGCAAGGGGCTCAAAACAGTTCTCAATGAGTCTTGCTTTGAACAAGAAGGCAAGAAACTGGCACTATGAATCTCTTTCGGAGCTGATAAACTCAAGAACTGTTCTGCCATGCTTCAACTGCACGGATCCAACGATTGCCCTTTCACAAGGAAAGGATTTGGAAAAATTCAAGCTATACCTTGCCGATACCGGATTGTTCGTCACACTCCTGCTCAAAACAGGAAAGGAAACTGCAGCGACCCTCTATTCAAAAATGCTGTCAGACAAGCTTCCAGCAAATTTAGGATACCTATATGAGAATTCAATTGCGCAAATAATGACATCATGTGGATTGGAACTCTACTATATGACATGGCCAAAACCGAACAGTACGCATGCCTATGAAGTCGATTTCATCTCCTCCAAAGGTGCAAAGACCGTACCAATCGAAGTAAAGAGTTCAGGACTGGGAAAACATGAATCAATCGATGCATTCACAGAGAAGTACGCAAGCATCGTAGCAACGCCTTGTCTAATCAGCCAAAAAGATATCGGAAAAGAGAAGCAACTGAACCTTTTCCCTTTCTATCTTGCTCCTTTCGTCTTTGAGAAACAGGTAGAAAACCAAACCGCAACGAAATAGCTTCTAGGCAATTATGACCTCTACGCCTCGGCTTTCGAGTTTTTCTCGTAGGGAGGGCTCAATGGAATCGGTTATGAAAACATCTATGTCGTCCCAGGATGAGATGAAGGCCATGGCTTTGGTGCCGTATTTGCTGGAGTCCGCAATGAGGCAGACCTTGTCTGACGATTTGGTCATGGCCTGCTTGAGCTCGGCTTCGATCAGGTTGGAAGAAAACACGCCGGCGTTGGTGTAGCCTGTGCAGCCAAGAAAGAGGATGTCGGCATAGACCCTTGCGACATCTGAAATCGCCATAGGACCAACCATGCCCATGACGTTGCGTTTGAGAGTCCCTCCCAATGCCACGACATCCATGGAATCGTCGTTTCTGAACGAGTCGATCAGAAGCAGGGAGTTCGTCACAAGGGTGAGCTTCCTACCATGAAGGTATTTGGACAAATGAAGGCTCGTCGAGCCGCTGTCCACAAGGATTGTGCCCCTATCAGGCACAAGAAGGGCCGCCGCCTTTGCTATGCGGTCCTTCTCGTCGTCGTATTCGCTTATGGTCTTGGAGATGCTTCTCGAAGGGTTCTGGCGATCCGGAATCATGGCCCCGCCGTGCGTGCGCATGAGAAGGCCCTTCTGCTCAAGGATGTTCAAGTCCGACCTTATCGTGACCTTGGAAACCCCTAGGCTTCTTGAGAACTCCTCGACCGTGACATAGTCGGATCCCGATAGAAGCTTGATGATTTCGTTCTGCCTTTCGTTCATGGACATAAAACCCTCCAACCCTGTCGATTATAGCTTCACCATCAGTATCTGGCAAAGCCCTTCTCCACGTATCCGTCCGCAATCTCCCTAATGATGGAATTGAGCCTTTCGCACTCAGTCTTGTCGTTGGAGACTACTTCCCAGCGAACCATGGCATCCTCGCTTCTTGAAATGCGCTGCGCAACCTGTGCCCATTTTGTTTTGGAAAGATCAGTCCCACCATCTATCCTCTCAGGCAGGTTGAAGCGCATGAGAGTTGCATCAAGGTCGCTGCCATCATCCATGCGGTCTATCACGACGGCACCCATTTCCTTCATTCTCTTCTCCACGTCATCAAGGATCTGTGGCATCTTCTCCGGAGCCGCCTCGAAATACAACGGCCACTCCCTCTCCCTATAGACCGATTTTTGAAGCTCTGCAACCCGTTTGTAGGCCTGTGGGTTCTCAAGATAGCATCTTGCTGTGAGGAGGGCGAAGAACATAGTTGATTCGACTGCGGCATAGCCCTTTGACGGGTCTTCCACATCGTATGGGAAGTTCATGTAGTAATGCGCGGACTCCTCCTCTGAAGCGAAGTAGCCATCGTTGCAGTTGTCCCTGAGCTTTGCCTTTATGAACGAGTGCCCATTGCGGATTATGTGGACGTCCGCACCAGACTTTGCAATCTCGTACAAGGATATTGGGAGGGCTTTGACATCGGCATAGAAATGCTTCTTCGACCCACCATAGACCTTCATTATCTCAGGTATGATGATTGCCATGTTGAGGCCTGGTACTATCTGCTCGCCGTTGCTGTCCATAAGGTCAAGCCTATCACCGTCACCGTCGAAGCAGAAACCAATGTCATAGGAGCCTTCCTTCATCGCGGCCCTTGCAGGGGCTATTGACGATTCAATGATTGGGTTTGGATCGCCTGCCGGGAAGAAGCCGTTTGGAAGAAGATGTCTGTATGAAACGGTTGCTCCCGCCTTCTGGAATGCAAGGGCCTCTTCAGTTCCAGCTGAACCGTTCAGGAACTCAAATAGCACATTGAGCCCCTTGAGAGAACCTTCCTTTACACCTGCAAGTTTCATTGAATAGTCAATGTAACCTTCAAGTTCGTTTATGACGGTTACGGTTCCCTTTCCTTGGGACCCGCAGGCTTTGTGTTGATTTGATTCCGAACTTGGCTGAATATGCACATTGTCTATATACAACTGCTTGATTTTCTCAACTCCACCTTCAGGTCCGTTGCCATATGCAATTGGAAGCAGCTGGGGAGCCAGGAGCTTCATGCCCACGTATTCGCCAGGATTGTGGGAAGCTGTGACCATTATGCCGGCGCTGTCCCTGTATTTCATGCAGGTGTAGTAGAACTGACAAGTGGATATTGGAAGAGGATTCACAAGGACATCGATCCCTGCAAGGCAGAATGCCTGGACAAGACCTTCCACAAGTTCTGGAACATACAGGCGGGCATCACGGCATATCACTATTGAACCAGCCTTGACGCTGTCCTTATAATACACAGCCAGTGCGTTGTACAGCCTGTCCTTGAGCTGTGGCGTCAGGTTGTGCTCCTTCGTCCTTATATCGTAGAGTTTGAACATTCCAAGTAGAAGGTCATCCATTTCAAACAGTCTCCTCTTTCAGTACCTCTGGAAGCTCTGCATTTGGGTACAGACTGCATGCTTCCTTCAAAATCGCGTGCTTTGCGTCGTCTCCATTTGGAAGATGGCATATTACAAGGCGTTTGGCGCCAAGTTCATTGGCAAGCCTTGCCGCATCAAGTCCGCAGCTGTGATCGGGTTTGCGAACATTGCAGACGGAATTCGTCTCATGTATAAGGACATCAGCGCCAAAGACGTATTGGGGAAGAACCTCCCTTGGGTTCTCCATAGGTGCTGTGTCGCAAGTGTAGACAATCCTCTTTGAAGCCTCACAGGAACCTTCGCTTACGACCAGGCCTACAGAGTTTGGAGTATGCACGGTCTTGAAAAACTCAAGCTCCATGCTTCCAACACTATTGTGACCTGCAGTTTCGAACACTATGTCAAATATTCCTTTTTTGGAACGTATGGCAAAATTGTCTATGAGTCCGTTCACCATGCTTCGCACACCATCAGGACACATTATGGTAAGCGGCTTCGTGCGCTTTGAAAGCCACAACTGGTGCAGCAGGCTCGGGAGTGCATACATGTGGTCAATATGCTCGTGCGTTATGACCACGGCATCTACATTGGCCTCTACAGCGGCATGGATGTTTACGGACACATCCACAAGGAAGGATGAAGTGCCGTTAGAAAACAGGAGGGAGGTGTTCCCATTCCCCCTCTCCTGAATGGATCCGTTTGCACCAAGGAAAACAAACTTAAGCATTATTCGCCTTTGCCTCTTTTCTGTTCTTGAGTACGGACGAAACGACTATGACTACAGCAAGGAGCGTAAACACCCAGCAGATTGGTGATGTCACGAACCTCTCCATTGTTCCAGCACCAAGCTTCACAGCCTTTCTGAAGTTCTCTTCGAACATTCCGCCAAGGATGAAGCCAAGGACGACAGGAGCCAGCGGGTAGCCGTTCTTCTTCATTGAATATCCTACAAGACCCATGAAGAGAGCCGTTCCAACATTGAAGACTCCCTTTGGTATTGAAGCTCCGGCAAGAGCGTAAGAACCAATGAACGAAAGTATGAGCACTATTGGCATAAGGATGCGCTGGCTTATGAGAAGAACCTTTGGATAGAGGCGGATTCCTGCAAGCTGGAAGACTCCCATGAACACGTTTGCTATGAACAGAGTGATGAAGATTGAGTACACAAGCGGCATGTTGGTGCTGAACAGCTGGAAACCAGGTGTGACACCGTTTATCATAAGTGCTCCAATGAGAACCGCCGTTGCACTGTCTCCTGGGATTCCAAGGGAAAGGGCGGGTATTAGAGCACCTCCTGTGACTGCGTTGTTTGCAACCTCAGGAGCGAAGACACCCTCAAGGCATCCCGTACCAGGCTTGTCTAGCTTGCCGTTGGATGCATCGCAGATCTTGGAGGCCGAGTCATGCGCCATGAAAACGGCAATAGATGCCCCAGTTCCGGGAATTGCTCCAATAATCGTACCAATACCCAAGGATGCGAGTATTATCTGCCACATAGAAAGGACCTTCTTGAATGGAGGGAACACCTTTCCTATGTTGGTTGCAACATCAGTGTTCTGAGGTTTGGACAGGTTGGCAAGTTCTGCAAAGACCTGGCTTACACCATAAAGGCCAATTAGCGTTGAAGTCATGTCAAAGCCACCGGCAAGGACGGTCTTCTTGAGGGCATTGGCAAACGGCATCCTGCATGCACCGGAAATAGGATCCGTGCCAAGGAAGGCGAACACAAAGCCCAACGCACCCATGAGAAGGCCTTTCAGGATGTCCTTTCCAGAGACCGATGCTATTATGACAAGTCCAACAAGCGCCAGCGTAGTCTTCTCTGCAGGCCCAAAGGCAAGCGTGGCCTTTGCAATCAATGGACTAAAGAACACGAGAAGGATTTCCGAGCCAAGACCACCAATCATGGAGGCTATGACTGCTCCGCCAAGAGCCTGCCCGGCAAGGCCTTTCTTGGTCATGAGCTGACCGTCAGTGACTGTGGCTATGGCGTTTGGGTTGCCAGGAATGCCTAACAGGATTGCGGGAATCGAGGCACCGCAAACTGCACCGCAGTATACGGAAAGAAGAAGCCCTATTCCTGTAGCTGTGTTGGATATGCTGTATGAAATAGGAATTACAAGAGCAATTCCCATCGTGGCCGTAAGGCCAGGAAGTGCACCCAGAATGATTCCAAGTACGGTACCGAACGCACACCAGAGTAGAGTAGAAATGTTGGCCACCATCTGGAAGCCCTGTGCAAAATCACCCATGGATCAACCTCCTATCAGTATTTGATGAGACCAGGAGCAAGATTGACCTGGAAGAACTGCTTGAACACGACATACAGGAAAAGCACTGTTGCAAAGGTTATGATTCCGGCAACCGCTGGACGGTTGAAACCCTTATTGCTCAGGATCTTCACCAGTGTAAGAGTAAGCACGACAGTAACTATTACAACGAATAGGAGTGCAATGCATGCGCCTCCTGCAGATTTTCCAAAGAAGGAAGGAAGGGCTCCAGACCTTCCCATCCTTATAACGGATTTGGAGATGAGTCTCATTAAGGTATAGAAGCCAACTGTTCCAGCAAGGGTCGCCACAACTCCAATTGAAGCCTGGGCTATGCTCCTCTTCTCTCCTATCGTGGCGTATAGATAGAGCAGACTGTATACAAGGACGGATGTAACGAGGACAAATCCAATCTGTCTGATCAAGGCTACGTATGCAATGGAAAGGAAAAGAGTAACAAGAAAGAGTACAATGGTCTCTTTGTCCATCTTCTTTCCTTCCGGACGCTCCTTAATTGTTATGAACAGGAAACCAAGAAAAAGGAATCCTCCCATTATGAGTGGAAGAATCTTTCCGCCCGGATCTCCACCAACGGTATCGACCTGATACTTGAAATCTTCTGAAAGCGCAGTACTGATCGTGTAGAGCGCAGACAGAACCGTCATAACAAGAGGAAACAGTTTGATTTTCTTCATATAACTCTTGACTCCTGACAATTAGAAGTGGTTACCCCACAGAGGACTCGTTGGCTTGGACACAAACCCTCTGTGCAATATTCGACCGGTTGCTGTACCGGTCGAAAGACTCCACTATCCCCGGGAAAAGGCATCATTGGCTTTTAGACCAATGATGCCTTGAACTCTCATTTCTTTACGAGACCTGCTGCCTTAAGAGCTGGCTGAAGGTCAGCCATAAGCTGTGCATTATAGGCATCTGTATCTGCAAGCGTTGAGAATGTCTGAAGGTATCCCTTCTTTGCCATGAATGACTGGAACTCGTCTGAGTAGAAAGCCTTCTTGACGGTGTCTGCAAGCCAATTCTTTGCTTCATCTGGAGTTCCTTTTGGAACAGCAAGGCCTCGGAAGCATCCGTAAGGGATTGTGAGGTCACCATAGCCGGCTTCCACGATTGTAGGAACATCGCCAAGGTTCTCATTGAGGGACCTTGTCTCGCCAAGGAATGCGAGAGGCTTGATTCCGGAAACGATCTCTGTCTGTGAGAAGATTCCAACCTGACAGTGTCCTCCCATGACCCATGCCTGAAGCTCTGCACCACCGTTTGCAGGGATGACGTTGAAGCAGTTGCCACATGCAACGTTGAGTCCGCATGCTACGACAGCCGTCGTTCCTGTTGCGCCAGCGTTTCCAATCGTGACCTGACCAGGATTGGCCTTTGCATAGTCGATGAGCTCCTGAAGTGTGGTCCACTGGGAGTCAGCCTTGACACCAATGACAAACGGCTCAAGAGTAAGTCCAGAGATGAAGTCGAGTCCAGAGGCACCGTCTGTTGCTCCAACGGATGTTCCAACGATTGTGTATGTTCCGTACATGAGCATCTTGTAGCCATCAGGCTCGGATTTGATGACTTCGTTTGTACCTGTACCGGTTGAGTTTCCCGTGATGTTCTCAACAATGAAGTTCTGGCCGGAAATCTCCGTCATCTTTGCTGCAAGAGTCCTTGCAAAAGTGTCCGTTCCTCCACCAGCACCCTGTGGAACTATGATTGTTATTGTTCTTTCTGGATCCGGGAACGATGCAGAGGTCTCTTCAAGACCCTGTGCGAAAACTGTCGTCGTGGCAACAAGTGCCACCAACATGATGATCAAAGCACGTTTCACTGTAAACCTCCTATTCAACATTGAAACTACAGCTCTGCCTGCACCAAAAGTGGAAACTTGAAGGCACACAGCAGACGTTGTTTGATAATACGTAATCAGTATAGAAGCACTTCTTGCAAAACGCAACAAAAAATTTTCGTTTTCGAAAGCAACCAATGGAAAGTTTTCGAAATCGTAAAATCAAAATATCGTTCATTGCCTAGCCACCACCCACTGGTTTGCAACAAAAAGTTTGTTTTTGGTTTTTCACGGGAAAGTCGGGGATTGGAAAAAGGGACGGCATTGACATTTCCAATCTGGACGCTTTGGTGCGCTCAAGTCGCTCAGACATCATCAGGTACACTGAGGTGCGCTAGGTGCACTTTGACATGAAGCCGAATCCACGTCTTTGCAGACCTAAGGGGTCTCCTCATATTGTCCACTGGCAGCTTTGATGGGCGTTGTAGGACGCTGTGGTGTGGTGACAATTCAACGGTATTCAAGCACCTCAACGACCCCGCAGGCCACAGACGCTGGAATGTCAGCGTTTCGTAATGGTGGTGAGCATAGTGGGTATGGTGGGCGAGGTCGAATCCGTGGCGCATCCGTAGAGTCTGTAGCGGTTGTGGCAAGTGTTGCATGTGTTGCATCTGTGGCGGTTGTGGCAAGTGTAGCATGTGTTGCATCTGTAGGGTCTGTGGCATCTGTTCCATGGGGCACATGGGACGCATGGGGCGCACGGGGCACACGGGGCGCATGGAAAGCTTACGGATTCATTCGCTTCGACCGCATGAGTTGTCCCTTTCAGAGCCACCATCAAGAAGGGGCATTCCTCGAGGGAAACGTGAGGCAATGAGTGCAAAGCCTGCGGCTAAAGGTTGAAAACAAGTTTGTAAACCCAAGTCCCCTCATCCAGCTCCGGATGGAACGACAGTCCATACTGGTTGCCGTACTTCACGGCGACTACGTTGCCATCCACTTTGGAGAGCACTTCCACACCGGATCCAACCTCTGTGACGTAAGGAGCTCTTATGAAGGTCATTGGAACGTCTCCAACACCCGTGAAAGGTGCAACGGTATGGAAGCTGCCAAGCTGCCTGCCGTAGGCGTTGCGCCTGACAGTGACAGGCATGGTCCCAAAGCCAAGTGCGGACTGCCCCTCCACGGAGGAAGCAAGCAGAATGAGGCCTGCACAGGTTCCAAGCACGGGTTTTCCTGAATCAATGAGGGCTTTTAGGCCATCGTACATGCCAAGCTCACGTAAGAGCTTCATCTGGACTGTGCTCTCTCCCCCTGGAAGGACAAGGCCTTCAAGGGGAGCGGAGAGGTCAGCTGCACAGCGGAGCTCAATGGCATCGGCCTTCAATGAATGCAGCCTATCCATGTGTTCTATGAAGGCGCCCTGTAGAGCGAGGACTCCTATGCGCATTGGACGTTTGGAAGGGTTCGTCATTTGCCCCTCTCTGCCATGAGAAAGCTTATCTCGTTTTCGTTGATGCCAACCATGGCCTCTCCAAGGTTCTCAGAGAGCTGGGCGATCAAAGAGGCGTCCTTGTAGTTGGTGACGGCCTTGACGATTGCGTTGGCACGCTTCCGAGGATTGCCGGACTTGAAGATGCCGGAGCCCACGAAGACGCCCTCTGCACCAAGCTGCATCATAAGAGCTGCATCGGCTGGGGTCGCTACGCCGCCTGCTGCAAAGTTGACCACTGGAAGCTTTCCGTTTTCGTGGACGTACTTCACGAGCTCGAACGGCACCTGAAGGACCTTTGCAGCCTCGAAGAGTTCATCCTCACGCATGGAGACAAGCCTTCTTATCTCTGCATTCATCATCCTCATGTGGCGAACGGCCTGGACGACATCGCCAGTTCCAGGCTCCCCCTTTGTCCTTATCATGGAGGCACCTTCGTTAATTCTTCTAAGGGCCTCTCCAAGATCCCTTGCCCCGCATACGAAAGGAACCTTGAAATTCCACTTGTTGATGTGATAGACATCGTCGGCTGGGGATAGGACTTCGCTCTCATCTATATAGTCAATCTCTATGGCCTCGAGAATCTGGGCTTCGACGAAGTGTCCAATCCTGCACTTTGCCATGACTGGGATGGTCACGGCTTCCTGAATACCCTTTATCATCTTGGGGTCGCTCATTCTGGACACGCCGCCTGCAGCCCTTATATCGGCCGGGATGCGCTCCAACGCCATGACTGCACACGCACCTGCCTCCTGTGCAATGACAGCCTGTTCCGGCGTCGTTACGTCCATTATGACGCCACCCTTGAGCATCTGGGCCAGGTTTTTGTTGAGTTCGTATCTTTCTGATTTGCTTGTCATCGTTTCCTCCCGTTGCCTGTGGAGCCGTTTGAGAGTCTCCAAGGCACATTGATAGAATAGTTCTAAATTGACCTTATTGAAATAATCAAAAACAACTTTTATAATAAGGTCAGTTTCAAGGTCAGACACTTGCTCGACCACGAGGAAGAAGGTCAGAGACAAAGAATGCCTAAAGAAATACCAAAGGAGGCTGCCTGTGCTTACATACGATCTACAGAAAACGGAAGGCCCTCTCTACGAAGCCCTGTACAATGCCATCAAGGCGGACATCCTCACGGGCGTTCTAGAACCAAACGAGAAGTTGCCGTCCAAACGCCGCATGGCATCCAACAACGGCATAAGCGTCATCACCGTGGAAAACGCATACGGCCGTCTTCTCTCTGAAGGCTATATCCAATCAAAACCCAAAAGCGGCTTCTACGTGTGCGACATCAAGGGCCTTGAGCACGAAATCCCAAAGACCGATATCTTTGAGCCCTCCAAAAACGATGCCATACAATCAAAACATATAGCTGATTTTTCAAACAATCAGACACCAACGGACCTCTTTCCTTTCGACGATTGGTCAAAGGCGACAAGGAGCGTCCTTTCAAGGAAACACGAAGAGCTTCTTGAAAACTCTCCATCCTGCGGAGTATTGCAGCTAAGGCGCAGCATAGCCGGATATCTCAAGGAATACAGAGGCCTTGAAGTAGACGAAAGCACAATAGTCGTAGGTGCCGGAAGCGAATTCCTGTACGGCCTCATTGTCCAACTCATTGGAAGGGATGTCGTCTACGGCATAGAGAATCCAGGCTATCGCAAGCAGGAATTGACGTACAAGGCCCAAGGTGTACAGGTTGAACATCTACGTATAGACGACAAAGGAGTGCAGGCGGAGGAGCTTGAAGACAAAGACATCGGGGTTGTGCATATAACGCCATCACACCAATACCCCACGGGTATAGTGATGCCAATCTCAAGAAGATACGAACTGCTTGCGTGGGCGGCGGAGAAGCATGGCAGATACATAATCGAGGACGACTACGACAGCGAGCTGCGTCTTGACGGCAAGCCTATCCCTTCGTTCAAATCCATAGACCGCGAAGACTGCGTTATTTACCTGAATACTTTCTCAAAGACATTGTGTTCGACCGTGCGAATAAGCTACATGGTGCTGCCTCCAGAACTTATGAGGCTTTTCAACGAAAGGCTTTCGTTCTATTCCTGTACGGTCTCCACATTTGAGCAGTATACGCTGCTGGAGTTCATGGAAAGCGGCAGGATTGGAACTCACATCAACAGACTCAGGACATACTACAGAAGAAAGCGTGATGCTCTCATAGGTGCGTTGAGGAAAAGCCAACTTGGCCCTTGTGTTGAAATCTCCGGTGAAAAGGCGGGACTTCATTTCCTGATGAAGGTTCATACCCAAAAGAGAGAGGAGGATGTCCTAAGAGCTGCAGAGCTTGAAGGCATTGGCCTTTGTTCTCTTTCAAGTTTCCCTCGCAAAAATTCCGAGACGGGAGCTCATGCAACGGACAGCAACACATTCGTCATGAACTACGCCACGCTTGATGTATCTAGGTTAGACGAAATCATTGGGAAGCTGTGCCGAGTGTTCGTTTGATTTATTCATGTCTCACTACACTTACTACATCCACTACACCCATTAAACCCACTACAACGGTTTAATCCTTTTATGTATAAGAGAATTAAAGCATATTAGTGCGCGTAGTGGGTTTAGTGGGAGTAGTGAGGGTAATAGGTCTGGCGAGCGAAGCATATGAGAGACCGGCCTAAAACCTGTTCGACAAATAACCCATTATGGCCTCCAACACGGAACCTGAGATTGCACGGGCTTTGTCTGAGCAGGTGAGATGGTCTGTGGATTCTCCTCTAGGATCCACGTCAGCGACCTTGAAACCAACAGGGACCTCAAGACCTTCATGGAGCATTCCCCTGACTTTGCCAGATATTGGAGTGACGACAGGAATCCTCTCCAAAGCACCGTCCCCATTCGCGCCTTCTTCAATACTTTCCACAAACGCAATTGTTTGGCCGGCTTCCACGATATCTCCAATCGAGGCAACGGGCCTGAACACCCCAGCCGCCGGCGAATGCATGACACGTTCCTTGCCAAAACCACCTATTATTCCGGGAACCCCAGTGTTCGCAGCGGCGCATCCATGTTTGATTATCACCCCAAGCCTATGCCCCCTTTGGGTCTCTATGACGGCATCAACATCTTTTCCAGCTTCAAAGCCTGGGCCTAGAGCAACCGTGAATGGAGCCATGCTGCGGCTGGTGCCTAGGTTCTTCTTTGCAATTATGGCATCGACGAGGGCGACAGGTGAGAGGGTATCCAAGATGGAACATGAAGGGTCCACAACTACAGGTATCTCCCCGTCGTCTAGAACATGAAGGACATCCTTGGCGTTGCACTTCCTCGCAACTACACCTTCCACCTCTGCGGAACCATCGAACAATGCACTGGCAAATGAAACGGTCCTTCTTATAACCGTTGGCTTCTCGGCCTCAAGGTGGATGACATCGAACCCTGCATTGTGAAGCCTTATGCCAACAGCCGTGGCCAAATCCCCTGCTCCGCGCACTACGACAAGGCGGTTTCTCCACAAAGAGGAAGGCTGGGCGCTTTTTCCATTGAAGACAGCCATGACTTCCAATGCAACAGCAATGGCTATCTCGTTAGGAGTCTGAGCACCTACATCAAGACCCATTGGCATGTGTATGCGGCGGTCTCCATATGGTTTTCTTTTTCTTGACGCAAGGATGCCAATGTATGGAGTGTTTGTCTTGAGGACAGTTTCCAAGAAGGCATCCACTTCGTCAGGATTGGAGAACAGAACGGCGGTCCTGTCGTCTACAATTGCATTTTCATTGGAAGGACTTTCATACCTTAAAGTCTCGACAAAAGCTTCTTTTTCCACAAGTGAAGCCCATTTTGGGATATCGTTTGCCAAGCCGTCTCTGTCATTGTCAACGAAGACAACCTCAAATGAAAGATTGTGGAACACCTGGGCAAGAGCCATTGCGACATGACCTGTTCCAAAGACCACGACCTTGCGTCTTGCAATTGGAACATCTATGAAAACCTCGGCAGTGCCGGACTCCTTCACTTTTATCATCTCCTTGCCTCCCTTTCCTTTTTCAATGCATAACAAGGCCATTGAAACGGCCTGCCTTTCTGCGACTCCGCCTCCAATGGTACCATAGGATGAGCCATCTCTAAGGACGACCATTCTGCCATCCTTCCTTGGCACCGTCCCTTGAGTTCCAATGAGAGTGACTACGGCAAATGGTTGGTTCCTCGACTCCGCAACTGATGCAGCTTCGAACAACCCATTGCTAGAACCACTAGAAACGCTAGAACCTTCCATACAGAACGCCCTCCCTTGCAGATGCAACGTATATGTCCACGTCGTCTGGCTTCGAAACACCAGCAAGCATAGAACTAGACTTTTCATCGAAACCAACGTCTCCACCATTGAAGACGACGATTCTGCGTCCAAAACGGTTTGGAGCCAAGCCTTTCAGCACCCCCTCCGGATTGGAGAAATACCAATCCAAGAAAGCAATGTCCACCACGCCGTCTGCGAACTTTTCAGGACATGTTCCAAACACGACATCCTTGACCTTGCCCCCAAGGGCCCACATTCCAAAGACACCTATGGACATATTGGTCAATGGATGTATCTGAGGATCCCGTGCAGTATGGACCTTCACAGGAAGGCGCTTGGAGCCATCGGCCTCGCATAGGACGACATCGTACCTGCCATACAGTTGTGAAAGGTTCTCGAACCCTGGGGAGCACCACTTGTTTCCATCCTCAGATACATGGGCGTAGAACACGATCTCCCCTTCCTTTGGGTCATGCGACAACACGTCTTCATCGTTGAACACCTTGTCCTGTCCATAGTCCAAAAGATACGGTGATATTACCTTGGTTGTGGTCGTGACAAGCACTGAAAGCCCTTTTTCCTTGAAATAGCGAGCAGACTCAATCATGAGAGTCGTCTTGCCTCCGCCTCCTGTTATGGAAACGAACGGCTTTGGATCATCCTTGGAATCACAATAATCATCATAGAACACATCGTAGAGATTTGGATTTGTACGGTGCAACGTATCCTGCATACTACACTGCATATGCAACAGGATACTTCAAATCAAGCAAAAGAAACATACCGCTTGCCCCTTTATTCAAATAAAAGTACAATGGAAGCCGAGTTGCAAACAAAAACAATTCGAAAACCCAAAGAACAGACCACCCAAGGAGCGTCCCAAAAGCATGGAGAGTATGGAAGACACGAAGAACCATGAAACACCAAACACAAGTGACTTTGGCGTTGAATGCAAGTTCAGTCTCGTGGACAACGGACAGTTCCTGTTTGGACCTGGCTCGAAGGCTCTGTTCGAGCTCATTGAAAAGACAGGCTCAGTGAAATCGGCCTGTGAAGAGATGGGCATGAGCTATTCCAAGGCTTGGAAGAAGATACGTGAGGCGCAGGAGACCCTTGGATGCGAGGTTGTGGTGCGTGTCCAAGGAGGGAAAGGCGGCGGGCAGGCCATGCTGACGCCAACCGGCAAATGGCTGTGTGAGACGTATACGGCGTTCGTTGACGAAGCCACAGCACAAGCGAAGGCCATATTCGAAAGGCATTTTGCAGTGCATGACGAAGCGCACAACATGGGGCAAGACCATGAATAGACGGTTGCGAATCCTAGTTCTGGCCATTGTTTTCGTGGTGGTGGCGGTCGTGTCCCTTGGCATTGGGAGGTACCCCATTTCGCCCATCAGGGTCGTGCAAACGCTCCTTGGCGGCGGCAATGCGCAGGAAAAGGCCGTCGTGCTCAAGATAAGGCTGCCAAGGATAATAGCCGCCACGCTCATTGGAGCCGGACTTGCCCTTGCGGGCCAGACCATGCAGATGATATTCCGCAACCCCCTCGTATCTCCAGACGTACTTGGAACGAGCACCGCAGCCGGCTTTGGAGCCTCCATATCCCTGTTGCTTGGACTGTCCACGTTGGCCGTCACAGTGAACGCATTCATCTTTGGAGTGGCCTCCGTGGTCCTTGTGTGGTCCATTGGCTCACGCGTCAAAGGAGAGCAGACGATGGGGCTCATCCTCATTGGAATGGTCGTGTCGTCCATTTTCTCGGCAGGCACGAGCTTCGTGAAGCTCATAGCCGATCCCAACAACATACTTCCCGCTATAACCTATTTTCTCATGGGTTCCTTGGCTGGATGCAGCTTCCAGGATCTACAAGTCATTGCAATACCAATGGTCATCTCCTTTGCAACGTTGCTGTTGGTATCCTGGAAGCTGAACATCCTGTCCCTCTCTGAGGACGAGGCAAAGAGCCTAGGAGTGAATACACGGCTTCTAAGGTCAGTGGCTATAGGAGCAAGCACCCTCATGACGGCAAGTGCGGTTGCGGTATCGGGGCAGATAGGATGGGTTGGTCTCATAGTACCACACATGGCACGCAGGATTACGGGAAGCAACGCCACTTACTCCCTCCCCGCCTCCATGCTTTTTGGCGCTACGTTCCTCATCATAGTTGACAACGTCTCACGCACCGCCACAACAGCTGAAATCCCAATAGGAATCCTCACGGCCTTCATTGGCGCGCCTTTCTTCCTTTACCTCATTCTCAAGGAGAACCGCCATGAAGCTTGAAGTCCAAAACGTCTCCTACACATACGAACACGACCGCAAGCCAATGGGACTACACAACCCACACGACAGCAAGCCAATGGGACTACACAACCCACACGACTTCCAAACCCGCATATACAAGACCGATACCCTTGTGCTCAAAGATGTGTCATTCACCATCTCGTCAGGTGAAATGGTGGCCTTTCTTGGAAAGAACGGGGCAGGAAAGACGACGTTGCTAAGAATCATACCATCGTTCCTTACCCCGCTTAGTGGAGACATCCTTGTAGACGAAGTGTCCGTGCGAAGCATGTCGCTGCACGACAAAGCAAAAGCCATTGCCTACATACCACAGTTCTCCCAGACGGCCTTCGCATATACCGTGAAGGAATCCGTACTCATGGGAAGGTCTCCATGTATATCAATGTTCAGCAGACCCTCCAAGCAGGACGAAAAACGTGCATTCGAGATATTGGACGAACTTGGAATCCTAGACTTGGCAGGCAGACCTACAAACGAAATATCCGGGGGCGAACGGCAACTTGTACTCATAGCCCGCGCCCTCATGCAGGATGCGAAGCTTCTCATACTTGATGAGCCGACATCGTTTCTTGACTACTCCAACCAGTTGCTTGTCCTTGAAAAGACCATGGAACTGACAAGGAAAGGCTATGCGTGCCTCTACTCCACCCACAATCCTGATCTGGCACTTGCATATTCCACTCGTGTGCTTGCAATGGACAAAGGCCGCATTGCGTTTTCCGTGAAGCCGGCGGAACTTGAAGGCAGTGATGCATTGTCCTCCATATACAAGAGGCCGCTGATGGTCGAAAGAACCCATACAGGGAGGCTGATATGTGTACCCCAGTAAGCCCATGGGAACCAGACGTTCCAGTACGCCCTTGGTGGACAACTCAGAAGATAGACTGGTACGTGAGAGCCTCCATGTGTAGCGATTTCCACAAAAGGCTTGCCCGTGAGATTGCAGGCATGATACCTCAAGAAAAATCCGTTATGGAAGTAGGATGCGGACTTGGTTACATTACAGCCCAGCTGGCCAAAATGGGCTACGATGTATGTGGAATAGACAACGACGAAAAGGCCATAAAGAGAGCGCATGAGCTCCATGAAGGACTTCCAAGACGACCAGGCTCAAAGGGGCTTTTTGCACTAGAAGACTACAGGACAAGCCACCGCATGGCAAACGTCGTACTTGCAGTCTTCTGCGGCCGTATAGACGAAGAAGGCCTTGGAGCTTTCGAGAGACTTGCAAACGAAAGGGTCATATACATAGTCTCGCAGCACAAATCCAACAGTCTACGACATGACAGAACTGCTGGAATATGCGCATACCTTAAGGAAAACGGCTATCGTTTCACACTCAAGGAGCTTACGATGCACTTCGACCAGCCGTTCGAATCACTGGAGGAGGCTGCAAGGTTTTTGGAACTCCAGCATGGCGACGGGAATCTTCCAGTGAAGAGGAGCAAAGGGCCTTACAAGGACCAATATCCCTATGTATTCGAAAACGAAAAGAAGATGTCCATATTCGTCATCGACATCTGATATAGAGAAATCTGATACAGAGAAATCTGATATAGAGAAATCTGATATAGAGACATCTGATACAGAGATTTGTAACTGAATCTCGAGGAGGAAAAATGAAAAAACTACTGGCTTTTGCAGCGATTCTTCTCGTTGCATTCTCAGTTATGGCACAACCCGTCCAGGAAAAAGCACAGGAAAAAGCACAGAAAAAAGTACAGGAAAAAGCGCAGCAGACCGCACAGACACCAACGACACAGGTGTTCGTAGACTCTCTTGGAAGGGAAGTAGAACTTCCCGTAGACATCCAGAAAGTCGCACCATCTGGAACAATGGCACAGGTCATCGTCTATCAGATAGCTCCCGAAAAGCTCTGCGGACTTGCCTCCAGCCTTACAGGAATGACAAAGGAGATATACCTTGATGCCATGGCAGACCTCCCCGTATTCGGAACCCTCTACGGCAAGAAAGCCAACCTCAACAAGGAGACTGTCATCATGGCAGCCCCCGATGTATTCATAGATGTAGGCGATATAAAGAAAGGCTCGGCAGAGGCTATGGCAGCGGACTTGGACAAAATACAGAAAGATATCGGAGTTCCCGTCATATTCCTCGAAGCCAACCTCGACAACTACAATGAAGTCTTCACCACACTTGGAAATCTCCTTGGATATACAGAAAGGGGCCAGCAACTTGGCAAGTACGCAGAGGAGGCCCTCCAGTATGCAACGACCAACCCTGTCGAAGGCAAGACCGTCTACATTGCAGTGTCTTCAGACGGACTTAGCACCTACACGGCAGGCTCAAGCCACAGCCAGGCAGTTGAAAAGGCAGGAGGCAAGAACGTCATCACATCAGACCTTACCCAAAGCAACGGCATGGTATCCCTTGAAACTCTCTACACCATAAACCCTGAATACATCCTGTGCATGGAACCAAGCGCATACGACACAATCATGAACTCTGCAGAATGGCAGTCAATCGATGCAGTGAAGAACGGCAACGTCTACAAAGTTCCAAACATTCCGCACGGCTTCGTCACAGGACCACCATGCACGAACCGCATCTTGGGCCTCTTCTGGCTCACAAACGTCCTCTATCCAGAGCGTGGTGTAGACATCGTATCCAAGACGATCGAGTTCTACTCGCTCTTCTACCACTACGAACTCACACAGGACCAAGCCAAAGCAATCCTCTACATGGATTGACATCCACTGCCACACTCAAGCCCCTAGGTCTCCACGCCGGGGGCTTTTTTCATGCCCTTCCCTCTCTTTGGACCGATGTCCTTGAGGTTGGCTTTCACATGCCGTTTCAACCATTTTGCCGTTTTTCGCACCAATGGTTGAAAACTTACAACCATTCTTGTTTTTTCGACCATTTTGGTTGAAACTTAGAACATGGAACGACTGCTCAAAGAACTAAAAGCCATATCAAGACAACTAGACAAGCTCATCTGGTATGTAAAGGATGACACAAGGCAGACCTCAAAGTCATACATAGACGGGACACTCATAGAGAAAAAAGCAAGAGGAAAAACAGCATACTACCGCAACATCGGCAAAGAAGCACCCCTGCAGTACATAAGCCCATCCAATACGGCATTACTCGCTCCACTTGCCCAGAAACGCTATGACAAACAGGTTCTGAAAACCGCAACAGAGAGGAAGCAGCTGGTCGATGGTTTCATCAAGGAACTTGAAAAGCTCAAGGATCTGGATGACCTGCCCCACATCTACAAGGACCTGCAACCAGAGCTAAAAGCCTTGGTGAAACCGCACATGGACGATGATGAGGCATTCGTACAGCATTGGATGTCCAAGAACGTTGGACACAACACAATGAAGAACAAAACCGGAAACTACACCCAAAAGGGAGAACATGTAAGGTCCAAAAGCGAAATCCTCATAGCCGACAGGCTTTATGCAAAAGGCGTTCCATACCACTACGAACCGGTCTTCGATCCAACGGAGGAACATGCACAGCTAAGTCCTGACTTCCTAATTCTGAACGTAAAGACAAGAAAGAACTATGTATGGGAGCATCTAGGACGTATGGACGACCCAGACTACTGCGCCAACAACCTTTGGAAGCTTGAGCAGTACGCCAACGCAGGCTTCATCCAAGGAGTGAACATGATAGTCACGCATGAAAGCTCCGAGTATCCGCTAAGCACCAGACTTGTCGACCAAATCATCGAAGCCAATTTCAAATGACGTAGCCTGAACTGCCGAAGCAATGCACGCAACGACCAAGAAGGTTCCTTCGAAGGAATTTGCGATGGGATACTAGAAGCAAAACATAGGACAGTGCTATGATGCACGGCCTATGTTGCAGCGACAACGTAGACCATGCAAAGACCAAGAAGGGTTGCAAGGCAACGGACTAAAAAGGTATCATCCAACCAGCAACAACGCACAAAAGAGAGGTTTCCAATGGGTATTTTCGTTCTTTCTGTAGGTGGTTCGATAATTGCACCGGACAAGGTCAACAGCACGTTTTTGGCACAGTTCCTTGGAGGGATGAAGAAATACCTTGAAGAGAACCCCGAGAGCAAGCTCATATTCGTTTGCGGAGGAGGAGCCCCTGCAAGGGTGTATCAACAGGCATACAGGGATGTCGTGGGAGACGAAACCAAAGACTCTAACATACAGGACTGGCTTGGAATAAGGGCTACGCACTTAAACGGAGAACTGGTGAAGGCAATATTTGGAGACTTTTGCAGGGATGCACTGGTGATGGATCCAACGGCAAGCAGCATAAAGTTCGAAGGCAGGGTACTTGTAGCTGGCGGATGGAAGCCCGGCTTCTCCACTGACACGGACGCAGTCTACCTTGCCCGCCGCTTTGGAGCCAGGACAGTGATAAACCTCTCCAACGTTGCAAAAGTCTATACGGACGACCCAAGAAAGAACCCGGAGGCTGTACCTATCGACAGCATTTCGTGGGAGGATTTCAGAGAAATGGTTGGTGACCAATGGATTCCGGGCAAGAACGTTCCGTTCGATCCAATTGCATCAAAGCTGGCACAGGAAGCCCAGATAAAAGTGGTTTGTGCGGACGGGCGCAACATAGAGAACACGATTGCAATCCTCAATGGAATGCCGTTCGAAGGCACAACGATAGGCTGAACGACACAGCGCTGAAACAGCCAAGTCCCAAGACGTCACTTAGCAAAACCGGTAGTCAGCCAAGAGCTGCTCCAGTTACGCTTTACTCTTCAATTCAAGGAACGAAGGCAGGGGTTCTGCAAAACTGTCCGGAAAGGGTTGGTCCTTGGTGAAATCGGGAATCCACAGTATTTCGTTGTCGGATTGCTCCTGTATGAAACCATCTATTTCATAGCGGTCAAGCGCATCCAGCAATGAGTCGTATTCGCTCTTTGCAAGTTTTGGAAATCCAGGGTCTTCAAGAGGTGGAACGAACTGCACCATGAGGGACAAGAGAAAGTTGTCCTTAAGGTTATCGGCATACCAGGAAAGAAATCGCATGGTGGCATCAAGAGTTCCGGGAAAGACGAGATGCCTCACGAGAACGCCCTCAAGACCGTTTTCCATATAGGTGTGAGGGTGACGTCTTTTCAGGAAGCGCACCAAAGGGACGATGGCATCGCAATAGCGTGCAAGGCCGCAGAAACGCGAAGCGACATCCTTGTCAATTGTTTTCACATCAAGAAGATATAAATCAATAAGGTCGTCAATCAGTCGCATTGCCTCGACCTTTTCGTACCCCGATGAATTCCAAACAACCGGAAGTGAAAGGCCCCTAGCTTTGGCATCCTTCAAAGCAACTGCGATAGATGGAATATAATGCGTTCCCGTGACAAGGTTCATTGACGCAGCACCAAACGACTGGAGGTCAAGCATCAAATCCGCAAGCATCTTATCCGAGACGGCAATGCCATCATACGAAGCCGTCCTACTACAGGAACCTTCGCCTTTGCCAAAATGCAAACCATCCAGCGCACCGCTTATCTGATAGTTCTGACAGTACTGACAGTGGAGGGGACAACCGCAGAAGAACACCATTCCAGAACCGCGCTCGCCTGTGATTGGAGGCTCCTCCCCTCTATGGAGACCAACCCAGGCAATGCGCACTTGGCTTGTCTGTCCACAGCGGCCACGCTGACCTGAAGCACGATCCACCCCGCACTCGTTTGGACACAACCGGCAATCCGAATATTGGTTATAACGCTTCATTTGCATATTCATACCTTGACCTTCAGCACCAAATATATCATGTTTAGTCGCATGAGCATACGGGACTTGTTCAATACGATACGCACAAAGCTGCACACAAAACGAAACACCCCAAAGGACACGACAACGCAGGACTTCAAGGCCGATGTCACTGAATCCATCTCACCGCAGGAGCAACAGGCGTTGCAGAAGCCAGAGGAGCGCTTCATCCTATGCATTGACGGAGGAGGCATGAGGGGAGTCATTCCAATGGTGCTGCTCCAAAAGCTAGAGGATGAAATACGATGCTGCGGCGGCGAAGACAGCCTTGACTCCTACTTCGACTACATTGCAGGAACCTCAACCGGAGGACTAATATCGCTTGCTCTCACATGTCCTACCGAGTTCGGATATAAAATATGCAAGAACGCACCGCAAGTACTCCTAGACGATATTCTTGATCAGTATATGTCAATGGGAAAGACCATATTCCCAACATCCACGTTCACAGGACTCAGGAAGATCGCATCCACCAAGTACCCGGAATCAGGCATAGAGTCCATGCTTGATGAGTGGTTCGAAGATTCAAAGCTTGGAGAAGCCACAGTTCCAACCCTGATAATGAGCTATGACCTTTTCTCAGGGGCACCTGTAATGATAAAAAGCTATGAAGACAGGTCGTTTCTGGTAAGGGATGCAGGACGTGCAACAAGCGCCGCCCCCACATACTTCCCTCCTTTGATACGAAACGGCGAGATCCTCGTAGACGGCGGAGTTGTTGCAAACAACCCCTCCATATATGCATACATAGAAGCCAAGAAACTCTATCCAAACTGCAGCAAGTTCCATCTATTGTCGCTCAGCACGGGAGGAAAAATCCACACGATGTCACTTGAGGACACATACGGTCTGTTGAGCTGGGTGGATCAAGTGAACCCAATGTTCTCCACGGCGCAAAAGAGAACCACGGACTATGTCCTGCAAAACATGCAGGATGTAGACTACATACGCATAGACGACCCATTGGAACTTGGGATAAAGATGGATGACACAAATCCTGACTCCGTGAAGGCGATGGTGGAGTTCGCCAACACCGTGGCGGACAAACATGCAGACGAGATTCTCAAAGTTGCCTCTATGCTGCTCAACAACAAGAACCAACGATAAAGAAGGAATACGACAATGCATCCAAAACAGGAAGAACTTGAGAACAACCTCTCGCTGCTTTGCCAGAACCTTGACAACTACCTTGAGGATGAATATGGCTCAAGATACAGGATACATCCAAACAGACTCAAAAGAGGCTTGGGATCGAACCCTCGCTTCGACGGACTCTTCTCCACAGCCATGGCCTTCACTTTGGGTTATGGTTCAAACTCAGGTCGCGGATACGTTGTGGAAGTGGATATAAGAACGTTGGATAGAGTACCGCCAGAAGAGAGACAGGAGATAAACGATGCGGCGTTCTCGTATCTCCAAAACAACCTCAAGATAATGTTCCCCAACAGAGACCTCTCCATTGTCAAAGATGGCAAGCTCATGAAAATAGTGGGCGACTTCTCCCTAGGCGAAGCCTACTGAGCCATGCTCGAACCAACGAAGTCAGTACAAAGAAACACGAATCCATTTCATTTCTCACGGTTGTGGATTGATTTCCCTCAACTCTGCATTTACTACATATCTCTCAAAATAGGGATGATTTCATCGATTGTGTATAAACATTCTCGGATAGTCCGTCTTCATAGGGTAAAGGATGTGAAAATCGCCAGGTCTGTATTCCCGGAAGCGACTGGCCATTCGTTGCAAGAAGATACCGTGCCAGAGAAATTGTCTTTTGAGCTGTTCCCTTGTCGGTGTTCCCAGAGACAACATCATCGATACCGGAAGCAACTCCGATATAGTCGATGATATCCATCATTCCCACCTTAGTACGAGAGGCTTCTGATACTGTAGATACAGTGTTTGAGTTTGAGACTTTTCCCCCATTTCGCCTCTTTGGCCGGGTAGGTACGGGCATATCTGTTCCTTTTGGAATTTTTGAAAGGATCTTACTAGAAAGTACTTTGTTATATTTCTTTTCAGGATCATAAAGGGTTTTACGCTCTATAACATATATATCCCCGTTTTTTTGAGGTTGATGAACAATTCGTGTCTTTATTTCACTAGATGCTATTGCTGGCATGGCTACCCTCCTGTTTGAGTATCAATTATTGAGCTAGAAAAGGTTTTGAGTACAGATTAGACAAAAAAGGATAACAAAAGCATCAGAAAGATTCCAAAAACAAATCCTCCAAT
>OQVT01000403.1_pt1 | contig 23545 bp, 22 predicted proteins | sample 1691561 | NCBI WGS metagenome assembly OQVT01 (sample SAMN03418260, study PRJEB22391) | human gut metagenome | biome: human-gut; feature: organic feature; material: feces | host: Homo sapiens | place: Tanzania | collected 2013-01 | reverse complement strand
CCACGCTACACTTATACATACACCGCCACAGCGATGTACCCTTTGAACTGGTGTTTCTTGTCATGGATCCCGGCTACAACGCCATCAACCGCCAGCGCATCGAGAGCAACGCGGCGCTGCTGCACATCCCCATCACGGTGTTTGAAACCAACATCTTTGATGTGGCGAACAACAGCGAGAAATCTCCCTGCTACCTCTGCGCCCGGATGCGCCGGGGTCACCTTTACAGCAAGGCCAAGGCGCTGGGCTGCAACAAGATCGCGCTGGGGCATCACTTCAACGACGTGATTGAAACGACCGTTATGGGTATGTTCTACGGCTCGCAGCTGCAAGCCATGCTGCCAAAGCTCCACAGCGACAATTTCGACGGCATGGAGCTTATCCGCCCGATGTACTGCATCCACGAGGAGGACATCATCGCCTGGCGGCGGTACAACCAGCTGGAATTTATCCAGTGCGCCTGCCGCTTCACGGAAAACTGCACCATCTGCGATAACGGCGGAGGCGGCTCGAAGCGGCAGGAAATCAAGACCCTGCTGCGAAGATTGAAGCGGGATAACCCCAACATCGAAAAATCCATCTTCAACAGCATCCATGCCGTGGCGCTGGACACCTTCCCCGGGTATAAAACGCAGGGAGAAGTGCATTCCTTTTTGGACAATTACAACGCATGATCTGTGACCCTGCTGTGAATTGCGCTTTCTGTTCCCCTCCCCCGACTTTTTGCGGAAAAAGACCGCCAAGGCGCGGCAAGGGTCCTGCATTTCCCGCTGCAGCCGCGAAAAAGCCCTTGACCTTTTTGCCGGTGTGCGGTATACTTTTTATACAGTTAGTCAAGCATAACTGCTTGGGCGCTTTATACTTCCAAAGCCCTTTTTCGGAACCGCTGCGAAGCGGTCTTTTATAAAACCGTGGGTTAGTTTTGCCTAACTTACGGTTTTGCCCTGCGCAAAAAATAAAAACGGAAGGAGCGTATCACAATGAAAATTTACCCGTTTGGCGCAGAGGATGCCCCGGTGCTGTTGCTGCTGCCGGGCACCTGCTGCCATTGGAAAAGCAATTTCGGTGCGGTGATCCCGCTTCTGGCTGACAGCTTCCGGGTGCTGTGCGTCAGCTACGATGGCTTTGATGAGACTGAACAGACCGAATTTCCCACCATGCTGGAGGAGACCGAAAAGATCGAGGCCTACCTCAAGACCCACTGCGGCGGTCACATCCGGGCAGCCTACGGCTGTTCTCTGGGCGGCTCGTTTGTTGGGCTGCTGGCGGCACGGCAGAACATCCATATGGACTACGGCATTCTGGGCAGCTCTGATCTGGATCAGGCCTCGCCGTTGGCGGCAAAATTGCAGACCGATTTTCTGCTGCCGCCGATCTACCCCGTGGTGAGGGACGGAAAGATTAAGGCAAAATTCCTCCAAAAGCGTCTGGATAAGCGTGCCAAAGAGCCGGGGGATTACGTCAAGACTTTTCTGAAAATGTTCGGCGACGCCCGCCCCTATGTGACCATGCAGAGCTGCAAAAACCAGTTCTACTCCGATCTTATCACCCCACTGCCGGATAAGATCGATGTGCCCGGCACCGAGATTCACATCTTCTACGCCCTGAAGATGGGCGCAAAATACCGTGCGCGGTATCAGCAGCATTTTGCGCATCCGGTTCTTCATGAGCAGGATTTGCAGCATGAGGAGCTGCTCGCCTGCCACCCGAAGCAGTGGGCGCACCTTGTGAAAAGCATTGCCTTGTGAACGGGAACGCGTATCCGGAGCAAGCAGGATTTTGTAAGATTCAGAGCCGCAAAAATAAAAAAGGATTCACTGTGCATCACAGCACAGAAATGAGGTGCGATCATGTCGAAAAAAGCAACGGAATTTCAAAGAAAAGCAATGAGCCGGATGTACCGGGGCAAGGAGATCTTCAAGCCTTTGAACACCGGCTGGATCGATGAAAATGTCGCCTGTGTGCGGGAGTGGGTGGCAAATATCTTCTTCTAGGTTTTCTGTGATTCTGCCAGCATACGGGCAAGTTCTGTGCCGGATTCCTGCATTCCGCGGCGCATCCACTCCTGTATCCAGCCGTAAATCATATAGCCGATGGCGGAGTTCAGATACGCCAACGCATTCGGGGTTTCCGGGGCGCGGTCAAAATAACCCAGGATCGTTTCCAGCACAATATCAGAAAGCCCCGCATGATACAGGGCAAGGTAGAACGCGGCGTGTTCCTTGTAAAAATCCAACAGACTGATCAGCCATTCGTTGCCCTGCTGCGGTGTGCCGTCCGGATGCGCCTGCTCAAATTGTGCCTTCCACGCATCGGTCAGGCGAACCGATTCCTGCTGCAGAACATCCTCCTTGCTTTTATAGTTGCGGTAAAAGGATGCCCGCCCGACTCCGGCAGCGTCTGCCAAGGTCTGGATACTGATGGAAGCAAAGTCCTGCGTGCGCATCAATTCCAACAGCGCAGCCAGAATATGCTGCCGGACATAGGTGTTCTTTTCCTGATTGTTCATGCGCCGATACATCTCCTTGTACTTTGTCTCATTTTGGCTGAGACACTTGACTCAGCACTATTTCGATGATACACTTGTCCCATCAAAATGTCAAGGGGGAATTTATCCTATGAGTTCTTTGCAAAAACACATTGTATGGTTGCTTTTGTTTGTAATACTTGGTGCTGCTTCGGGGCGGCTGGCTGTCCGCGCTTTCCTCAATCTGCTGCTGGGCGGCACACTGTTTGGGGGGAATATTCTGTGAAACTGCTGAAATGGGGCTTGCTCTATACGGCTGCCTTCCTTGCCGCCTTTGTCGGCTCCGCTTTGCTCAAAATGAACAGCGCCCCGACCCACGGCAAGTACAAGGCGCATTGGGATGATACCGTTGGCACGGTGTACACCGATCTGTCCTATGGAACCGGTGCCGCCAACAAATTTGATTTGTATGTCCCGGCAGACCATTCGCAGGAAAGCTACGGGCTTGTTGTTTATCTCCACGCGGGCGGCTTTACTGCCGGAGATAAAGCCGACGATGCCGAAATGCTGCAATGGCTGTGCAGCAAGGGGTATGTGGCAGCGGGAATCAATTACACCTTGTTTACCGAGGAAACCCCCAACGCCAGCGTATACAGCCAGTCGGAGGAAATCAAAGCTGCCATACCTTATGTAGTGGCAGCAGCCACGCAATATCCTTTGGGCGAATGGTCTGCCGGGACATACAAATCAAATAGCCGAAAGGCTGGGGTATAAACTTGACCGGATGGCAATTTCCGGCGGCAGCGCGGGCGGCTGTCTTGCGCTGATTTATGCCTATCGGGATGCCGATACCTCGCCGGTTCCGGTCAGAATGGTATTTGAAGCAGTCGGTCCCGCCAGCTTTCATGTGGAGGATTGGGGCATCTTCGGTCTTGACCAAAGCGCGGAGGCTGCCGCAGGGTTGTTCAGCGTAATGTCCGGGCAGACAATTTCCCCAAAGGATATTGCGTCCGGTGCTTATCTGGAGGCTGTTAAACCCATTTCCGCCGACCGCTGGGTCACAAAGGATACTGTGCCTTCCGTCCTCTGCTATGGCGCGCACGATAAGATGCAGCCGTTTGCCTCCTCCAAACCGCTGGTTGCCGCGCTGGAAGAAAACGGGGTGGATTACCGATATTTTGTAGCGGAGCACTCGGGGCACGGGCTGCAAAACGATAACAAGGTCTATACGGCGTATCTGGATGCCGTAGCGGAATATCTGGATAAGTACATGAAGGAGTAATTCCGAATGAGTGGCTAAGATTTTTGACCACCATTTGACCACTACTGTGCAGGGGTGCTGCGAAACACCGAAAAGCCTGTTGTGATAACCGACAATGGGCTTTTTCTTGTTTTGGGAGCCGCTGTGCAGGACCAACAAATTTTACGTTTCATCGTCAGTCTATACCGTCCTGTCGCAGTTCTCCGACGCCATATGCCGGGGCTTGGCGAAGCCTCCCGGGTGCACCGTATGAACAGTATCTGTAACCGTGCGGAAGGAATCGTTCTGCACGGATTGGCATATGATCTGTAAATCTGATACAAAAGCCCCACACTTCTGACAATAAAATCGGAAGCGTGGGGTTTCTTGATTTATTTTGTTTGTTTACTGTTTTCTTCGATATCTGCCACAAGACGGTCGAAATCACTTTGATATGTTCTGTCCTGCAAAACACGGAATTTTTCAAATTCGCTTTCTGCAAACGCTTTTGCGATGGCAGCGGTCACTTTGCCTTTGTCATGTAAAATATCTTCTTCGTTGAACTGGAGGAACGCATCCAAACGATTCACCCAATCCTGCATATACATGATATTTCCCCGCCGTGCCTGTCTTTCGGCATAGTCCAGATACATTGTCACGATCTCATTCAGATTTATCATTTCTTCTTTGTTCAAGTAGTTTTTGGCGATTGAAACATCCGACTTGCGAATACGTCCCTGCGGCGCATTTTTCCAAGTTATCAAGCCCATGTTTGGTTTTGTGCTATCGGCTCGTCCATAAACAATCTCAGCCGCCGTATGATGAGTGACAGCGTAATGAAGCTTATTCTGTACTGTAGCAAAAAACTCTTTTGTAACAGGACTGTTCACATCATAGTCAGCACTGCACTGGGAGTAAATGTCCGTGATTTTTTGATAAAAACGGCGTTCGCTGGAGCGAATATCACGAATACGCTCCAACTGTTCCTCAAAATAGTCCTTGCCAAAGAGGTTTTCCGGTTCCCGCAGTCGCGCATCGTCCATCACATAGCCTTTAATAATAAATTCTTTTAATACGCGATTCGCCCAAATGCGGAACATCGTAGCCTTTTTAGAATTAACACGGTATCCGACAGCAATAATGGCGTCCAGATTGTAATAGCTTGTATTGTACCGCTTGCCGTCTGCCGCAGTTGTTTCTATTTTGGAAACAACTGCTTCTTCCTGCAATTCGCCGGATGCAAAAATATTTTTCAAATGTTTTGAAATAGCCGCCTTTTGCACCTCAAATAATTCTGCCATCTTTGCCTGCGTCAGCCACAAGTTTTCCTGATATAAAAGGATTTCAACCCGAACTTCACCATTATCGGTTTTATAAAACAGGATTTCCCTTGTTTCATAAGGGGTTAGCCCATATTCTTCGTTCATATCCAATCCCTTCCTATTTTTCACTTTTGTTTCTTGCTCTACTTTTATAAACATTATGCTTGTTCTTACACTGAGGGCTGCAAAATACAGCGCTTGGTCTGCTTGCAATAAAGGCTTTCCATCGTAATCTTCGTAAAAAATAACAGAAGTAAATAACAATTAGATGTTGTCTATGATTTTTCAGTTCTCATCAAAAAGCGCATTCACAAATTCGTCCGGATTGAATTTCTGAAGATCATCTATCTTCTCTCCTACACCTATGTATTTTACAGGTATATCAAGCTCCGACTGGATAGCAACGGCAATGCCGCCCTTTGCGGTTCCGTCAAGCTTTGTGAGGATAACTCCGGTAACAGATGCCACCTCAGAAAACTGTTTTGCCTGTACAATGGCATTCTGACCTGTAGTACTGTCTACAACGATAAAGGTTTCAAGGTGTGCCTCGGGATATTCCTTATCTAATATCCTGTAGATCTTATGGAGCTCATCCATAAGATTCTTTTTGTTGTGAAGTCTTCCGGCTGTATCGCATAAAAGGATATCCGCATGTCTTGATTTTGCTGCGGCAACAGCATCATAAACAACAGCACCCGGATCAGCTCCGGTCTGGGCTCCTATAATATCAACACCGGCTCTGTCAGCCCACATATCAAGCTGCTCTCCCGCTGCTGCACGGAATGTATCAGCTGCAGCAAGGATGACCTTCTTTCCCTGTGTTTTATAATTATGTGCAAGCTTTCCGATAGATGTTGTCTTTCCGACTCCGTTGACACCGATAACAAGGATTACTGATTTTTCATTCTCAAAATCATACGCATTATCCGATGTCTTCATCTGCTCCTTGATATTGTCGATAAGAAGCTGCCTGCATTCCATAGGTTCCTTGATCTTCTGCTCACGAACCTGCTCCTTAAGCTTTTCAAGTATAGCCTGTGTCGTATGAACACCTATGTCACTCATAATAAGGATCTCTTCAAGCTCCTCATAAAAATCATCGTCTATTCCCGAAAATCCACTGAATATGGCATTAAAGCCCGATGATATACTTTTTCTTGTTTTTGATAATCCCTCTTTAAGTCTGCTGAAAAAAGACATATTTCCTCCCAAATAGTCAACAGGATCAATTAAGCTGGCTTTCAATAAGGTCTACGGATACCATCGTGGAAATACCCTTCTCCTGCATGGTGATACCGTAAAGCCTGTCTGCCGATGTCATCGTTCCTCTTCTGTGTGTGATAACTATAAACTGCGTGCTTCCTGCGAGCCTGTGCAGATATTTTGCAAAATGATCTACGTTTGCATCATCAAGTGCGGCCTCTATCTCGTCCAAAAGGCAGAACGGTGATGGCTTCAAATTCTGTATCGCAAATAACAATGCTATAGCCGTAAGGGTCTTCTCCCCTCCCGAAAGCTGCATCATGTTCTGGAGCTTCTTTCCGGGCGGCTGTGCTATTATCCTGATTCCTGCCTCAAGGACATCCTGATCCTCTACAAGCTCGAGCGTGCCCATTCCGCCGCCGAAAAGCTGTTTAAATACCTTGTTGAACTCTTTTTGTATATTTACAAATTCCTCGGTAAACTGCTTATGCATGCCCTTGTCAAGCTCAGCGATGATGGACTTGAGATTCTCGGCAGCCTTAACGATGTCATCATACTGTGTACTCAGGAAATCATGTCTTTCCTTGACCTCCTTGTACTCCTCGATGGCATTGACATTGACATTGCCAAGCTCCTTTATCTCTTTCTTTAACTCTGCGATCTCTTTTTTAAGAGTATCAAAATCAAGCTCCTTATAGTCTTTAGGCTCAATGTCCGCAGGTGTAAGCTCGTATTCATCCCAGAGATAAGCGATGTTCTTCTCCCTGTAATTTTCGTTTCTTTCAACAAGAGAATCAAGTCTGTAGATTTCCTTATTCAAAAGGTTCTTCTTTTCCGAAAGCTCCTCACGCCTTGTAAACAGTGCCTTATGCGTCTTATTGAAATCCTCTTTTTCCTTTATTTTAGCGAAAAGAGATTCATTTAATGCATTAAACTCATTTTGTGCCTCAACAGATATCTTTCTTTCTTCCTCGATAAGCTCGTTTTTACCCTCTGAGCCTTCTTCATCATCCCTGATGCGTTTTTCAAGCTCACAGACCTCATCATCCAGCTTTTCGATCTCGCTTTTTGCTGCAGCGATATTTTGTCTGTTAAATCCGACCTTCTGGATGATCGAATTATACTTTAATTTAACATTTTCAAGCTTATCCGCAGCTTCTTTTTCTTTTTCGGCAAATTCATCAAGCTTATCGGAATCTGCTTTTATAAGGCGGTTTATATTTTCCTCTTCCGCGGTAGAGTCATTCATCTCCTCGTTTACTGTTCTGATGAAATTCTCAATATCACTCTTCTGCTGTTTAAGTTCCCTACTCTCGCCGTCAAGTGCCGCATTTTCTTTTAATATCTCATCTGTTTTTTCTATTGCGGCTCTGAGATTTACCTCGGCCGTATTTTTATCAAGGTAAAGCTGCTGAAGCTCGTCACCTGCCCTGCTCTGCTTAAGCCTCAGGGCATTTCTCTCTTCTTTAAGAGCTGCTATGGTATTTTCTTTATCCTCAAGCTCCTTCTTGGATTTCTTTACCTGCTCCTTAAGCTCCTCGATCTGGCGTGATCTTCCAAGAAGATTATTGTTATTCTTGTAACTTCCGCCTGTCATCGCTCCGCCGGGTGCCATAAGCTCACCTTCAAGAGTAACCATCCTGTACTGGTGCTTATAAATACGCCCGATAGCGATCGCATGGTCTATCGTGTCTATAACATAGGTCTTTCCGAGCAATCTGTTGACAATACCCGAAAAACGTTCATCATACTCGACGAGCTCGCTTGCAAGTCCGAGTACTCCGTCTTCCTTTAATATCTTATTCGTATTTTTAGGATCTCTTACCGAGGACAGCGGTAAAAACGTTGCTCTTCCGTAATGTCCTCTTTTCAGGAATTCTATAAGATATTTTGCGGTCGCCTCGTTATCCGTAACTATGTTCTGAAGGCTGCCTCCGAGAGCTGTCTCTATAGCGGTTTCATACTTCTTTTCTGTCGAGATTATCTCTGCAACTACACCGAGTATACCGCTGTTCCTGCTGCGCTGCTCCATGACCTTTCTGACGCTTACGCCATAGCCCTCATACCTTTCCGCAAGGTTAGACAGGGATTCCAGAAGCGAAAGCTGCTTATGATAGTTTGCATAGGAAACATCCATGGCCGCATCGGTATCAGTAAGCTTCTGTTTTATGTCAAGAAGCCCCTGCTTTCCGGCTTCTATCTCACCTTCAAGTCTTTCAATATCTGTGCAGACCTTATTATATGCCTCCCTGTTTGCATCCTCATTTTCCTTGAGCCGCTTTTTCTCCTCTGACAGCTTGAGCATACGCGCCGTTAATGAGGCATTTCTAACCTCTATCTGCTCGTTTAAGGTTATATATCTCTGGCTTTTTTCTTTTATAGAGCTTCGTGAATTAAGGATCTCGATAAGACGGCTCTTGTTATTCTCGGCCTTAACATTTTCGGCGTTCAAAAGCTCTCTGACATTTAAAAGCTCTTTTTCGGCATTTTCAAGTTCCTCGCCTGACCTCTTTCCTGTTTCTTCAAGCTCGTCCTTCTCAGCTAAATAGCCTTTTAATATCTCACCTCTTCTATCCTTATCACTCTTTAATCCGTCGATCTGATCTCGTATCATGATGCGGTTTGATTCCGCACTTTTTATCTGTTCGATCAGGATCTGTATCCTTGCTTCGGATTGCTGCTTCTTTGATGATACAGCCGTTATGTCTTCATGCAGGCCGTTTATCGTCCTATCAAGCTTAGCAACCTTTTCGTCGGTAGATTCATACTCGGACTTTGTACCCTCATACTCCCTGTCGACATCCTCAAGCTCAGACTTTGCGATATTGCTTTTATCATAAAGCTCACTTAAGGTCTTTTCGGTTTTTTCATCATTAAAATGAAATACCGCAAGATCTCTTTCCTTGAGCTCTTCTTTTTTGTTCAGATATATCTTTGCCTTTGCGGATTGCTTTTCAAGAGGAACGACCTGCTTGGTAAGCTCCTTCAGGATATCCGTTACCCTTGTAAGGTTCTCTTCTTCTTTTTCAAGCTTTTTTAAGGTGGCCAGCTTACGCCTTTTAAATTTGACTATACCTGCCGCCTCATCAAAAAGCTCACGTCTCTCCTCCGGCTTACCGTTCAAGATCTTATCTATCTGACCCTGCCCAATCATGGAATAGCCTTCTTTTCCTATTCCCGTATCATAAAAAAGCTCCTGTATATCCTTTAATCTGCACGAGCTTCCGTTTATCATATATTCACTTTCGCCGGATCTGTATAAGCGTCTTGTAACGGTGATATTAGGATAATCCATGTTCAGCTTTCTGTCTTCGTTATCAAAGGTGATAGAGACAGAAGCAAAGCCAAGAGGCTTTCTTGACTCTGTTCCGGCAAAGATAACATCCTGCATGTTGCCGCCTCGAAGCTGCTTTGCGCTCTGTTCGCCCAAAACCCATCTGACAGCATCCGCAACATTACTCTTACCGCTTCCGTTAGGCCCTACTATCGCTGTTACACCGTTGTGGAACTCCAAAGTCATCTTTCCGGCAAATGATTTGAAGCCCTGCATCTCTATACGTTTTAAGAACATTTTCTACCTGCCGTTTTTCAACTTGATGATCGCCTGATACGAAGCCTGCTGCTCTGCATGCTTCTTGGTTCTGCCGGTTCCCTCTCCTAAGATATCCCCGTTGATAGATACCCTTGCCTTGAATACCTTCGCATGAGCCGGTCCGTTCTCGTCCACGATACAGTATTCGGGAGCCTTTTCATATATCTTCTGTGTCATCTCCTGAAGAACGCTCTTGCTGTCATAAAACAGCTTTTTATTCTCGGCATCATTTAAGACGAACTTAAGTATAAAGGCTTTGGCTGCTTCAAATCCGCCGTCTAAGAATATGGCTCCTATAAGTGCCTCGCATGCATCCGAAACTATGGAATCTCTCTCTCTTCCGCCTGTCTGCTCCTCTCCTTTTCCCATGAGCAGATGCTCCTGAAGTCCGAATCCCCTTGCATCAAACGCAAGAGCCGGTTCACAGACAAGGCTTGCACGCAGCTTCGTAAGCTCTCCCTCCGGCATATCTTTATATTCTTTATAGAGGAACTCACTTGAAACAAGCTCAAGAACGGCATCACCTAAGAACTCCAGACGTTCATTGCAGTCGTTTCTTTTAAGCTTATGCTCATTGACAAATGAACTGTGTATAACAGCATTTTTTAAAATGCTGCTGTCCTTAAAGCTGTATCCTATTGTATTTTGTAACTCTTCAAGATCTGATTTTTTCATAAATGTCTATCATTAATCCTTCTGTCGCTCAAGTACTTTTCATATCTCATTTACAAGAAAAAATTCGAAAACGGCCGGAATATGGGCAGATTTCGAATATTTTTCTTAAACAAACAGGGCTCAGTCCTTCTTTTCCTGTTTGTCATCATCTTTGCGCATTTTATTTATCCGTTCTCTGATTATAAGGTTCAGATCATTTTCATTAAATGTAATGCATTGTTTTATCGCGGTCGCAAACGCTGCCGGCTTTGAATTGCCGTGAGCTTTTACAACAAGCGCCTTAAGTCCAAGGAGCGGTGCTCCGCCATATCTGTCAACATCAAACTTCTTAAGAGTTTCCTTGAGTGACTTCTTAAGTAAAAGAGCTCCTATTTTGGTCTTTGTGTTTGCCATAAAGGTTTCTTTAATGAGCTTAAGGAAAGTCGAGGACACTCCCTCATACATCTTGAGAACGACATTTCCGGCAAAGGCATCGCATACTATTACATCAGCCTTGCCTTTTGAAACCTCATTTCCCTCGATATTCCCGATAAAATTGATATCGTCCCTCTCTTTGAGGAGCTGATAAACCTCTTTTGTAAGAGCGTTTCCTTTCTCCTCCTCGGCACCGACATTTAAAAGTGCAACCTTAGGATTCTTTACACCGATTGCCTTCTCCGAATAAGCCTGTCCCATAATGGCAAACTGTACAAGGTTCTCCGGTTTTGCATCTACGTTCGCCCCGCTGTCAACGATGAGGGTACATCCCTTTTCTGTCGGAACGACCGTGGCGATAGGTGCTCTTGAAACACCGTTTTCCCTGCGCACTATTGTCTGTCCGCCGACAAGTACAGAGCCCGTATTGCCTGCCGTAACAAGAGCGTCAGCTTCGCCTTCCCTTACCTTCTTCATTGCAACGACAAGAGAAGAATTCTTCTTTTCCTGTATGGATCTTACCGGCGGCTCTCCTGTCAGGATCACCTCCTGTGCATCTGCGATCTCTATCCTGTCCTTAGGATACTGATACTTTGTAAGCTCGGCATTGATGATCTCTTCCTTACCTACAAGAAGCACCTTAAGGTTATCTATAGACTTAACTGCCTCGACCGCTCCCTGTACAGGTGCGGCAGGAGCCAGGTCTCCACCCATCGCATCAACTGCAACCCTAATATATCTGCTCATTTATGATCCTCTCTACTGTGCTGCTTCTTCCGTTGTTGCTTCCTCTGCCTGAGGCTGCTCTGCCGGCTGTTCTACAGGTATCTCCTCAACTGCTTCAGGAGCAGGAGCCGTAGAAGAACCGTCAAACGGATTTATCTGCTCGACTATATGTCCGTTTCCGTCGGTATGGTAGCCCTCCGGTGTTTCACCGTTCTTTATAAGTCTGCCTTCTTCATCATAATAGTAAAAATTATAATCTCCGGCATCAAACCATCCGTGATATCTGTAACCGTTTTCATCAAACCTGTATTCGTAGTCTCCGATGACCATTATAACATTTGCGGGATACGAACCGTCAGCAGCAAGGTATCTCGTTCCTCCGAATTCGTCCGTAGACCATTCGCCGCTCTGGAGCACATCAACCTGACACACATTGCTCGTTACCATGTTGTAGCTGTTACCGTGGTTATTGGAAGCCACAACAAAATAGAACTTTGTGCCTGTCTCTGTCGAATCGGGAATATATGTAGCCCCTGTAGCGCCCTCGATAATACTTCCGCCGCTGTTAGAATTGATATTATTTGAATACCATTGATATGAGACTTCTCCTCCGTCAGGCGAAACAGCCGTTCCGTCAATGGAATATCCCGTTCCCTGGGAAACGATAACACTTCCCGTAAGAGCATTGTTAAACTGAGGCTGGGCAAGATTTTTATCTATCTGCTTCACCTCTACAGATGACATATCCGTTTCACCGCCGGTTGAAGATGTACTTACATCGCCTGTGATATTATCTATGACACTGCAAGCCGAAAATGACATTGCTAATGCCGCAGATATTGCCGCACAGCAGAAAATTTTTAATTTTTTCATATAAATACCTCTTTAGAATTATTTGTCGCTCCCAAGAACGCTTCTGTTCTTATACAGATAATCGACAAGCGATATAACTGTAAGTATAAGAGCGAGATATATGAGTATCTGTTCAAGGACCCAGAACCAGAAGAAATGAAGATCCCATACTAGACAGACTATCATAAGCATCTGACAGACTGTCTTTACTTTTCCCCACATACTTGCCGCGATCACTATCCCGTTATCTGCGGCAACAAGACGAAATCCGGAAATAATGAATTCCCTTGAAATGATAACTATAACTATCCATGCCGGAAGCTGATTGGTCTCGATAAGGCAGATCATAGCCGCACATACAAGCAGCTTATCCGCAAGAGGATCCATAAACTTTCCGAAATCGGTTACCAGATCGTATTTCCTTGCTATATATCCGTCTGCCGTATCCGTAAGGCTTGCGGCGATAAATACAATAAGCGCCAAAATACGTCCGAAAGGTATCGGCAGCAGCATAAATATAACAAATACCGGTACCAGTATCATTCTTAATATCGTCAGTTTATTCGGCAAATTCATACATTTCTCCTATCAGATCATACTCCGAAGACTCAGTTATATTGCAGTTTACAAAAACTCCCGAATCAAGAGTCCTGTATGCATTGAAAAATACATAACCGTCTATATTCGGTGCATCGGCATAGCTGCGTCCGACATAAATATCTTCCTCCGGAATATAGCCTTCAACAAAAACCTCTCTGCTTTTTCCTATCTGTTCTGAATTCCTGTCCGCAGATATTTCCTGCTGAATAAGCATTATCTCTTCTTTTCGTTGTTCCTTGATGTCCTCTTCTATCTGATCAGGCATCGAAGCAGCCGGTGTGCCGTCCTGTCTCGAATAAGTAAATACTCCGAGCCTGTCAAATCTCATTTCCGAAACAAACCGCTTCAGCTCCTCATGCTGTTCCTCTGTCTCTCCCGGGAAGCCTGTTATAAGAGTTGTTCGAAGCACGATGTCCGGTATCTCTTTTCTGAGCGTTGATATTATATCGATAATATCCGACTTGTCGGTTTTTCTGCCCATTCTCTTTAAGATGTCATCGCTGCAATGCTGTATAGGCATATCAAGGTAATTGCATATCTTTTTGTTGTTTTTTATCGTGTCGATAAGCTCCGGATATATCTCCTCCGGATAGGTATAGAGCAGCCTTATCCAATGGAGCTCCTCTATCTCACAAAGCTTCTCGAGCAAAATGTGCAGACTCTTTTTGCCGTAGATATCCACTCCGTAAAGAGTCGTCTCCTGTGCGACTATGTTGAGCTCTGCAACACCGTTTTCGACAAGTGTACGAGCCTCGTCCAAAAGCTGATCCATAGGCACACTTCTGTATCTTCCGCGAAGACTCGGGATAACACAATATGTGCAATGCTTGTCACAGCCCTCTGCGATCTTGAGATACTCAAAATGACCTCCGGTTGTCATTATCCTTTTTCCGTTGTTCTTCGGAAGTCCGGTAAGTTCATTTTTGACAACGACCCTCTCGCCCTCGAGAACTCTTTCTATTATCTGCGGAAGCATATCATAGCTGTTTGTGCCGATAACGGCATCGACCTCAGGAAGTTCATCAAGGATATCATCTCCGTACTGCTGCGCAAGACATCCTGCGATGATAAGTGCCTTAAGATTGCCGTCCTCCTTGTGCCTAGCCATACTAAGGATGTTGCTTACGCTTTCATCCTGTGCATCGTGTATGAACGAGCAGGTATTGATAACTATAACATCCGCTTTCGCATCATCATCTGTTATTTCATATCCCGAGCCTGCAAGACTGCCTATCATATATTCTGTATCGACAAGGTTCTTATCGCAGCCGAGTGAAATAAATAAAATCTTTCTCATCAGGCCTGTTCCGTTTCGGTTTCTTCTGTTTCTGCCTTTTCTTCTGTATCTTCATCGGAAATAATATTTACTACGCCCTCATAAAACTCCTCAACCGCAGTTGAAAGGCTCTTTCCGCTCGGAGCAAGCTTAACCTTAGGCTCTGCACCGTCTATGAGCTGGCGCGCTCTTTTGCTTGTTGCAAGCACGATAGAATAACGGCTTGTGATAAGCGGTGTATCATCTGTATCATGTTTGCTGTTTATCTTGTCCATTAATTCAAAGTAAGACGGATGTATCATTATTTTCCTCCATTTATCTCTTCGGATAATCTATTGATAAAATCTTTTTTGTTTTTAACCCTTGTACGCTCTGCTTCCACGATAGAATTGATAAGATCAACGCTCTTATCTATTTCCTCGTTTATAACCAGATAATCATACTTTTCAACCGACTTGATCTCTCTCTTTACCTGAGACATCCTGTCGGCTATAGTTTCCTTGCTTTCCGTTCCTCTTACATTCAGACGATGCTCTATCTCCCCAAGGGACGGTGCCGCAACAAATATCATCACAGTGTCAGGATTTGCTTCTTTAACCTTCAAAGCACCCTGAACCTCTATTTCAAGAATAACATTTTTGCCGTTTTTACGCATCTCCTCGACATAGTGCTTCGGAGTGCCGTAATAATGTCCGACATATCCGGCATATTCCAATAATTCGTTGTTTTCGATCATACGGTCGAATTCGTCCTCTGATTTAAAGAAATATTCTATACCTTCACGTTCACCCGGTCTCGGATCTCTTGTGGTTGCCGATACCGAAAGTGCGTATCCCGGATATTTTTCCGTCAGTCTTTTCATTATCGTGCCCTTTCCCGCACCGGAAAAGCCTGAAACCGCTATAAGTACCCCCTCACTCATCCTGTTCCTCTGTCTCCTCCCTTTCAAATACGGTATTTTGAAAACGTTTACCAATTGTCTCGGGCTGAAGTGCCGATAAAAGAATATGGCCCTCATCCAGGATGACTACGGATTTTGTCTTTCTCCCCTGCGTCGCATCTATGATCCTGTTGTCCGTTTTTGCGCTTATGACCATTCTTTTTACCGGCGCGGCATCCGGTCTGACCACTGCAAGGACGCGATCTGTGTTGATAAGGTTTCCAAAGCCTATATTAACTATCATAAGAACTCCTGATTTATCAAATAATACAAATCATTTAATATTTTGTCAATTTTCAGAGCGTTTATTCTATGTTCTGTATCTGTTCTCTTATCTTTTCTATGGTAGTCTTAAGCGATATACCGATCTCCGATGTACGGAAATCATTCGCCTTTGAAAGGATGGTGTTTGCTTCCCTGTTCATCTCCTGTGCCATGAAGTCAAGCTTCCTTCCGGCCTCGCCGCCGTTTGAAAGGACCTGCTTCATTGTAACAACGTGATTTCTGAGCCTTACTATCTCTTCATCCGTACAGAGTCTGTCTGCAAATAAGACCATCTCGGCCGCAATGCGGTTTTCATCAATCTGATTATTTTCAAGTATCTCGGCAAGCTTTGCCCTGAGCTTTTCCTCGTATTCGGCAACTATCTGAGGATATCGTTCTTCGACCCTGTCTATGTTTTCAAGCATAAGATCGAGTTTTCCCATAAGATCCTCTCTTAAAGCCTCTCCTTCCTTTGACCTTGCCTGATCAAAGCTTTCTCCGGCTCTTTCGATAACATCCTTAAGTACCGCCCAGAGTGAATCGTCATCCTCTGTTATATCCTCCATCGTCATGACTTCAGGGAATCTGGCAAGTACTGATGCTGTTACGGTCTGATCGTTCCTTAATCCGAAGTCATCTTCCATTTCCTTAAAGTAATCAAGATATGCCTTTGCAAGCTCTTTATTGTATTTAAGACCTAAGGCTTTGTTATGTGAATCTTCATATGATATAGTAACATCGACCTTGCCTCTTATCATATGCTTTTTCAGAGTATCTCTTATATCAGCCTCAAGACTGTTGAATTTTCTCGGCATCCTGATATTAAGATCCAAATATCTATGATTAACAGATTTTATCTCAACCGAAATCTTTTTTCCGTTTTCGGATATCTCGTATCTGCCGAATCCTGTCATGCTTTTTAACATCTGTATTTCCCTCACGATTCTTTAATTCAATGTTTTATATTATCATTTATATAATAAAGTGTCAAAAATTCGACGGTTTTTTTTTGATATTTTTTTGATATTTTTTGCATTTCTTTGCTATTCGCGATACAATGCAAAGGACTTTTAAGATATGGAGATTTTTAGTATATGGCACTTGACGGAATAACTGTCTCATGTTTGAAAAAAGAGCTTAAAGACCAGCTCCTTGACGGATATATAATGAAGGTCGCTCAGCCTGAAAAGGACGAGCTCCTTATGACCATAAAAAACAACGGTACACAGTACCGCCTGTGTATATCAGCAAATCCATCACTTCCGCTTTTGTATTTAACGGATAAGAATAAGCAAAGCCCGATGACGGCGCCGGGATTCTGTATGCTCTTAAGGAAGCATATAGGAAGCGGACACATCGTAGGCATTGACCAGCCGTCTCTTGAGCGTGTCATCGTCTTTACGATAGAGCACCGTAATGAGATGGGTGATCCCTGCAGGAAAAAGCTTATCGTTGAGCTCATGGGAAAACACAGTAATATCATATTTACGGATGATAATGATATTATCCTCGACTCTATCAGAAGGATATCCGCAAATATAAGCTCAGTAAGAGAGGTCCTCCCGGGCAGAAAATATTTTATTCCGCAGACCATCGAAAAGCTCGACCCTCTTACCGTTAGCAAAGAGGAGTTTTTCAGATCTGTTTTTTCACGGTCGGAATATCTTTCAAAGACCATATTCAGCTCTTTTATCGGATTTTCCCCTCTGACTGGTGAGGAGCTCTGCTCAAGGGCAGGTATAACAAGCGATACCTTTGCCCCGGAGTGCAGCGATGCCTTAAAAGAGCATATATACCATACCTTCAACAGACTGATAGAGGAGATCGTTTCGTGCGATTATCATCCGGCCATATATTATGAAAATGACCGCCCGGCTGATTTTTCCGTTATCGACCTGAATGTATATCAGGCATCCGAAAAGAAGCGCTTTTCATCTGTTTCGGATCTTCTTGAAGCCTACTATGCGCAAAAGAGTGCCGTTACAAGGATAAGGCAGAAATCCACGGACTTAAGAAAGCTTGTAAGCAATTTTCTTGAAAGAAACGTCAAGAAGCTCCAAATACAGAAAAAGCAGCTTAAGGACACAGACAAAAAAGATAAATTCCGCATATACGGAGAGCTTTTAAACACATACGGATATGAGGCGGAAGAAGGAGCCGACAAGCTTGAGACGATAAACTATTACACAGGCGAGCCTGTCACCATACCTCTTGATCCGACTATGTCGGCAACAGACAATGCAAAGAGATATTTTGAAAAATACAACAAGCTCAAACGTACATACGAGGCAGTAACAGTTCAGATAAAGGAAACCTCCGATGATATAGAGCATCTTGAAAGTATTCAGAATGCCCTTGATATAGCCGCAGATGAAGCCGACCTTTCTCAGATCGCCGATGAGCTTCGTGCATGCGGATATATCAAAAAAAGAGCTTCTAAGAAGCAGTCGAGACAGAGCAAAGCAAAACCTATGCACTTCGTCTCGTCAGACGGCTTTGATATATATGTAGGCAAAAACAATTTCCAGAATGACGAGCTCACCTTCTCTACTCCTATGAACAGAGACTGGTGGTTCCATTCAAAGGGAATACCCGGTTCTCATGTTGTTGTAAGGTCTGATAAGAAAGAACTTCCTGACAGAACATACGAAGAAGCCGCAAGACTCGCCGCTTATTTTTCAAAGGGACGCACCGGTTCAAAGGTCGAGATCGACTATACATTAAGAAAGAATATCAAAAAGCCCAACAAGTCAAAACCTGGATTTGTTGTGTATTACACAAATTATTCCATGATGGCATCTCCGGATATCACAGGAATTAAAAAGATTGATTGATAAACATTCACAAAAAGTGATATAATGCTTTGCACAATTTGTTTTACCATGGAATATAAAAATCAGCTTTAATAAGGAATATAAATGAGCAAAAAAAGAAAATCAGATACAGATATAATCGTACGCCGCCCGATGGATCGGTATTCGCCGGATCCGAACTACGGACTTACCACACCGCAGGCACATGAATATCGTGCAAACGGATGGGATAACCGTTCCGGAGAGGCTTCATTTAAATCTACAAAAGAAATAATCAAAGGCAATACACTTACATATTTTAATATGCTTTTTGTCGTATTTGCGGTCCTCCTGACACTTGTAGGCTCCTTCAGGGATCTTACATTCATGGTCGTTATCGTTGCAAATGCGCTTATCGGTATCATTCAGGAGTTAAATGCAAAGGCAACACTTGAAAAGCTTACAATGCTGAATGCTCCGAGGACAAAGGTTTTAAGAGACGGTAAGGTTCGCTCTGTTGCAGCCGAAAGACTGGTCCTTGATGATATCGTCATCTTCGAGCCCGGTAATCAGATAAGTGCCGATGCCATAGTCGTTGACGGTGAGGTTTCGGTAAACGAATCACTCCTTACCGGTGAATCAGACGAGATAATCAAACGCCCCGGTGACCCGTTGATGTCCGGAAGCTTCATAGTATCCGGAAACTGCAGGGCAAAGCTTGAGCGTGTCGGTCAGGATTCATATATCTCAAAGCTGACACTTGAAGCCAAGGCTTCCAAGGACGGCGAACAGTCCGAGATGATCCGTTCCATAAACAAGCTTATAAAGATCATCGGTGTAATGATCATCCCCATCGGAATAATCCTGTTCATACAGCAGTATATCTATCTGTCCTCTCCGCTTAAGGACAGTGTACAGTCTATGGTAGCTGCGGTTATAGGAATGGTTCCCGAGGGTATGTATCTTCTTGTTAGCATAACCCTTGCCGTAAGTACGGCAAGACTTGCATCGAAAAAGGTCCTTGTACATGACATGCGATGCATAGAAACCCTTGCAAGAGTAAATGTACTCTGCGTTGATAAGACAGGAACGATAACCGAAAACACGATGGCTGTACAGGATGTCATTCCTCTTAATAAATACAAAGAGGAAATCCACGGGTCGCTGGATGAGCTTATGAGCAACTTTGCATTTGCGATGTCCAAGGACAATGTCACTATGGCAGCTCTGAAGAAATACTTTGTAAATGCATCCGGAATAAGGGCAGAAAAAGTACTCCCGTTCTCATCCGCTTACAAATACAGTGCGGCTCAGTTCGGAAGCACACCGTACGTCCTCGGTGCTCCGGAATTCATATTGAAAGAGCAGTATGCAGAATACAGCGATGAGATCGAACAATATTCGACAAAAGGCTACAGGGTCCTTGTATTCGGAATCTATGAGGGTGAGCTTACAGGAAAAGCCCTTACTTCGGCTACTATCCCGCTTTGCCTTATCCTCTTATCAAACCCTATCCGTAAGGATGCAAAGGAAACCTTTGAATTCTTTGCCGATCAGGGTGTAAGGATCAAGGTAATCTCCGGCGATAACCCGGTAACCGTTTCAAATATAGCTATAAAAGCAGGTATTGAGAATGCGGAGAATTATGTCGATGCAAGCACTCTTTCGGACTACGATGCGATCAAGCGTGCCGTAAACCGTTTTACCGTATTCGGACGAGTTACGCCGGAACAGAAAAGGATGTTCGTAAGAGCACTTAAAGAGACAGGAAATACCGTAGCAATGACAGGTGACGGTGTAAATGACGTTCTTGCCTTAAAGGATGCCGACTGCTCTGTTGCCATGGCCTCGGGAAGCGATGCGGCCGCTCAGGCTTCTCAGCTCGTACTTCTTGAATCGGATTTTGCAAGGATGCCTGATGTTGTAATGGAGGGAAGACAGGTTGTAAATAACCTTGAGCGTTCAGGCTCGCTGTTCCTAGTAAAGAACATCTTCTCGCTGATAATGTCACTGTTCTCGATCATATTCAGCATAAGCTATCCGTTGGAGCCTTCTCAGCTTACGCTCATTAGCATGTTTACTATCGGCGTACCGGCATTCCTCTTATCGCAGATACCGGATACAAATATGATAAAAGGCCACTTTATGAGCAATATCCTTCTGAAAGCTTTACCGGGCGGTTTGACGGATGCGATCATCGTAGGTGCTATCGTATTGTTCGGATACACCTTTAATATCAGCTCCATCGATATCTCGACAGCTTCTACATTCCTGCTGTCCATCGTCGGATTTATGATCGTATATCAGATAAGTAAGCCAATGGATATATTCAAATGGCTTATATGGCTTGGATGTATCCTCGGATTGCTGCTCGGCGCTACTATCTTCAGCAACATGTTTGCGATAACAGGCATGTCCGCAAGATGCATCATGCTGTTTGTGGTATTCTCGATACTTACAGATCCTCTGTTTAGATACCTGAGCCTGCTGGTTGACAGAATACGAATGCTGCTTAAAACGATAAGGAGTAAATTTTCAAGGAAATAACATATACCCTCTTTACTGTACAAAACGGTAAGGAGGGTATTTTTATACGCTATTTCATTCAGTTAATAATTTCACCTTTTGTTTTTCTTTACAATAGTTGCGGCAACTGCAGCGCTTCCGCCTATCAGCATTACCGCAAGCCACATAACGGAATTGCTTGTGTCCCCTGTCTTAGGAGAAGTAACATTATCAGCCTTTACAACTTTACCCGGTTTTGCCGGTGCACATGTATTTGTTGTATTATCAGGCTTTGTTACTGTACCGGGCTTATTGTCACCTTCCGGCTTTTTCTCAGGAACTGTAGGTTTAGGTTCCACAGGAGCCGCTTTCTTTTCCCATACAGCGGTATAGACTATATTTCCGTTCACTGTATCAGCTATATCAGAATCCCATCCTTTAAAATCATGCCCCTCTCTTGAAGGCTCCTCTCCGTCAAATGCCGGAGTCTTATCACCTGCAGGAACTATCGTCATCTGATCGGCAAATACCTCTTCATTGTCCGTACCATCGCTATATGTTACAGTATAACCTTCTTCGTTATATTCATTTATATTGCCGCAGTAATCACAAACCTTTTTTACAGACCTGATATGTTTATCCTCATCGTCTGCCTTAGTCCAGTCTCCCTTTGTTACCGTATATGCGTCATCATTGTACCCATCGGTATACTTACCATCTGCCGTGTCGATCTCATGGCCTACCATCTTTCCGTCCTTGAATACGGTTTCTCCGCCGATAGAAACCACACTTCTTCCCGTGTTGTTTGTTCTGGCCTTTCCTCCGAATCCAAACAATCTGCAGCATGTTACCTATCGCGGTATACATCAAAAATTGTATTATTGATCGTATTATTTCCTGTAATGTTGATAATATACTTGAAGCCGCCCATGTTGCTGTCATTGATATTAAGCACCGACTTATTAGTGAAGCCTGAATTATTCACGGTACAATTATTAAAATTGATCGTTATATCATTTTTTCCTGCACCGTAATCCGTGTAGACATTGATCGTCTTTCCTGATGAATTAAATGTACAGTTATCAAATGTCATCTCCGGTGAGCTGTATGTCCATAACGAATAGTCACCGGACGGTGCGTTAAATGTCGTGTTTTTAAACACTGCACTCTTATAGCCCCAATAAAACGTCTTTCCGTTTAACACGCAATCCTCAAGAACAGTGTTGTTTGCACGGATAAAGCCAAGATAATCTGCACTTCCGGACTGCATTGTCATATTCTTAAAAGTGATCGTACCTGCGCCATCAAAGCTGTAATCGCCGTTATACTCTGTTCCGAAGTTGTTAGGATCCGGCATTTTGGCTCCGATACCTCATTCTGTTTTATCGGTACCCTGACCTACAAATGTAAGATCTTTGTCTTTGGTGTTTGCCCCTTTTTTATAAAGCGTATACTTTCCGGCACCAAGTTTGATTGTATCACCGCTTTTAGCAGCGTTTACTGCCTCCTCAAGTGTTGCATATCCGGTTTCTCCGATCCATGCGACAGCTGTGCTCTTTGCCGGTGCCTTTGCTGCTACCGACGGTGCAGCGGCCTCTGACGGTGCTGAAGCGGCCTCCGATGGTGCAGCAGTCACATCATCTGTCGATTTATCAGCATCCTCTGCATGTGCTTTAGATACAGCCTTTACAGGTACAGAAGCATCCTCTGATGAGGTATTTACATCCTCTGATGATGCAGCAGTCACTTTGGATTCTTCCTTAACTGATACATCTGATACGTCCGATGTAGATACCTTCGCTGATTCCGACGATACTACAGCTATCTTTTCTGCCGCTCCTTCAGCAGTATCATCTGCCAATGCAGCAACCGGCATAGAACCCGCAAGAATAAAGCTGCACAGCAGCGCTCCAAATAATTTCATTTTCTTCCTTTTTGTTTTCATTACCATTCACCCCTAAAATATATTGATTTTTTTGTTGCCTGTTTAACCTCCTGCTTAATAGTTAATGATATCACTCCGCTCTTTTAGTATCGTAAGCATCATTTTCCCCATAAAAATAAAGCCATCTCCTTCTCGCTTCGAGTTGCAAATGGCTTTTTCCGTTTATTAATCTGTATTTTGAATTTTCCCGTTTCAGAACGCAAATATAACATTATGGGGCAAAAATCTATTTCTTTTGATATGCTTTTAGTGTTTTACAGAATATATTGTTTGACAATTTCTTTATTCAAGGCTTATTCTTTTATTATGCTTCACCAAAATACTATTAAGAGGTGACAAAAAAATGAAAAAGAAGCATCATACAGACAGTATTGATAGTTTTTTCAACAGGAAGAAAAGCTCTTTCCGATTCATATATAACATGACAATTGAAAGAATTCTTGAAACCATAAAGAAATTCCCGGTTCCGGACAGTTTCGAACCTGTAATCGTAAGAAAAACATATGAAAAACTATTCATGGATAAAAAAACAAAGCTCAGGGATAATAATGACCTTTCTTTATCCGCTGAGCTTTCATGCATGGAAGTATGCTGCCGCTATGTATTTTCAAGTGTCAAAGAAGAGTTGTCATGCATTGATGCTCAGATCCAATGCGTTTTAAATAAGACTAAAGAAAAAATCCCCATAACAGATACCGATCTTGGTTTTATAAAAACGGCACTTTTTTCAGA